>Ga0247806_10000185_pt1 | contig 43199 bp, 72 predicted proteins | sample UWRJL059202B1_FD_179935 | JGI IMG/M metagenome (GOLD analysis project Ga0247806, IMG submission 179935) | Plant litter microbial communities from Arlington Agricultural Research Station in Wisconsin, United States - UWRJ-L059-202B-1 | ecosystem: Environmental > Terrestrial > Plant litter >... | reverse complement strand
GAGGTAGTAGCCTGAAAGACACATTTACTCTTGATTCCGCTCTGTGCATGAATCAACCGCCCGTAAGCTACTACCTTGCGGGCTTTTTTTATTTTAAGACAATGATACTTCAAGGAGGACATTTAGAGAAATACAATGAGATAATAAGATTACACAATGGTTGGGAAAGGCTTTATATAAAACCTTCTGATTTGTATGAATTAAAATCATTGATTGATTGTACTTTAGATTTTTACGCAGAGTATAAAATTGATGACGAATTTGTAAGAAAGGCTAATTGTAGAGTACATGAAGAGGCAGCAGAGGAGTATAATAGAACACGTGAGCCAAAAGAAAAGATTAAAAAAGAAGATAATACAAGTTTGTATTTGATTTTTAATCCACAATTAAAACACATAAAAATAGGTAAATCTAAAAATCCAGAAAAGAGATTAAAACAGTTGCAAATATCTACATCAGGCATATTGAAAATAGTAGCAGTATATGAGGGTTTGGGGTGGAACGAAAAGAATTTACATAGTTTGTTTGAAGAGTATAGGGTAAAATCAGAGTGGTTTTTAGTAAGCGAGGCAATATTGAAACATTTTAATTTAAAAGAATCAGATTTATATGATATATAACTTAAACATAAATCAAAAAGCCATAGTAGATAATGGTTGGAGCATGGACATCTATCATGCAGTAGTATTTGATGCAATGCATAAGATATTTACAACATTCCCAAAGGTTCAAAAATTGAACGAAGAAGGCATAGAATGGATTTGGGTAGATTACAAATTGATATTATCACAATTGCCAATGATTAAGTACAAAAGCGATTGGTTAAGAAAGGTAATTAATGATCTATCAAAGTTCGGTCTAATTGAGATCAATCCAAACAATCAAGTATTGAATAGAACGTATTTCAGATTAGGCAAAAGAGCATATCTAATGTTTTCGTCAGGGGTCGGACAATCATCAACACCTACGGACAGCCATCAAGAGGGGTATGGACAGCCATCAAGACCCCCTATGGACAGCCATCAAGACGATAATAATAATAGTATAATTAAAAAGAATAATAATATATCTGATTCTTTCAAAATTTATAAAAACACAGATTACAGCAAACAAAATTACATCATAGTTCAATATGGTATAGAGAACAAAGAGATAGTTGCAGAATCCGATTTTATAGAGTATCTAAAAGAGACGCACAGCGAGAAATATTATGCATTGCAAAGGAATTATACAGAAGCAAGAATAAAAGCGATTGTAAAGCCCTTTTTTCTAAAATATTGTGTGGATACAATGCAGGACGGGGAAAGGCAATTATTCAATGCAATCAAATGGTGTTTATCTAATCCAGAAAAACTAAAAGAATTAACCCAAAACAACGTACAAACAAGCGTAGCAGTAAGAACGGTAGATTTAGTAGAAGAAGATACAGAGGAGGAGAAAAAGAGGCGTGAAGAGGTCAGGAGAAAGAATTTTGAAGCAATGAACATAAAGCCAAATTAAAAATATGGAAAAGCAGGTTTTTAAAGGCAGAGTAACAGGCAAAAAGCTAATTGACTGGATTAATTCAGAATTTAAAAGATTAGGTATAAAAGAATTTGAAGTTTTTAAAATTCAAAGCACTAGATATAGTTATGATCTTTTAGCGGCAGGGGCAGCAAGTTTAAACATTTTGTTCCGTCACGTTGAGGATCAAAATATTTGGGGTTGTTTTTATAGTTTCTATTCTATGCAACAATTAGAAATGTATCTAAAAAATGGATACGAATTAGATATAAAAAGAGATCATCTTTGTAGTATTTCTCAATATGAATTAGAATTAATAAAATAATAAATCAATAAAATTATGATCTGGCAAATAGCATTCAACATTTACAAAATCAGTTTATTAGGTTCTGTTATATTAATGTTTTTAGTAGGCATTAAATTTAGGAGTGCTGATAAAACGATGAAACAGGAATTAGAGGAGGCGACACCCGTCAACTTTTATGTTTTTTGGTCTATCATTTCTTTAGTCCCGTTCCTAAATACATATCTATCATTCATTACGTATTTATCATTTATGAGTTACGTTTGGTCTGACATTCTGTATTGGATCAGAAGAGGCATTATATTAACAGAAAGATATTTTCACAGAAAACAAATGCAAAACAATGGAAAAAGAATTAACAGTAGAACAGGTAGAAGAATTTCATAATTTTCTATCTAGTGGAGAACAGCCCGAAGGAATGCAAGTAGGGCGACCCCCAAAGGTTGGTAAAAAGGTTGCATTTACAATTATTTGGTATTTGCAGGAGCATTTAAGAATAATTCCCGATAATTTTGAAATGTGCGACAGATGTTTAAGAATTTATGATAGTTGGGGAGAAGGCATCTATTTAGAGGGCAGAAAAAGGATTAACCATGTTTGCGGAAACTGCATAACTAATGCAGATGATAAACTTTTCGACAAGGAAAATAATTAATAACAATTTAAAAAATAAATTCATGGAAGATTTACAAGACAATGAAGTATCAGTATGGTTGGTTGTTCCTCAAAAGTTGATTTATATTAGCAATATGGACGGATATCCACAAGGTTTGTTTAATTGGAGTAAAGAGGATTTAGAAAAATTATTACAGTTGGGAGGGCATAAAGATTTTGAATATACAAACGAGGCACACAAGTTCATTAGGGACCTTAAAAAAGAACACAATTTAAAGGGGTGGAAAATCGAAGATGATATTTTAGACAGGACAGAGTTAGAAAGGTGGTTAGATAAAAATGATTAATTAAACAATCTAAACAAATAAATCAAATGGAGATCAAATTAAAAGTAGGGGAAATAACTACAAAGAAAGAGTTAGATATAGAAGTAAGAGAGTATGTTAATTCTATTCCACAAATAGAAGAGATCAAAAGCATACAAGATCGTACAAAGGTTTACGAGAGAGTAACAGCAGCAAGGCGTTTTGTCAAACGTGTAGGAGAAGAACGTTTGAAAGTTACAAGGGTAATAGATGCAGAAAAGAAAAAGTACACGGAATTAGAAAAAAGGATTTTGGAGCCGTTGGCAAAGGTATTGGAGAAAGCAGAAAAGAGCATCAACGATTATGATAACTGGCAATTAGAAGTAGAACAAACAAGGCAGAAAAACGCACAAAAAGCGTTTGAGAGCGTGAATTTTCCTAAAGGCGAAGTTAGTAGATTAGACACAACATATCTTCCATTGCCTGCCCCTAGTGATGGCATTCCAACATCAGAAATAAAAGGATTAAACATATCTATTTCATACGAGATAGAAGATTTTGCAAAGATTCCAGAAAAGTATTTTATGATAGATCAGGAGAAAGTATTAGCCGATTTAAAACAAGGAATAAAGATAGAAGGGATCAGGAAAGTAGAGAAGGCAAAAACGAGATTCAGTTAATTTCTAAAAATCAAGAAAATGAATATTATAGCAAAATTGGATATATTTTTATTTAAAACGGTTCAAGGCATATCGGACTTTTTAATTTTGTTTTTGCGTATATCTTTAAAGTTTCAGAAAATCTTTCTATCTGTATTGTTATTAGGGACATCTTGTTTATATGCATGGTTATCTAAAAAAAATGTTTATTTATATATTCTATTATTCACAGAGGTTTCATTATTCGTTATATATTTTCTAAAAATAGAATATGATTTTAATGGTGAATTTGAAAAGGTAGAAAGAGGGGATAGATTAAATGAGCCTTTACATGGATACATTATTAGAATAATATGCAATCTTTTAATCTTCACGACAGTATTTATAAAGGTTTATATGATAATTAATATGCAATTAGACAGTGATATGATAGAGATCACATATACAAGGTTGTTGAATAATATTGTCTTTATAGTTTCTTCTTATTTGTTTATTTGCAGCAGTGAGCCACCGAAAAGAAAAAGGTTTTGGAGTTTATCAAAGTTAAAAAGACAGGTAGTTAGAAATTAAATAAAAAATATTTCAAATAATGCTTGTACAGGAATATAAAGTGTCTTAAATTTGTCCTATCAAATTAATCAATCATAATTAAACAAAAATCAATCATGGCACATTCGACTACTTCCGTTTCAAATCTATATTTAAACTAAATCCTAACATAGCCCGTCTATTGGCGGGCTTTAACTTTCTTTCAAACATGAAAAAGTGGATCGGAAACATACAGGATAATTACGATAAATATCTAAAAGAACCGTTACGGATAGGATTTACAGACACATTCCCAATTAAGGACATAATAGAAGAAATTGAAGTCAAAACAAATTGCAGAAGATTTGAAGTGATTTTTAAAGTTCAATATTGCAATGTTACATTTGGGCAAGAAAATGAATATAATTGTTGTGCAATCGTAACAGATAGAGTAGACATTCAAAGTAGATTACCCATGAATGGATTTGCTTCACACTGTCATATTGATGAAGCAAGAGTAATGGAAAATGCAGTTGTTGAAATGGCAAAAAAGCATGATTTAATGATATGTACAAAAATATGCAGTTGGCCGTTTGCGAAAGCAATAGTAGATGATAATCATTTTTTATCTTAAACAACAGTATGAAGAAATTTATTTATTTATCAGCATGGTTGTTATTAACAATCACAGAGGCAATACTAGGGTATCAAACAGCGATACAAATCAATCTAGTTGGTGCAATGGCAATCGTTTACAGCATCGGATTTGCAATGTTATCAATCCCGCTAAAAATGATCTATGAAAGAATAGTAGAAAAGAATTACAGATCAAGTACAATTTACGGAAACATAATTTTCTTCTTATTTGCGGGGATATGGTGTACAGTTGTTTATTTGGCACATTCTGGTATAGCAGATTTAAGGCAAAGCAATATGAAGTTGAGCCAGTTTGAGAAATTCAAAGAAAGCAAGGCAGGAACAGATCAAGTAAAGGAAATAAAAAACGGTTGGGATTACAGATTAGAAAAACAGCGATTAAAAGCAAAGATTACACAGGATAGCAGCGAGTTTATTTTATACAAGAACAATATAGAGCAAGTAAGGTCGGCAGAAATGAAGGCAATCAACGATCAAGGAAAGAACGGTTTTCTATTTTTCAATATAGTATTAATCCTTTCAGCAGCAATATGTTTGTCAATGGCATTTGATGAAGAAACAATAAAACAAAGAGTAGTTAATGAATTGGTATACGAGAAAAGGAAATACACAAAGAAAGATAGGTCAGAAGCGTTCACAGATGAAGCAAGAGCAGAGGTCGTATTAGCAGAGGGGGAAAGGTACGGTTTTAAATGTAGTTGCGGTAGAAGCGATTTTCCGACACAAAACAGCATCAACGCACATCTAAGGTTTTGCAAAGGTAGCACATACGAAAAAATCATTGTCAAAGATGAATAATCAACAAGAAGAATTAGAAATTATTTTCAAAAAGGTTGAAGATAAATACGGAAAAGAAGGCTTAAACAAATGTATTGAATTAAGCAAAAAAACAGTGTTGAACATTCAGGATTCTATTGATATTCTTAAGTTATATAATTTCGACATTGACAAGGTTTATAAAATAACAGAGCATTGGGCAAAAACAGGATCGCATTATAGTTTGTATAATTTCTTATCATTGGCAATATGGAGGTAGCAATTAACTTCAACAACAAAGCAGATAAAATCAAGCTTTGGGATTATCTAAAGAATCTAAACGGGATTCATGTAGTAACGATAGAGAAAAAAACGAGAAAAGACAACTGGAACCGTTATTATTGGGGAGTAGTATTGAAATGCATTGAACAACATACAGGGTATAACAGGAAAGAAGTACACGAGGAAATGGGTAGAATGTTCAATAATAATTATCAACGGGACGGTAGAAAGAACAAAGAGATAATCTTTGCAAAAAGCAGTAAGACATTACCACAGGATCAATTCGAGATATATGTAGAATATATCAAAGCGTGGGCAGCAGAAAGTTTTCATATTTACATTCCTGACATTTGGGAAATATACGAGGCATAAAGATTTTTTTGTTTAATTCAATGATTGATAGTGCTTAGAGTGCTAGTTATATTAATTAGCACTCTTTATTTAAAAATATTCATAAAAACACTTGTTTAGTAAGTCTGTATAGATTAAATTTGTCTTATCAATCAATCATTAATAAACAAAGACATGACACCAGTATTTAATATTATCCAAAACGGCAAACCAAACAGAAGTGAAATAATGAAGCGTGTTTGGTATTTAGTTAAGCAGGGAGGAATGAAATTCCAGTCAGCACTAAAAAAGACATGGGACAAAGTAAGTAGCGATATAATGGCATTAAGCATAGCATATATGCCAGAAAGAAATATTAATCAGACATTAGCACAGGTATATAATAAAATGTCGCCAGAGGCTTACGAAAAATGGCGACGAATGAGTGTATGAAATTATGAAATGGACAGAGGCAAGGTTAAAAAAAGTATTAGAAAGGTTTCCAGATATTAAGAAGGCTACTTTAGATAAATGGAAATACAGTAGAAAGCAGATACCAGACAGGTATTTGATAAGGGCATCTAGTATCTTGATTGATAAATTCTCATTGTACGAACTGCGAGCCAGAACGGGATTGACACAGACAGAGTTAGCAGCAAAGCTAAACAGTGAATACGGAACAAATCTCTGGTTTGTTAACATTTCAGATTGGGAGAGTGGCAAGATAATGCCAAACGAAACGCACAGGGCTATTTTAGTAGACTTTTTTGAACAGTTTATAGATGAAAGATCAGAAGTTGTACAAACCTAATTTACAGATAGATAGAGGATCAGACACGGGGAAATTGCCACCGCAGGCAATAGATGCAGAGGAGGCAGTTTTAGGAGCGTTAATGATAGATAAAAACGCAATAGGATTAGTAGTAGATATTTTAGTAGTAGATAGTTTTTATAAGGAATCACACAGAGTTATTTATAATGCAATTTTCAGTCTTTATAGAGAGCATGAACCGATAGATTTTATCACGATTATCAGCAAATTAAGAAGCACAGGAGAATTAGAATTTACAGGCGGAGCAGTATTTATAACAAATTTAACAGGAAAGGTTAATTCATCTGCAAACATTGAACATCATGCATTGATAATCAAGCAGATGTATATCAAAAGAGAATTAATCAATGAGTGCGGAAAGTTAATGCGTGATTCTTTCGATGACAGTAGTGATGCATTCGATCTAGTAGAACAGGCACAGAAAGCGACATTAACAATAGGGGGACAACTCACAAAATCAAGGATCAAAGATTTTAATTCTATTATAGCAGAGACAGCAAGGATAATAGATGTAATTACTCTTTCGGGAAGCAAAATAATAGGGATCAAATCAAAGTACGAAGGTTTAAATAATGTTATCAAAGGTTATCAAAAACAAAGGCTTTATGTAGTAGCTGCCCGCCCAGGAATGGGTAAAACCATGTTAATTCTAAATGAATTATTCTACATGGTATTCATAGAAAAAAAGTCTATTATCTTGTATAGCATTGAAATGTCAGCGTTTCAAATTACGATCAGATTATTAAGCATAGCAAGCCAGATAGATCACGAGCGTATTGCATCTGGTGATATGACAGCAGAAGAATACAAGGAGTATCACAAAGCAATAGGTTTATTGAATGCACACGCACATTTAATCAAGGTAGTAGCAAACAATATTGATATTAATCAAATAAGATCAGATTGCAGAGCGTGTAAGATGTCAAAAATTGGTTTAGATGCAGTATTTGTAGACTACTTACAGTTAATGACACCTGCAACCAAAGGAAGGCAGAGAGAGCAGGAAATAAGCGAAATATCAAGAGGGTTAAAAGGAGTAGCGAATGAATATGAAATTCCAGTTATTGCAGTATCCCAATTATCCAGAGCAGTAGAAACAAGGGGAGGAGATAAAAGACCACAGTTGTCAGATTTGAGAGAATCAGGAGCAATAGAACAGGATGCAGATAATATTCATTTTTGTTATAGAGCAGAGTATTACAAGATAATGCAGGATGAAGCAGGGAACAGTACAAGAGGCAAAATGACAGTAATTATAGCAAAGAACAGAGACGGCAGAACAGCAGATATAGAATTAGGTTATTATCCACGAGTAATGACAATTGAGAATCCAAACAAAAATGATTCGGCATTTTTAATTCCAGAAAATACAAACGCTTTTTAATATGAATTACAATTTCACTCCCGACCAGTGGGAAAAACTAATAAAAGGTATTCAAGACGGTTACAGAGTATCAAAAGGAATCGTATTAAACGACGATGAAGCAAGGATGAAAGTAATACGTAAATTGAAGCAGTTAAACGCAGATCAACAAAGAATCAATGTTTATTTTGATAAAGATATTGAAGCTAATTTCATTGTTACAAAGGAGTTGGGCAGAGGCAAAGCCCCGTTGATGGTGGCACACCCGTTGACTGGTAAGCCCTTGAAAAGTTGTTGTTATTTTGTACCAGAGGGATTAAAGCCAGAATACGAATTTTACGATCCTACACAGTCAGAAATAAAAATGATGAAGGAAGGGAAAAACAAGAATTGGGTATTGGAAGGCGGAATGATATTAAGAAAAATCAGACAAATATTGATAAAGCCAAGTTTATGATAGAGGGACCAGAACCAACGGATAAATTATTAGACGATCTATTATCTGAATCAAAACTACAGCAGGCAATAGATAAAGGATTTTTGGATCAGACAGAATACGAAACAATTCCTATTAGAGATTATACAACAGGCGAAGTAGTAGGACAACACAAGCGAGAGAGTTTACGCAGGTTCGATGTAAAAGGAAAGAATATGTTTCTATTAGGCAGGCAAGCATTAGGTAAAACAATGCACAATGCAATGGTAGATAAAATCCAGAGTTATGCAGGTGAAATGTACACACCAACGAAAGAAGATTTTGAAAAGTCAAAAAGGGGAGATATAAGGAATAGTGATTGTTATTGTGGTAGTGGAAAGAAATACAAAAAATGTTGCATGAAATGAAAGAGGCAGTATTTGATAATTCATTCGAGCCAGTAGTAGGACAGTACTATTATTTATGGTGTGCTAAGATGGTAGGCACGGCAGGACACGTTATTCATGTTCCAATAATAAACAATCTTCATGCAGACCCAGAGATAGGAAAGATAACGGAAGAACATTATCATGTAGATGGACGGTTTGTAGATTACTATTCAACTTGGTTAATGAGTGTTAAAGAAGGTAAAACAAACGCAGTAGTAACACCGAGTTATAAAGCAGAAGATGGATATAACTTCCAAAAGTTAGTAATCAGAAAATTAAAATGTAAAGGATTAGATACAGGCGTTAAACCTCCAAAGTATGCAAAGAAATATTGGAACTGGTATAAAAAACAAGTAGGAAAAGAAGTAAAAAACAATCGTTGTCCACATCGTGGGGAAAATATGTTGATAAAAGAAAATACATTAGTTTGTCCTTTACATGGTTTAACAGCTTGCAAGAAAACAAATAAAATCATTTCAATATGAAAGTATACAAATTAGAGGAACACCCAGACAAGGTAAAAGAAATAGAAGCGACTAAATTCGATGCAAAAGCAAATAAAGTTTGGGTAGTAGTAAGAGGCAAAGAAAAGTATTTCCAGATAAAAGGCACAAGGGGATCAAAACTGGTTTATTATTTCTTAAAACGCAGTGAAGCAAAGAAATATCTTTACGAAAGAATCAAATATTGGGTTGATTTTCATACAAAAGGATTGAAAGATCAGAAAAAACGATTAGCAACAGCAAAGAAATTATGATAAGTTTTCACACAGCAAAAAAGCTAAATGATCTAATAGGTTGGAAAGAGCCAACGGTATTGAATTTCTATCTAAGAGTTAAGAGTTTGACAGAGTACAGCAAGCCATTAACAGAGACGGAGGCGATCAGATCAGGCAGATGGAGTATTAACAGAAAAAGTTATCCATGCCCTACATTATCACAGTTATATGATGCTTTTGATTGGGGAACAGATGGAAGCGTAGAAATATCATTCAGCAAAGATTCTAACGGTTGGCATTGTTTCTACACAGATCAAGACAGGAACATTATCAAAACAGCGATCTACAAAGAGGAATCATTAGCACAAGTATTATTAGAATCCAAATCAGTATTTCACAGGAACGCAATTAATAGTTTGCAATCAAAATTCAGTAATTAATGTTGACCAGAACAGCAATAAAGCCAACAAAGAAAATTTGCAAGATGTGCAAAAAGAAATTCATGCCTAGCAATAGTACGATTCCTTTTTGTTCGGCAAGTTGTGCATATCTTTGGTTAGGTACAGCAGATGGCAAAGCAAAGCAGGCGAAGGCAATAGAGAAAATAAAATTAGAAAATAAAAAAGAAGTCAATAAACAGGTATTGCAGGAGAAGAAAGAGAAAAAACAGAAATTAGAAAAACTGTTAACAAAGTCAGATTACGAAAGAAAGTTACAGGCAATAGTAAACGAGATAGCAAGGTTAATAGACAAAGGTTGGGGTTGTATCTCGTGTGGTAAGTACAGGAAGGAATCAGGCGGGCATTTTCATAGTTGTGGAGCAAAGCCAAATCTAAGATTCAATCTACACAACATACATTTGCAGGATTATGAATGCAACGTTCATTATTCGGGTAATATTGCAGAGTATGGCAGAGGATTGAAAGAGATATACGGACAAGGATACAAGGCGTACATAGAGGAAGAATTACCGTTACAATATCCAGTATTAAGATTATCAATTCCAGAACTAAAGGAAGCGACAGAGCGAGCAAGAGAAATAGTAAATGCATTGAGAAAAGCAAACAGCAAGAATTTTACAGCGAGAGAAAGGCAGGCATTGAGAGAAGAATATAATTTTACAATAGGTATTTATAAATTAAATAAAAAATATTTATAATGGAATCAGATTTTTTAACACTTTGGGGTATAGATTGGAAATTTATATTTTTTATTATCATGGTTTTATGGGCGTGGGATTTTTATAAAAGGTTTACAAAAGAGGAGCAGGAGCCAGAAGAACCAGAGTTGATAATAAGAAAAGATAATCTCACAAACATCAAACAAATCAGTACAATTAAGCGTAGAAGAATAGCATTGTGCGAAGATGGCAGTATATGGGAATGGCAGAATTGGGGCGAATATTGGTTATTAAGTAACAGGGGGAATTATAATGAATATACAAAGGTAAAATCTAAAAAAGATGGACAAAAAAGCAATAACAATGAAGTTGGGGAACTTGGAAGTTGATTTAAGAATAGAAGTTTCCGACGGGCAGGACTTAGATACAGAGGTTAATATAGGAGGGCAAAATTTATGTTATATCTGTGGAGAAGAAAGAGAAGATTTTTTCAAAGAATTAGAGGAAATTATAAACAGATATAGAATCTAAAAAGATGAAACAGAGATTTAGACAAATCCGATTATCAAAAGACAATCTAAAAAAATTGTGGCGTATTAATTCTATTATAGAAGAATATCAGGCACAAGGATATAAGTTAACATTACGTCAATTATATTATCAGTTAGTATCACGGGATTATGTACCTAATTCACCTTCTGAATACGGGAAGTTGTCAAAGATATTAACAGAGGGCAGAATGGGTGGCGAAGTAGATTGGGATGCAATAGAAGATAGAGTAAGAGTGCCAAAACGACTTCCTTTGTTTACTGATCCAAAAGAAATATTAAATGCAGCACACGATCAGTATAGAAGAAACCCAATGGCTACGCAAAACGTTTATATTGAAGTATGGGTAGAGAAAGATGCATTGTCAGGAGTATTGGAAAGAGTAACAAATAAGTACAGAATCAATATTTTAGTTAATCGTGGTTACAGTTCCGTTTCTGCAATGTACGATTCTTACAAAAGAATTGTAGAACAAATGTTAATGGGTAACAGGTGTTACATTCTGTATTTAGGCGATCACGATCCAAGTGGAAAGGATATGATTAGGGATATTGACAGCAGATTAAAAGAGTTTTTGTTAGAAGATGAAGAATTATATAATCATGTCTACGGTGAGGAAGAATTAGCATTAAGTAGCGAGTTGCAGGATGAATTAGAAGGTTTGTATTATCACGATGAAGATTGTTATGATATGACGGATGGAGACGACCATAAATATTTTTTATGGAAAAACGCATTTGTAAAACATCATTTTAAGATAGATGCAATTGCGTTGTCATGGGATCAGATACAGCAGTATACACCGCCTCCGAATCCTGCCAAGATTGACGATCCACGAGCAAAGGGATATATTGAGCAGTACGGGGAATATAGTTGGGAGGTGGACGCATTGAAACCGCAGGTTCTAAATCAAATCCTTACAGATGCAATAGAAGCATTAATAGATAAGTCGAAATTTACAAGTATATTGTATGACGAAACAATAGAAAAAATAAAAATCAAAACCTTGATTAATAAGTACGACGATCTGTAAAAAAAGTTTAAAATAAATTCTCAAAGTACTTGTTTTAGAATTATATCATCATTAAATTTGTCTTATCAAACACAGGGGAATAAATGATTACTTCAAATGAAATGATGCGGGGTTATAGTGAGAATGGAATATTTTCAGACCTCTTGTTAAACAGATTAGAATACAAGGATACAAGGTTCTACCCATGTGTAGAGAAGCAGTACGAAGGTATATATGTACCGTCAGCAACAACGATTTTAGATGTAGTACCGAAGGGAAAAGCATATAAGAATTGGTTACAGGATTTAGGACAGGAAGCAGATTATATTAGTGCATCTGCAATGGAAAAAGGTTCTACGGTTCACAATCTGACAGAAAGGTTTGATAACGGTGAAGAAATACATTTAGCAGATGAAAACGGTAAAATCAGGTTTAGTTTGCAGGAAGTTGAAATGTTCAACAAGTATGTAGAGTTTTCAGAGAGATACAAGCCTTTTATAATAGCGAACGAATGGGGTGTAGGCAGTGCAGAATTACGTTTTGGTGGAATGTTAGACAGAGTATTTAAAATTGATGGTGAGAATTGGTTAATAGACATCAAAACAGGCAATATGTATTCCACGTATTGGAGGCAGGTAGCATCATACAAAGTCTTATGGGAACATTTCAACCCACAATTCAAGATAGACAGAATAGGTATTTTACATCTAAACGCACAGTCAAGAACAGACGGCAAATTACAGGGCAGAGGATGGAAGATAGAAGAAATGCCAACAGATGAAGTGGGAGCAGATGGCAAGCGAGGTTTTGAATTATATTGGCATCTATTCAAAATGAGTTTACACGAATGGTATTATCAGAATCCAAACGCAACGCCAAAGAACAGGGTTTTCAAATTGAATTTCAAAAAAGACTGGTAGCAATGATAATTCCAGTTCCTCACTAGCTTGCTCGGTAATGTTTTGAGGAACTAAAAGGAGAGTGGGTTAATATAACCTAACCGACACAGGTTATATTCCCAAACCATAGTACTATACGAGGGTATGGGTTCGGGAGGTTTCAAGGTTGGAAACCTCCCTGCTATGGGGGTAGTAAACAAAATGCCGTTGTGGTGAAATGGTAACACTAGACAAAGAAAAGTTCATTTGGGTTTGGAGTATTATTTGTCTAAAAAAACAGGAGTTAAGAGCGATGTTTAATATACATTTATGATTCTTAACACTGGTGCAGGTTCGACCCCTGCCAACGGTTCAAACTAAAAGAAGCATGGAAAAATTACAATGGTTAATAAGAAACTGTAGGCACGAACTAGCTATTCATTCTGGCTTACATAGAGACAATGGACAGACAGCAGAACAATACATAGAAGAACACAAATCAGAGTTTGCGGATACTGGCGAAGATGTAATAAAGAAAATGATTGAAACGGATACGGTTATAGAAATTTTATACTACCCTTTCAATACAGTTAGTAGCGGTTATGTTTGTCATTATGACATTGGAAAAGCAATAGATGAAGCGATAGAAGGAATAAAATTAGGTGCAAAAGACAGGGGAATTAAACTTTTAGATTAATGGAAAAGTCAAAAATTAAATCATTCGTATTTAAAAGAGAGATTCCCAACGGAAACAGTATTTTCGTAATGGAATTAGAGAACGGAGTAAAGGGAGATATATTTTCTAAGAATCCGCCTGACTTCAAAGTAGGGGATGAAATAGAATACGAGTACAAAGCAAATGCAAATCCAGAATATAACGGATCAATTAAGATCAGTACACCAAAGAAGGCGGGAGGCGGTGCAGGATTTGTAAAGAAGAATGAAAAAGCAGAGAATGCAAGGGCAGCGTTGCGATCAAGTACGGATTTGGTTGCAAGCGGTAAAATAACAGAGCAACAATTAATAGTATCGGCAAATAAAATGTTTGATTGGTTAGAAGAAAAAAGCAAAGAATAATATGAGGCAATTTATAGTTTTTTATCTGTTTCAAAATCTTAATGATATTCATTACGGCAATATTTCTTTTACTATTGATCATTATCCAGAACAGGAGTGGTTAATAAATTATTTAGAGAAGCAGAACAAGGATAAATATTCAAATCCTAGAGGTGTAATGATCACAAATATAGTAGAATTGCAATCAGTAGCAGATTTAGAAAGTTGGCAAAAAAAGTAATTTATAATTTATAAAACAAATGGCGAAAATATCAAAAATTGAGTTTATTCTTGATGGTAAAAGATATAGCGAGGATATTATATGTAACAGTAAAGGAGAGTTTAGGGTAGGATTGCCTAGAATTATAGTGCAAAAATTACAGGTTCATTTGTGGGTAGACGGGTATAGTTTGGAAGAAGTAAAAAGAAAATTCAACGACGTATTGGAAAAGTATCGTAATGCGTTAACAACAAAAGAATTATTGATTGCTATTAGATACGCTAGCGGTGGAATGTATTCATACAAAAAAGACGGTGGTACATTATTCAATCATAATGCCTCTATTTTTAACTTTGAATCGCGGGGTTCTGATAGATTGTATGATAAACTAGGATTTACCTTTGAAGTAGTAATAAAAGAGACAGTAGATACGGTGGTTAAATATCACAAAGCTACTAAGGGAAAAGACCTTAAAGGTATGTTTGATGATATAGTCAAATATGAGCCAGAGGTTTATTACGAAGATGGTGGTTGCGATATAGACAAAAAATGGAAATTGATTCCTTTTAATGAAGAATCATTAAAAACATTGGAAGTAGTAGCAGAGCAAATAAGAAAAGCAAGCGAATTTCTTTTTAATTTTATAAATCAGGATGAAAAAGTGATTAGCGACAGTTTGGCAAGTGGAACAATGAAAACATTGTTATTATCATAGGGATTTTTAATTTTAAATTTATATATCATGCAAACAATTTCAGTTACAATCCAAGTATCAGACGAACAGTTAAAAGCATTACAGCAAATAGCAGAACAAAACGGTTTTGCAAGCGTTGAAGAAAAACTAGCAGATGATTGTAAACACCAAGCAAGATTTGCAATTAGAGAGCAAAAGGATCGTGAGTTGTACGGCAAATCTAATGATTCTAAGTTGACAGAATTAGTAGAAGCAGTTAACAAACAAACTGACACGGTAAGTAAATTAGTAACGTTTTTTACGGCAACTCAAATTGAGGAAAAGCCCAACTAAGTAAGGCTTAATTTAGCAAAACATATTTTTTTTTAATCTCAAAACAAATTTCACAAATGAAAAAGATCCATTTTGATTTAGGTACAGAAGGGGCAGGAAGTCCCGTTGAAACAGATGTAAAAGACGCACCGAAAGCCCCTGCCAGTTCAGAGGAACTAGAGCAAAAAGAAGGTGAAGAAGAAGCAGAAGAAAAAGAGGTGTTAGAAGAGCAAGAAGCGTAAAAAATCTGGTTAAAATAGTGGATCGAAGTTAGGTTCGATCCACTTATTCAAAAAGACAATGGGAATAAAGAAAATAAAATATTTGCGTGATCCCAAAAATCACAACAAAGGTACGGTAGCAGGCAACGAACTGTTAGAGAAGTCAATAGAATTAAATGGTTTGGGAAGGTCTATATTGGTTTCAAACGACGGTGTTATCATTGCAGGCAACAAAACACAGCAGAAGGCAGAGGAGTTAGGGATAGAAAAAGTAATAGAGGTAGAGACGGACGGCACTACGTTGGTGGTAGTGAAAAGAACAGATATTAAAAGCGGAACAAAGGAGTTTTACGATATGGCAGTGGCTGATAATTTAGTAGGTGAAGCGAATTTTAGTGTTGACATAGAAGTATTAGAGCAAATAGTTTTAGATTATCAAATCGAAGATTGGGGGCAGGTTATTGAAGATAAGATAAACAAGGCAGCAGACAAGGAAGTAATTCCAGTCAAGCAATCAGCACAGTTAGCACCGCCAATGGAATATGTCTTGATTATGGCTGAACCTAATTCGCAGGAATGGGAAGAAATGAAAGAGTTTCTAAAATTAGGATTAGTACGCAGAGGAGGATATAAGGAAGGAAGCAGTTTTGATGCGGTAGGCATAGAAAGAGTAATAGGTTTCAGAGAATTACAAAAACGGATCAAGAAAAATGCTGATAGCGATACCAAGTAAGAACAGAGCAGGACGGACAAAGAGCCAAGAGGTTTTGAAGGATGCAACGTTTTTTGTTCCCGAAACAGAAGTTATCCAGTATGAAGGACAAGTAAAAAATATTGTAGGCGTTCCTAAAGAGATACAAGGTATTACAAGTACAAGAAATTGGATTCTAAAGCAGTCAAAGGATCAACGAGTAGTATTTGTTGATGATGATTTAAAAAGTTGCGGATACAGGGTATTACAGGCGAATTGTACAAATATGGTTCAAATCAAAGATCAAGATTTTTGGTTAGAAGAATTTCAAAAATTGTTTGATCTGACAGAGCAATTAAATTACAAGATTTGGGGGTTAAAAACTGAAAGTTCTACACGTAGCACATACCCGTACAAGCCTATCAATTTTCAAAGTTATGTAACAGCAAATTGCATGGGTATTATCAACGACGGAGAATATTATTTTGATGAAAGTTTCAGAGTAAAAGAAGATTACGAAATATGTTTGCGTCACATACAAGACAAAGGCGGAATATTAGCAATAAGGTATTTGCATTGGGAAAACGAGCATTGGAGTACGGAAGGAGGTTGCAGGGATTACAGGACGATAGAGTTAGAGAGAAAGGCAATCATTAAATTAATCAAAATGTATCCTAGCATGGTGCATTCTGCAAAGCGAGAAAACAACGAGTTCACAATAAAATTAAATTTCTAACTGTTATGAATGATTTAATTATATATCCTAGTGGACAAATAATATTTTTAATCATTTGTTCTTTTATAGTCGGTTTCTTATTAGCTGCTATTTTAATGTCTCTTACTATGTGGGAAACTATTAAGCAGGTAAAAAAGGATAATCAATTAATTAAGGAGTTTTTACGAGAAAAATCAATGAATGATTTAATGGAAAAGTTAAAGCCTTTTCATCAAAAAGTTTCTTGGAAAGGAGAAGTACAGTCAGAATTTAATCCTAACGACAAGTAAAATACAATTCAAATGATTTTCAAAAAGCAGTGGATTGACAAAAATACAACCGTTTATATAGAGTGTGCGGATGGAGTTTGGCGGGCAATTGAAAAAAAGGCTTATAGAAGTCATTTAACAGATGCGTTTGAATATCATTTAACAGCAAATTTTGGTCATTTAATGAGTGTTGAAGGTGGTGAATATGTAATTCCAAATAAAGTATAAATATATGAATCTAGTAGATATACATCTGACATCAAAGCAAAATGATTTTGATCCTAAAGTAGTACTAACAATAGTATTGCCAATCGTTCCACGTGTAGGGGATATGATCAAATTAGAGCAATCAAATACAGATGCATTATTATTCCAGATAAGGAAAAATAAAAAATTTGAACAGTATAGAACAATGGTGTCAATAGACAAAAACGAGAATCTTTCTGATTGTTATTTCGAGGTCAAAAGAGTATTGTTGTCAGGAGCGTATAAGAATCCAAAGATTGAAATTCAACCTTATAATTACCTATTAGAATGAAACGTGTATTAATGGTTAGTAAGTTCTTTTTGAAGGATCATATAAGAGCAGGAGAAGAAACATTATTCTTAGAAAAAATAGATTATTGCTTAGGTGATAGCGGGACCAGATTAGGATTAGAAACATTGTACGGCAAGAAAGTTTGGTCAAAAGGGCATACAATTAGAAGCGGGGATAGATGGAATGCAGGCGACATAGCAATAATAAAGATTTGGACAGGCAAACCGTATTGCAGTCCACAGCAGGTAATAAGAGAAGTAGAGGTGAAGAAAGTTTTCACATTTGATATAATGAAAGAAACAAAAAACGTCTACATCAATGATATAATTAGAAGTGAATTGTTTGTACACAGGAATGACGGTTTATCTTACAATGATTTTGTAAGTTGGTTTGGATTAGATAAAAAGAATTTCAAAGGTTTTACAGGTCAAATCATTTGTTGGGATCAAAGTATAAATTATTAATGGAAAAGAAAGAATTAAATAGAACAAAGCAGTGTGCCAAATGCCCGTGGAAAGTCAGTACAGACCCGTACGAGATTCCGAACAATTACGATGTAGAAAAGCACGAAAAATTAGAATGTACAATAGCAAAGAATCAGCAATTTGGAGGCACATTAAAAGCAATGGCTTGCCATGAATCAAAGGATGGTGAAGAAGATTATTGTATAGGGTGGTTGCACAATCAATTAGGGGAAGGTAATAATGTTGGATTAAGAATAAAAATGTTGTATTATAGCAACGTAAGAGAAATACAGGTATTCGGCAAGCAACATAAGAAATTTAGAGATACTTTACCTAAACGAAAATGAAAGCAGGAGACATGGTAAATTTAAACGATTTAGTTTATGATTTTGATCGTTTCTGTAAGACTGTAAGAGTTATTAAGATAATTAAAATAACACCTAATATTGCTTTATTGAGTAATAAAGTGCGAATAAATAGAAAGATCACAAAGCTAACTTTCTCTAATCGTCTTTGTGTCACTGGATACGGAAATATTAATATTTATTTGGTTGAAAAACCAGTGATTCCAGAAGATTTTAAAGAAATAATAATCTAAGAAAATGCAGACAGGAACAGTAGCAAGATGCCCCCAATGTTTAGAGTATTGGAGCATCAACGAGATTGCACAGGGTATTTGCGAGCGTTGCGGTTATCCTTCACAAGATAGCAGATATAGTGATTGTGAAATAGAAGAGAGAAGCGATATAGAGTTGCCACCAGTTGAAACAGGTTTAGATTGGGTGGAGCAAACGCCAGAATATTACCGATAATCATTACGAATCAAAATCAAATAAGGGTAGATATATTAGGCTACCCTTTATTTTATCATGGCAATATTAACAATCAGCGAATTATTAGAAAATGTCAAAAAAGTTGGAGAAAGGATTTTCAATGCAAACGGATATGAGTTTCAACGAGGTTTCAATATGTGTTACGGATTCTTTGAAACACAGTTAAAGAACACACATTTGTATTCTCAAAGTTATCTAGTAGAGCAAATAAAGGATTTGCAGAAGCAAAGCAGGAAAGACAACGAACAATCTTTGCAAATGGCTAAAGTCTCCACAGTAGCAGTATTAGCGGTACAGAACGAAAGTATTGATAAGGTCAAGGAATTGCAGAAACAGGTAGATAAGCAAGCAGAATGGTTAAAAGACAGAGGTAAGCACATCAACGAAAACAAGTTGTTGCAGGACAAGATTTTCAGTTTAGAAAATAGATTAGCAAGGCAAGAAAGTTTGCCAGTACAGAAGCAAAAAGTAAAATCCAGTACAGACAAGAAATATAAAAAAGTAATGGATTTTATTAGGTACATGGATTTAGAAGAACAGTTGAAGGAATTTAAAGCAGTCAAAAACGAGGATTTATAAGAAGCAATAAAGAAAGATGGAAAATAGAATACAACTACAGCAGGATCAATTAAACATCATAGGAGTAGAGATAGAGGCATTAAAAAGAAAGTATCTAAAGCAGTACAAGCAAACAAAACAAAGCAAGCGTGTACAGTGTGAAGCAGAGCAGATAGAGATAATCAATCAGCGTTGCAAAGAGTTTAATTTGAATACGGAAAAAGTATTAAAAATATTTCAAATCAGAACAATAAAAAAAGATCCAAAATGAAAACAGCAGGAATAGTAATTCTATTATTAGTAACAATGATTGCAACAGCAACAGCACAGAAAGTTATTAAAGCAGATACAGCAAAATGCACATTCTGGTATATTGACAGAATAGACAAAGCAAAGTTGCAACGTTGGGAGGATGGATTAGTAGTACAGGGATTAGTAGAGAATATGGTAGAGGTAAAAGATTCTACAACGGCAGTAGCGACGGCAGGAAAGCCACACAGGAAGGTTTACGAACCAAAACAAGAGAAAGGTATCATAGCAGTATTATTGTTGAATAAGAAGCCTATACCGCAATCATGGAGGATAATAGATATTAAACCGCCAACAAACTAAATCTATAAAACGTGAGGGCTTCTGTAATGGAAGCCTTTTTAATTTAGAACAATATGAATAATTATCATTTAGTAAAGGAACTATCAGACGGTTTAGTGATATTAAGTCATTATAAATACGGAGAACAGATGTGGAGTAAATGCATTTGTAGAAAGCACAAGTTATGTGAAGTGACTAACATTGATCTTTACAAACAGGAGGCATATTTGCCAATAACAAACGGATATAACAGAGCAGACAGAATAGCAGCAACAATTATAAATGATTGGAAATTTGCAAAGATGTTAAAAAGGATAAGCCAATGACAACAAAAGAAATTCAAGCATTAGTATGCAAAACAGAGATATTGAAAAATAATATTCCTTGTGAGAACGTCAATCATTTATTTCCTCACGAATGCGATGTATTGTCAATATTAGCAAGCGGATATGTTGCAGAGTATGAAATAAAGATCAGTAGATCAGATTTTAGAAAGGATGGACAAAAACGTAAATGGTTATATTTCAACAATTTGATTAATAAATGGATTCCTAATTATTTCTATTATGTATGCAAGGAGGGATTAATAAAAGAAAACGAGATTCCAGAGTTTGCAGGATTGATTCATATTGTAGACAATTCAGTTATAGTAGTGAAAAAAGCAGTATTAATCCACAAAATAAAGCATGATAGAGTAAAGATTACGAACAAATTTCTAAGAATTTATAGTCAAAGAGCGTATTTAGGTTATTGTAGATTGACGTATGACAACAAATAGTTTGTAATAATAGGTAGAAAGTTTGTAAAAACAGGGTCAAATTGTTGTAATTTCGGTCTTAAATCTTGTAAATATATTACAAAGTCAGTGAGGAAGAAAAAGGGCAGAAAACGAGCAAAAACAGGTAAAAATCAGTAAAATTTCAGAGTAAAAAAATAGTTGAAAAAATAATCAAAATAATACTTGTTTAGGAAATAAAAACAAATTAAATTTGTCCTATCAATCAATCATTAAACAAGTAAGAAAATGGAAGCTAAAGACTTAAAAGTAGGATTAGAAATTGTAAATTTTAATAAAAACATGGAAGAAAAATTCACAGAAATCCATCACCAAATTACCATAGAATTTGGTAAGATATTGTCAAGTTTAGGGGCAAATTCAGGTGTTATGGCATTAATGATGTCTTGGGGAGATACCCAAGATTCGGAAAGCACGTTAGAAATGCTGAAAGACTACAATCAAAAGTACTCAACCTCAAAATCAACAATATCTACACATGTTTGAGATTTTGAATGATTATCTGCTGTAACAAATTCATCACATTAATTACTAAGTCTGTAATATTGTCAATCGGAATACATCGCCAGTTTTCATCAGCATTTGGACTCAACCCCTTAGAGGATTGTCTCCCATATTGATAAAATAAGGCTTGATGTATTCCTCTTTTACTTGTACCCAAAGTATGAGGAGACATTTTTCTAAGAAATTTGTTGTAATAACAGTCTACACTTCTTTTTTCTAAAATTGCCTGTTTAATTAATGCGTAGTTTGACATAACTTTAGTTTATTTAATGGTTGTATATATTAAAAATCAAATAAACTAAATTACTTTCTTATTAAACAGTATTATTTATTAAATGGTACTTTTTGCCGTAATTTATTTTAAAAATGGTGGATTTCCTCACTTTAGTGTAAATTAGTATATCGTTGCCTTAAAATATTCCTTTTAGCAGTTGTTTTAATTGGTACAATAAATGATGCATATCATTATGTAATAGCGGGAAATATAGTTGCAGCAGGTTTGATTATATTAGTTGGAAGCGTATTAAGTGAGATAATAATAACAGTTGAATTTGATGAAAAATAGGGTATAATTTCTTATATTTACAATACAATGGGAAAGACAAGAAGCAGAATAGAAGCGTTAAAAGATGTTAGATACAATCCAAGTTTTTTATTGATGTTAGATTTTTCTTTTTCAGAGAAATATTTCTCATTAGTTCTAATATTTATAAGTATTTCAATAGTACAGGAATACAATAAAACATGGTTAAAGTTGTGTTTTATAATTCCCTTTAAAAAGGGTTGGGGAGTTAGTTTGAGGCTGAAAAAGAAAGAAAAACAGGTTGCAAAGTCTATTTTTGAAGTAAACGAAGTGAATATAATAAGGGGAAAAAGTCACTGGAAAAACTTAAATTAAGCATGAATAAGCGACAAAGAAAGAAAAAAGAGAGAAAAGCGTTTTATTCTACTTTTGCATTCATCGTCAAAAAGCATGAGGAATTATTACAGAAATACGCTCATATTCTACCTGACAAAGAATTAGATTATCCAACAGGCGACGAATACGGTTATACATATAGTTTCGATGAATGGGGAAATTCAACAATAAATAATCATGGAAAAGTTTGAAAGAATATCAGTAATAGAGGCAACACAATTCACAGGAGGTTATAGTTTTGATGAAATGTGCGTAGAGTGGGGGAGTGCATTTGATGCAGTTAAAACGATCAAAAACGAGTTTCTTTCAATAAAGACACCATTTGGTAAGGTAGATGTACAAATAGGGGATTACATCGTACATTATGTTTGTGACGGAGAATTTTATGTATATTCAGAAGAAGATTTTAAAAGTTTTTTCAAGATTAAGGGCATAATTACACAAGCAACAAGACAGCAGGCAGTAGATCAATTTGTATCAAGTTTAACGCCTCATACGTCTGTATCAGAGATAAAATCAAAGGTTAGTAAATTAGTTGATTATCTATTAAAATAATTTATAAACAATAAACATTTAATCAAATGGCAAAGGGGAACAAAGCAGGTGATGCAAAAACAGAATTTCAAATTGATTTAGAGCAAATCTTTGAAAAGAGAAACGAAATGAATGCGATAATCGAAAGAGAAGCAATTTTAATCCAACGACAAAGATTCATTGCAGTACGTAACATCTTAAACATTGATCCAGAACAGAAGTTACAAATAGATGTCCAAGTAGCAGGCATAGAGTTTAGTTTGGATTGCAATCATAAGTTTGCAGAGTATTTAGAGAACGAAATAGATGCATTGGATGATAGATTAGATGAATTGAGAGAGGAGACAGAAAAGAACATTGTGCAGGATTTAGAGCCGAAAGAGGCATTAAAAAAGCACAGAGCAGATAGGGAAAAGCAGATTCAAGAGGAAGTACAGAAGCAAAAGGACACTGACAAACAAACATTGCAGGAAATGAAAATGAGTGGTGCGGTGATAACGCCAATAGATTTTGTAAGCGATTACAGCAACGAAGTTCCAAAGGAGGATACAAACCCCAAACCAAAGCCAATTGCAAAAGATCATTTGGAAGATTTTGTAAAAGCACAGGAAGAAAAACAAAGCATAGAGCAGTCAGACAAAGAAGTATACATGCAGAAAGCAAAAGAAGCACCAAAGGCATACGGACAACATAAAGTGGTAAGACCAGAGGAGGAGAGCAGAAAGACAGGATCAAACAATTGTCCAAGCGATGAGAACCTACCACGGCCTGATATTAATTGCGTTCCAAACATAAACAATTAAGGCATATTATTAATTTGAAATCAGTTTAGTAAGTTATAATGTCGTAGTCTATCATTGATTACGACATTTTTTATTTGTATATAAGCACAACACTACTTATATTTGTCTTACATAAAACAATTAAGGGGATGGAGTTAAGAGAATCGACCAAATTTAGGGTAGATGAAGTCCGTAAAATGTTAGAACAAGGATCAACGAGAAAAGCGATAATAGAAGTGTTTAGCAAAAAGTATGATGTTGGTTCAAATTCAATAGACAAATACATAGCATTTGCAAGAGAGCAAATAAAGAAGATTGAAGAGCAAATAGATTTGGCTTTGTCACTACAAGAAAAGATCAATGAAGTTACAGTAGCAGCAGGTATAACAATAGCGAGTGTAACAGAAAGAAAGCAGATATTGACAAGCATTGCAAAAGGTGAGAAAATAGGCAAACAAACGGTGTTTAGGGCTGATGGTCAAGCAGTTGCGATAGAAGTCTATCCTACATATCACGAGCGTATCAGGGCAATTGATCTATTAAACAAGATGGGAAATGATTATCTTCCAGACACGTTAGAGATAGAACACAAGCATACAGTAGAGGTAAAGGAACAGAAGCCAGAGGCATTAAAACCAGTCAGGAACGAGGAGCAGGAAAAGGCAATGAATCTAATATTAGGCACATTGGGGACAGTAAGAGCGAATTAATATGCGTACGTGGAACATCACAACGAATCTTGGTAAAAAGGTGCTTACAACGGCAGGAAACTTGGTTGTAGACATATCAGATTGGGATGAAGATATAAGTTTAGCAGCATACGAAAAATATTGTTTAGCATTAGATATAGCAAATCATAGGCATTATAGAGAATGCGATCATTGTAACAGGTTAATTCAGTGTTATAACAATTATAAAGGGTTTGTTTTATGTGAAAAATGCGTATCAGTACAGCATTTGGCAGTTACAGCAGAGAATATAAACAATGTTTGGTTTGATTTTCTTGCAGAAATAGTAAATCCGAAACTAAAAAGGTAATACTTATTACAAAATTTTGTAAACTTGTTTTATAAACATTAATAGCAAAATGAGGAAGTATTACAGGAACGATATTATTAAACTAGCAAAGCCGTTAGAACTTGTAAAAGAATTTGTTGTGTATTTTTTATTGCAAGATGAAGAGATTGTATATGTTGGGCAAAGTGGAGGATTAGGGCAAAGAATACAAATGCATTTAAGCGATAAGATTTTTAATAGGTTCTTTTATTTTTGTGTTACAACAAGAGAAGAGGCAATAATTTTAGAAAAAGAATATATTGAAGATTTTTGTCCTAAATACAATATAGTGAACAACCATTTGCTTGAAGCACATAAACAGGACAGAAAAGACGAAAAGAGAAAAGAGGAGTTGGGCTTGAAGTTAAGTAAATTAAGATGGGAAAAGGTAGGGCAGTTGATGTTATATGCAAAGGCTGTTAATTTGCCAAAAGGTGTGTTTTGTAAAAGAAAAGTAGACAATCAAATGTGCTATGTCTTTAACTTTGTAGAGGGTGCGTATTATGCAAAAGCATTAAATAAGGAATATTATATGCTTAACAATGTTGTGTACAAGCCTAATGATAAAGCCTATGGAACAATAAAAGATATTATTGTATAATGGTCGATGTAAGAGAAAGATGATAAAATGAATGAAGCACCGTTATTAATACCCGTAGCAGTTAGACAAATACCGTTGATAGGAAAGGTAGAGAATGGGAGGGTATATCTAAGAGAGGGAGTGTTAGAGGACGCAAGAAAGAAGTTTGATAGGGACGTTAGATTCATGTATTATTGTGATACGTTCTATGATAATCTAAACAGCGAGAAAAGATATGATCTTTGGGTAGGTTCAAACGGTTCAGCTAAGACGACATCTAAGGTAATGGAGTTGTTAACAAAGTCAATGGGTGATGATCCTTTTAGATTATTGTTTCTAAGACATACGAAAGAGGAGATCAAAACAACGATTTACAGAACGTTTGTTGATACAATCAGAAAGTATCAGTTAAGCAAATATTTCAAGTGTTACGACAGTACAAAAGATATATTATGTTTATCCACAGGCAACATCATGTACAGTTCTGGTATGAACGATACAGGTAAGTTAGCAGGGATGAACGATTTAACAAATATCTTTTTTGACGAACCGATAACGATAGATAAAGGAAGCAAAGTAAGAATGATTGTCAAAGATCAGTTTGATGATTTAGATGGTAGAATCAGGACAGGATTAGCGAAAGGACATTTTGATCAAACATTGAATCCTATATCAAAACAATATTTTCTTTACAAGCAGTTAATAGACCCACATCGCAGAGAGAAGTCAGATTATGATCCGAATGATTTTAACATAGTAAATTCGTCTTATTTAGATAATCCTTTTTTAAGTGATGAATACAAGAACAAAGTTGTTGTTGGTTGGACAGGAAACAAGGCAACATACGGGAGAAAAGGTATATGGGTAAATGAGACGACAGGGAACGAATTTTTAGGCAAGGCGTTCAATAGAGATATACACGTAGCTAAGTTAGGATATTGTTCAAAGAAAGATGTACATTTAACATTCGATTTTAATAATCTTCCATATCAGACAATGTTAGCGATCCAGTTAAGGAGAGAGCCTAGCAGGATTGCATCAAGGAATGGCAGGGAAGTATTAATGATTAGAGTATTCAGAGAGTTTTGCAAAAAGCCTCCGATTAATACACCGGAAGATTGTTGCAGGGATTTTATAGAAACGTTTCCTAAAGTATACGGGTTTGTTCCAATTATATTCTATGGTGATGCAAGCGGTAAATATAGTTACAACATATACAAGGAGATTGAAGTAGAATTAAAAAAGTATCTTGTAGGTGATAGACAGGATTACGATCAAGTACCCGCAGCGAATCCATACATACGAACAACGAGGAATCTAATCAAGAAGATTTTAGAAGGCAAGTTTGAAAACATTGAAATAGTATTTGATGAAAGTTGTGAAAATACAATTAGGGATTACGAAACGTTACAGAATGCACCAGACGGTTTCGATCCCGAACCAGTCAAGATAGGGTCAAAGAGCGTACAAACAAAGGGACATTGTTACAGTGCAAGCAGTTATTTTATAGCAAGGGCGTTTAGTCATTTATTACCTGAAAATAGAGAATAGATATGTTAATAACAGATGCGATTGAAAAGACAAAGAGAAATTTGCAGTTCAATACACGACACAAGTTCTACAAGAAATGCATAGAGATAAGAAAAAACTATGAGCGATTGCATACAGGCGAAGATTTGGAGGTATGGCTACCCAGATTTGAGTTAAGAGAAGATTTGCAGTTATACAAGCAAAGAAAGGATTTGACGATAGAAAACATTACGCCTACGATCAGTCCAGTTGTTAAACAGTTCTATGGTGTAAGCAGGATAGAGCCTAAGAAGAACATCGTTGCAAAGGATGATAGTAAATTAAAATTCATATTAGAAAACGAGGCAAATTATTATAACAGGCGTGACGTAGAGTATTATATGCGTGAGGTCTTGGATAAAAGAGTAATGTTGGACCCGAACAGTTTTTATTTAGTCAGGTTTGACAGTTTCAAGGACGGGGAAAAGCCTAGATGTTATCCAGTATTATTCCCTTGTGATTCAGTTTACGATTATGTATATACAGAATGGGGATTATTAGATTATGCACAGATTTGCATTGAAAGCAAAGTAAGCAAGTATGATGAACAGTATAAAACAAAGCGTGACGGCACATTAAAAGATTATTATATTTATGTGGACGGTGCAACAATCATCTTTGAGGAGGTTAGCGATCTAAGAGCAAATAAGATAACGGGCGAATCATGGAAGAATCAAAGCAATGACAAAACATACATTGTTGGATCATTCCCTACAAAGAATCCAGAAATAGCAATCAGAAGATTAGGAACGCAGATGCACCCTAAATATCCTATATGTATATGTCCATTAGAACCAGTGATTCCATTGATACGTGATGCATACAGAAACAAGAGCGAGAAAGATATAAGTTACAGGCATCATGTATTTCCTCAAAGAGTAATGATGGATGATGCGTGCATAGGTGAAATAGCAATAGATGAAAGCAGGCGTTGTATTGGCGGAATCATTGCAGGAACAAAGGATACGTGTAGTGTTTGCGGTGGCGATGGGTTCAGACCTCACAAATCAGCACAGGAAACGATCAGATTCAAACGTCCGTCTAACAGAGAAGATTTTATTCCGATTGATGATATGGTCAAGTACATTGTACAGGATTTTCAAGCGGTAGAAATGTTAGCACGAGATATTGAACGCAATGAAATGTTAGTAGAAGTAGCGGTATTTGGTGCAGGCATATCAAAGAGACAAAATATGCAGCAGACATCAAATAACAACGGAAACGAGCAACAAACAGCGACAGGCATCGTAGTACAGACAGAAGAAAAAGAAATGGTGTTAGATGATTTTGGAAAGATGCGGGCAGAATGGTTTATCTTCACAGGCAAACAAATAGCATACACATTTGACACGACAGCAGATATAGTTTTCAAGTATTCGGGTCGTTTCGTTATGGAAACGGCAGAAGCAGCAGCACAAAGATTAAAGTTTCTATTAGAAAGCGGAGCAGGTGAGATTCTGGTATTAGATGCACAGAAAACATTAGCACGAATACAGTTTGATAACGATGAAGAAAACATGATGCGTTATCTCACACAGCAAAAGTTTATGCCGTTCAGTGGCAAAAGCAGTTCACAAATAAGTAGTTTATTAGGAAGCGAGAGCGTAACAAAGTCAGAAAAGATATTATATGCGAATTTCAGCAAGATATTTACAGAGATAGAGGAGAAAGAAACGATTCAGTTCTATTTAAAGGATTACAAGGCACAGAAAGTTATTGTAGATAAGAAGATAGAAGAAATAGCAAAGGTAGCAGAATCAGAGATTCCAAAGGAAATGAAAGGATTAGAGCGTTTAACAAAATAATATTTTATCTATTCAGTTGGCCACAGCTGACAAGACCAAATAATATATGGAAGATAACCTAAGTAGATTGTATGATTATGGTGGACATCTTTTTAGAATTGATGTTGTATTTAACATTACACGGGCGTTTGATTCTGGTAAGAGATTGAATACAGTTGAATTAAAGCGTTTGACAGACGACAATCCAATAGTTCCATACAGAAAGGATACGTGCGGGGATGATGAAATATTGAAATTAGTTGAAGGCATGGAAGAAACAGCAAGGCATTGGGCAGATGCAAGAAAAGGAATTACAAAGATGGATAAAATTGTAGAAGCATTAAAAGCAAAAGGATTCACAAAGTAAATAATTATGGAATCTACAGTAGTTACAAAAGAAGAATTTGAAGATTATGTAAGATTGCATGATTTAAAAAGAGTTGATAGTTTTGGGGAATGGAGCGATCCAACAAATAGTTTGTTCGTGACTGCACATACATCAGTTTATATTGATAATGAAGGTATTGCGAAAGCTGCGTACAGATCATCATCATGGAATAATAAAGTACAGTATTACATTATCAAATAATGAACGAGGAACAAATAAGAAAGAGAATCTTAGAGATATTATCTAAGCAGGAGGCATTAGAAAGTTTAGTTTCTAAGATGCAAGGAATATTCTTTGAAAATGCGTTGCGTGATTGGAATAAGTTATTAGAGGATCAAGATGATTTTTTCAATAAGTTTTGGCGACAATTCAACAATACGTATCAGGCAGTAGTATTAGGCGTAATAGCAAAAGATTTAGAAGATATATTAATATCTAATCAAGAATATTTTTTAGCAGAGGCAGGAAGTACAAAAGCGATCAAAGCAGCGATAGAAGAAGTAACAAAGCGAATGATCAAGGCGTTTGGATTCAGCGACACAGGCAAAGTAGTACAGGGTGGTTATATATCCGAAATACAGGCAGATATAACAGTAAAGCGGGCATTCAAAGGGTACATCATCAAATTAGATAGAAACACAGTTCTAACAGAGGCACAGACAGCAGATTTAGAATTATACATCAAAGGTGATGATAAGACAAAAGGCATTTGGGAATCATATTACAGTCAGATAGACAGAAGCAATAGTAGTATCTTCGATGTTTATCAAAAGGCAGATAGAATGATTCAGGACGAAATGGCATTAGAGTTGCAATTAGATGCAGCGATGTATGTTGGTGGATTGATAGAAACGAGTAGGGATTTTTGCAGAGCAAGAAACGGAAAAATATTTCTTAGATCAGAAATAGCACAGTGGGCTAAATTAGAATGGTCAGGCAAGCCAAAAAGCGGTTACGATCCGTTTGTAGATTTAGGCGGTTATTATTGCAGGCATCATTTATCCTATTTAGGAAATGCAACAGCAATGAGATTAGACAAGACATTAGAATTAGAAAATAATAAATTATACAGGATCAAATAAATACTAATATGAAAACAAAGTTATTTTTCGATACAGAATTTACAGGATTGCACAAGAATACTACATTGATTAGTATTGGAATTGTTTCAGAATGCAGAAAAGTATTTTATGCTGAATTTACTGATTACGATAAAAGTCAAATAGATGATTGGTTACAAAAGAATGTGATTGATAAATTGATATTGGGATACTTAGCAAAGTTGAGTCCGTTTGGTGATAGGCCAGCAGTATTAGCTAGAGATTTAACTAAGGAGAATGAAATTAAAATTCTTGGTGATAGTGAAAATATTAAAAACGAGCTAATAAATTGGCTGGAACAATTTGAAGAAGTAGAATTTTGGTCTGATTGTCTGTCTTATGATTGGGTGTTATTCTGCGATATATTCGGACACGCATTTAGTATACCTAAAAATGTGTATTATATTCCGTTCGACATTTGCACGCTTTTCAAGGATAGAGGTATTGATCCAGATATTAGCAGAGAGTTTTTTGGGTATGGTGGCGAAATGTCAGAACAAAAAAATAAACACAACGCATTGCATGATGCAAAAACAATTATGCAATGTTATTATGTCATGTGTGAGGATTAATTAATTAAACAAAATGGAAGGATATAGAATAGCTTATGAAAAAGGCTACCGTGTAAATAGCAAAGGGGAGGTTTTCAGTAAAAGGGGTAAAGTAAATGCGTGGATTACAGGCGGTTATTATGTTTTCAATATAAAGTATCTTGGTAGCAGAATGAACATCAAAGTACACAGGCTTTTGGGTTATCAAAAGTATGGGCAATTACTGGAAAATAAAGAATTAGAAATAAGGCATTTGAACGGAATAAGTACAGACAATTCTTATGATAATATCGGAATAGGCACACATTCTCAAAACATGATGGATAAGCCCAAAAGAGTACGGCAACAAATGGCAAAAAACGCTAATAAAAAATATAGCGACGAATTAATAGCAGAAGTAAGAAGGCAAAGGGTTTTAGGGTTGACATATAGAGATTTGTCTATAAAGTTTGGAATGTGTAAAGCAACACTTAGTTATTATTTAGGGAGTGGAAAAAAACATCAAGTTTTATTTTAGTAATTAGTAAAGTAAAAGGCTTATATTTGTGCTTCAATTATTGTTCCCCAAACAATTATTTGATCCTTCATATTGGACAAGTCACGAGAATTTTTTCGTGACTTTCTTTGTTTTCCAGAATTATTATTATATTTGTCTTATAATTTCACAGATCAAAAAATAATCAGAAATGGGAGCAATAAGAAAAACAATTTTAGAAGATTATCATTACACAGAACAGGAATTAAAAGTTCTTGGTGATAAGATAGTAGAAACAAGAGACGAATTACGTGATCTTGAAGCAGAGAAGAAAGTAATTGTACATCAAATGAATGCGGAGATTAGCGAATTAAAAGAAGCATTTGAACAGGCAATCAACAATTACGGCAAAGGCAAAGAATCCCGCAATGTTGAAGTATGGGTATTAAACGATTACATTGCAGGCATTAAAAAGTATATTGAATGCAGAACAGGACGTTTAGTTGCAACAGATGAATTAGATACGTTAGAAATGCAGTCACAATTGAATTTTGTTGTTGATGAAGAATTGACAGCACAAATGAGCGAGAAAGTGGCGGTAGTATTTGAGTTTTGGCGTGAGTATCTACAAAAGGCAGAGATCAACAACGAAATATTTGAATTGGGTCAAACATATAATCAATTTGTTGAGAGCATAGATAACGAGATCAGATTAGTATCTGTAGGTTTAAATCATTTAGTAACGAAGGGATACATTGAGCCATTAAATAGCGTGAGTTTCAATCAGTATTACGACGTATTAAAGGGATGGTTAGGTAAGTTCAAATACGGAAAGAAAAGCGATAAGCCAACGCAAATAATGGAGATAGTGGAAGAAGTGGAGGAGGAAGCGACAACAGAGCAGGAACAAACAGAATCGGAGAATCAAGAGGGAGAGGATGAAGGCAAAGTAGATGATCCGAACGAATTACCTTTTGGAGAGTAGTAGTATTTGGCTTTACAATAAATGGTTAGTTAGCAAAAACACGGATAAATAATTATTCGTGTTTTTCTTTTTTATATAAGAAAATTTGCAAATACAAAAGTAGTGTACCATATTTGTTTTAAAATTCAAATAAATCATACTAGCATGGCTTTGTATCAAAATACAGTTACGGGATTAGTACAGGAATTAAGCCCCGAAACAGCAAAAATATTAGGTGGTTGGGTGCGTTACACGCATACAGAGGATGAAGAAGAGGTAGTAGAGAAGTCACAGAAGGCAAAAAAAACGGTTGATCTTAGTAAGGCGAAAGGCATTACAGAGAATAGAACAGTTGGCAATAAAGTTGGCAAAGTTCATGTAACAGCAGCACAGAAGGCAGCAGAGACAAAACAGGCAAAGCAAATAGTTGTAGATAAAGATAATCAAAATCTTAAAATACAAGTAGGTGGAGAGCCTAAACCTCTTGATCCAGTTGATCCACCTGCGGGAACGCCAGAGATTATAGCAGGCACGCATAAGGTGGAGCCAGAGGTAATTAATGATTAAGCAATAATTTTTTAATTAATAAAAGGCAATGCAAAAATTCTTATATAAAACACCTGCGGGCAGCAGTCTTGAATTAACAGAAGCGGAAGCGGAAGCGTTAGTAAAGAAAGCTAAAATGTACAAGTTCCTTAAAAAAGAAGGAGAAGTTACAGGAGAGCCAACAAAGCCCAAAACAGGCAAAGTAGCAACAGGTAAAAAAGCGGGCGAAGAAGCGACGGAAGATGTTGTAGTAGATAGTACAGCCCAATAGAGCGACAGAAACGACAGATAAATAAAGTAAAGGTTTCTATTCCTTAAAAATAGATTGTTAAGCATAACGTAAATGCAAAACAGGTGTAAGTCCTGATTGTAGGTTGTAAGACCCTGCGGAATAAAACTTAAGTTGGAGTGTTTCACCGAAAAAACAAATACATACATGACACAGGAAGAATTAGCAGCCCTATGGAGGTTGATTAATGCGTTTAAACTCAATATTTCACAGAAAGATGTTGAAGCCTTGTTAAAGCCTGACAAGAAAGACGAACTTGATGATCTGATAGAAACCGTACAGGATTCTACATATACAGCAGGTTTGCAAAAAGGCAAAAAAGAAGGTATTGAAGAAGGCACAAAGAAGTTATTACCTGTATTGTCTGCAAGTCTTAAGAAAGTTGGTTTTGATGGAGAACTTAAGATTGAAGAACTAAAAAGTATTGGTAAAACCTTAGAGGCTCATTTCAAGACTACGTTAGGCAAAGACGAAGGCAAAGACGTTGAATCAATCAAAGCAGAGTATCAGGCAAAGATTGATGCTTTGGAAGCAGAGAAAGAAACATTAACAGCAGAAAGGGATGCAGCAAAAGGCGAAGCAGCAGCAGAGACGGAAAAAATGCGTATCGAAGCAATTGGAGATCAATTGTTAGCATCTGGTAAATTCAAGATTCCAACAGATGAAGAAACGAAAGCGGATTTACGTGATGCAGTGTTAGCAAAGATTCAGAAAGGTAAGTATGTGTTTGATGAAAAAGACAAGAAATATTATAAGGTAGACGAAAAAGGTGATAAGATTAAGGACGTGACAAATAAAGGTCAATTCCAAACCTTAGAATCTGATTACACTAAAAACTTTAGTCGTTTCTTTGGTGATATTATTGCAAAGGGTGCGGACAATCCAAAATTAGGAGGAGAAGGCGGAGAAGGTGAGAAAACATTTGAGCCTATCAACTTCAAGGGGACAGCACCAACAAGCAGAGATGAATACGTCGGTATATTAAACGATCCGATATTGCCAATTTCTGCAAAGAAAGAAGTTAGAGAAGCATTTGAAGATAAGTTTGGTTACGAAGCGGCTAAACAAGCAGAAACAGCACAAACATAAAACTCGGCAGTACGGTATTGCCGAGGAATTAATAATAATTAATATCTACAAAAACATGGATGTTACAGTTATAGAAGCCTCGGCATTGCCCGATATGTTAGCGAGAGCAGAAGAGTTATGGGAAGATTCAAGAGCAACGGCAAACACCCGTTATGTACCAGAAGCCCCAACATTTAGAGCGTTATGCGAGAATACAACCGCTAAAATGCCTAAGTTCCAAAACAGAATGATGACACCTAAACAGGTGATTGCATGGGTGGAAGCGTGTACAAACAATCCACAAATCTTAACTAATCGTTGGGTGCGTGATGTTCCTTGTGATTTTACAGGATGGACAGTAGGAACGAACAAAGATGAAGTAACAATTTCTACAATCATCACAGATACATTCGCAATCCCTTACAAGATTTATGATAATCTATTCACACCGCAGGAGTTATTCAACGAAGGTTGGTTAAAAGCGGTGAAGGGTATCATTGAAAAAGCAAATAGTTTATCAGTTGCGAAATTGGCAACGTTTGCAGGATTAAATGATTATCATGGTGGAATGTTGAGTGATGGCGGAACGGGACCGACATCATGGAAGATTACAGATTTTCCATATAAGAATCTTTTTCCAGAATCATTCGGTTCAATGTTGAGAATGGTACAACGTAGAAACGATATGGTGAATCCTTTCATCATCGCAGGTGAAGTAATGAGTACATTAGAAGATGTACAGGGAGATTTGGAGAAATTCAAGTTTGGACGTTGGGACGTATTCAGCGACATGATAGATTTTCCAGAGCAGGATTTAGAAGATGATTTGTTTTTGGTGTCACAGGGAGCAGTAGGCGTATTTAATACGTACAATTATCCTACATCACAAGAAAACATTGTTGGTTCTAATTTCAACGAAACACATATTTCAAGAGCGTTACCAAGTATCTATAATTTGAACGGGCAACCGCAATTCATGGATATTACAACGAAGTTTGAAAAACGTGAGATTGCAGAGAATCAGTATGGCAATTTGAATGTAGATAACAGATGTGAGTTTGTATATACATACAATTTGGAGTACAAGTTAGAGATAAAATTGAACCCTACTTCTTGCTTAGAAGGCAGAACAGGGGTAATTCGTTTCCACAGTGACGATACTAGCGATTTGTTCTTAACACCAATGAAAGCGGTTCGTACAATTGTAGAAAACGTATAAGGCAAAAAAAGGTAGTGTTTAGGTTAAAAAGAGCAAAAAAGGGGGTTGATAACTCCCTTTTTTTGTATAACTTGCATTAAAAGAATCAGAAAATGAGCGAGATTTTAAAGGCGGGTATCATGGAGTGTCTATCTGGTTTAGTAGGCATAACAGAAAAAGATTGTGATTGTTTCCCTATGATGAATGCGGATCAGGTACAGGAGATAACAACAAGTGAAACAGGAATCTTTGTTGATGAACATGAAGGCATCAAAACAAGTATGTTTCTACGTGAAGCAGGTTGCGGAGAAAACGATGTATGGACAAGATTATTAAATGCAAAGTATCAGGCGATCAGGGAAACAGTATTAAGAATCTCATTAATGTTGAACAATAAGTTTACATCTTCTGTAAACAGAGGTTTCACATTAGGCAAGCAAGGTTACGGATCATTAACAACAAGCGAGGCAGCAGGAGAAAAGATAATTCCTTTACAGATGAACAATGTTGAAGGAGGTTATATAAAAATAACTCATGTTGGATTTGTTGGTAAATTGGTAAATAACACGATATCTACACAAATAGAAATTTCTCTAAGAAGAATTAAAAACAACATATCCACAATTGTTGATAACTTTTATATTGTTGTGGATAAAGACAAAGATACAGAGTTGTATTATTTGGGTGATGATTCAGTACAATTCGCAGTTGATGGAGCAAGATATGAATTATATTATGTCTATGATCCTACAAAGGTCATCATGTACAGCAGTGATATTAGTTGCAGCAATTGCAACAGAAACAATGCGATGTTGAATAAATTCTTTAAAGTTTTCCCGTCTGGTATGTCATACGGTTTAATCTTTCAATTGCATTTGACGTGTAACGATCAATGGTTAGCGTGTGCATTAGCTAAGAGTAACGATACAGTAAAGCATTTGATAGCAAAAGCGATACAGGAAAAGACATTGCAAAATTTTCTTATCACAGAACAGCAGGCAACAAGCGAAGGATTAACAGCATTTGTAGTAATGGATATTGACGGATATAACAGAAATATCACAGGATACGGTTTAGCATGGGCAGGGACATTGACAGAGATTGCAAATTACAATCTTTATGATATTTACATGAAATGTTTTATGTGTCGCCCTAATCAGATAGGCAGGACACAGGGAATGATTTTATAAATGGAATTAGCAGAATACATAAGAGGCATTGAATCAGCAATCAACGGTTTAGAAACGGAGGTAGAAAGATTATGCGTAGTAAAGGTGCAAAGTTCAATTACATTAATCAAAAACAGAAGCATAAATGATGGAATATTTGTAGGAGGTGATAAAGGAAGATATGCAAAGTATTCTACAAATGTTTATCCGACATGGTTTTTAAAAGGCAAGGAATTAAACGCAGCAGGGGCAGATTATATAAAGAAAAACGCATTAGGTAATTGGGACGGATTCAAAGAGGCACAGGGTAGAGGTAGTGATAATGTCAATCTATCCTATTCCAACAGATTTTGGACAGATTTAGGGATTCAATCAATATTCAGAGGCAAGGGCATGACAATTGTCCGTACAGGCGTAAACGATCCAGAGGTAGAGAAATATGCAAAATATTTAGCAATGGAATACGGTACATTTTTTATTCCAACAGACGACGAAAAAAGAGATTTAAGCAAGGATTTTGCGGTAGATATGACTAACTTTGTTTTAAATAAATTAAGATGAATAAGGATTTAGCGGGCATATTAAAGAATAGATTAGCGAATTTTGTAGATTCAAACAATGAATCTGTTATTAGTCATTTATACGGATTAGTAAGAACATTGGAGTTTAACGAAAAGATTATAAATGAGGGGAAAGAAAAGGTAGTAAGAAAGAAAGTTCCGTATCCAGTTGATTGTATTGGTGGGACGGTGTGTGATGGGATGAATGCACCTAAAGACAAATTAGATTTAGTTCCAACAGGCAAGCAAAGATGTTTGGTTTATTTTGAAGGAGGCAGAAGCAGAACAGATAATGTAAGCGAAGATTTAAACGGGGTTTCCTCACATACAAGCAGTTTAGATTTGATATGTTTCTACAATCCCGAATTATTCATTACACAGGTCGGTTTGCAGTCTATATTGATGGCAAAGATGTTAGATTTAGTCACAGGTAGTATAGATGTTCCAATAGGTTTTGCACAAATATTTGCAGCGATTGAATCAGTAGAGGAAGGAAGATTAGAAAATGATCCTAGTATCTTTTCACAATACAGTTATTACAATGTCAGTTTATTAACAGGGTGTCCATACAGTTGTTTTAGAATTAGTTTAACATTAAATTCATTAGTACATGATACAGATAGTTGCTTACCTGACCTCACTATTAACCCAAGTACTGCTTTGTGCTAGTTCAGCAGTGTTTGCAATCATATTTGTTAACAAGTTAAGTAAGGAAGGGGAAATATTAGGATTTATCAGACAATTTGCATACGATATGATAGACAGGATGGCAAGCAGAAATGTTGTTTTCGATCAGAATCATTATAACAGATTAGCAAAGTTTCTTTATCCAGTTTTCGAGTGTAGTTTATGTTTAGCAGGACAGGTTAGTTTTTACAGTTATATATTTAATTTTTGGGGAGATTACAGCATAATTAATCACATTATGATTGTGGTTTGGACAATATATTTAACAAACATTTTGCAAAAGTTATGGATCAAAGAATAAGACACGAGAAAGACCCTAGAAAAGCAATAGTATATTTACCAGAGGGGACAACGGAATTTACATCTAAAAATGGTAAGATGTTTTTTGTTGAAACGAATGTAGATGAATTGACAGCAGAAAGGTTTGAGTTGATGGACAAACATTTAATCCAAGTAGGGTTTGCAACGACATTTGATAGTTTGTTGACCAATCTAAGGCAAACAATGAGTTTGGTTAAGAAACAAGAGACACACGATGCACACGTTATCTTATATAACATAGTTGCGGGGATGATGGACAAAGAAAAGAAGTATCCTTTTTCTCTATGGTTAGCAACAGTATTTATCTATATGGAGGGGGAAGATGTTTTTGAATGGAACGAAACGTTAGCGAGGCAGAAAATAGAGATTTGGAGAAAAGAGTATGATATGTCTTTTTTTTTGGGTTTGTCAATAAGTTTATTGGCGAAATACAAAAGCGTGCTAGAGAGTATTTCCCTGATACTTTTGGACGACGTGGGAACGAGCAAGGATTACGAGAGACAGATGGAGAGAGCGAAGAGGAAAATTTGGGACCAGATAGACCCAAATCCAGAACAAGGGCAATGAAAGACACTCATGCACGTTGGGCATCTTATTATTATTTTCTAAGAGACATAGATACAAGGCGTATAACATGGGTTAAATTTTTCATGTTATACGAACAGCACAAGAATATAGTTGAACAGCAGAATGCAAGATTAACAACGGGCAACAATGGCAGATAATGCAACAACAGTTACGACGGATTGGGTTTTCAATGTAGACAATGCATTGAATGACTTGCGTGATCTAAAAAAGCAGATAGAGGAGATAGAGAAGAAGCAGAGCAAACAGAATGACGGGGCAAAAGATTATAACAGAACGTTATCCGACGGTACAAGGATATACAACACAATTCTTCGCAGTGCAAAGGCATACGAGGAAGAATTAAAACGCCTTAGAGCAGCAGAAAAAGATTTAGCAAAGGCACAGGCAGAATTTAACAATTCAGCAGCGTACGACAAGGCAAAAAAGGATTTATCAGCAGTCAGGGACAGGATCAGAGAGATCAACGACGGGTTAAATATTGCAAATAAGAAAAGTGCAAGTTTAATTGATATAGCAAAAGGTATAGTTACGCAGTTTGGCGGAGTATTAGCAGTTGTTTATGCAATCAAGAAAGGTTTGGAATTGACGATTGAAACGGCAAGTAAATATCAAAGTGCGTTAAAACCTTTGGAGAATATATCGAAAAGCAGTGCAGAGTATAACAGAACATTGGCGTTTCTAAGTCGTACAGCAAATAAATACGGTTTAGATTTATTAGGATTAGCAGAAGGTTATAAAAGAGTATATGCAGCAGGGCAGCAGGCGAATTTATCACAAACACAAACAGAAAGGTTATTCAAGTCTGTTACAGTAGCAGGGGCAGGATTGAAGTTAAGCAATGAGGGTTTAAATCTTACATTGAAAGGTTTTTCAGATGCATTAAGTAAAGGGACAGTAAATGCGGAAGAATTAAAAAATCAGATAGGAGATCAAATACCGGGGGCTATTGGTTTGTTTGCGAAGGCGATAGGCGTTACAGAGCCGAAGTTATTAAAAATGATGGAGCAAGGGGAGATTTTGGCAGCAGAAACATTGCCTAAGTTTGCAGCAGAATTAGAAAAAGCATACGGCAAAAATGCAGTTGATAATATTGATTCAGTAACAGGGGCAGGTAATAGATTACAAACAGCATTTGAAGAAATTATATTAACATTTGACAAGAAAGCGAGAATTAGTGAGTTTTTTGCAAGCATCAAAAACGGCATTGCAGACACATTGAAGGATATTAATTATATCATTAATAACGAGGGGTGGAAGGAGTTTTTCGGATATATCACAGGTGATTTAGCAACAAGTGTGAAAGTCCGTACAAATAGGGTTATTGATGCAGAGCAGGACAGAAATAGAGAAGTGTTTAGGGGTCTTGACCCTAAAAAAAGGGCAGAAGAATTATTAAAGATTCAAGAGAGAGCAAGATTGCAGGAGTTAGATTTGAATAGAAAGTACGATCAAAAAGCATCGGCAGAAGAAATAGAAAAGAGTAGAGTAAAATTATTGAATCTAAGTAGTGAAGTAGGCAAACTACAGGAGATAGACAAAAGTAGGACAGCAGAAGAAAAGCAGGAGGCAACAAAAAGAAATAAAGAATTAACAGCAGCACAAAAAGCAGCAGCAGCAGATAGAGAGAGGGAGTTAGAAAAATTAAAGAAGTTGCAACGTGAATTTGAGCAAACATTAACAGACATTCAATTAGATGCAGAGAACGTTAGATTGAAGCAAAGTGAGGATACGTTAGGTGTATTGCGTAGAATGGCAGAGACAGGCGGAAAACGTCAATTAGAGGTATTTGTAGAAACGAGCAAGGAGTATTTAGAAAAGAAATTACAATACGATCAGGCGGTAGTAGAATCCGAAAGGGAGAAATTCAAAAAGGTTTACGACATTCAGAAAGGAAAAGTAGTTTCAGATGGGAACGGTAAATTCAAAACGGTATCGTTCACGGAAAATCTAATATTAGGAGGCAAGACAAAAGAGGAAGCAGATAAATTATTAGAAGATGAATATCAAAGAGATCAGGCGTTATTAGATACAAGGCAGTATTTTGCATTGAAGAATAAGACATTAGAAATAATGTACAATACTGACTTAGATAAAATATACAAGGATAGATTTGATATTACAATAGAACAGCAGGAGCGAGAAGCAGCAAGGTTAGGAGAAGGAGCAGAGAAGCAGGAAGAATTAATAAAAATCAAGTATCGCAAATTAAGAGAAACATATAAGGATAATCTAAGCGAGTTAAAAAAATTAGATAAAGAGTTTCAATTTGAGATATTAGATGCAAGGGTAGGAAGTCAAAACAAAAACATTGATAAGTCTAACGACAAGATCAAAAAAGATATTGAAAGCAGAGTATTACAAGCAGGTCAATTAGAAAGTGAGTTTGAAAGAAACAAGCAAAAAGATTTGTTAGATAATGATGTTAAATATTATCAGCAAAAATTAGAATTATTAAAAAATTACACAGAGAATGCAGCGTATATAAATAGTCTCGCAACGGGGCAGATAAGCGAAGAGCAAAAGAAAGCGAATGAAGATTCTTTGCAGGAGTTGCAAAAGAATTTGAATATCGCATTGCAGAAGCAAGGAAAGTTTATTGAGGTGCAAGCATTGTCCGCAAACAGGTACAAAGATTTGTGGGACGTTGCAGGTGATGTTTGGAAGCAGTTAACAGGTAAGGTTATCAAGTTTAGCGAAGATGCAAACATAGATAATCTGACAAAACAGGCGGTTAGTAATGCAGTAAGCACGGTTAAAGATGCATTGAAACAGGTATTAGATGCAGAGTTGCAAAACACAGAGGATCGTTTACGAATATTAGATGAAGCAATTAGCGGCAGACAAACATTAGTAGATCAGGAGTTTGAAAAGTATCAGAAAGGATTAGCAAATTCATATGAGTATGAAAAAGCGATCCTAGATAAAACAAAAGAGGAAAGAGACAAAGAGTTAGAGCATAAGAAAAAGGTACAGAAGCAACAGGCAGTTATTGATAGCGTAGAATTGGCAGCAAACAATTTTCTGGCTATTGGGAATATGATTGCAGCAGCATCAAACGTAATTAAAGACTGGTCAAAAGTTCCGTTTGTAGGGGTTGCGATTGGGGTTGCAGCAGCAGCAGCATTAGTAGGTACATTTGCAGGAATTAAAAGTAAATTCAAAGCAGCACAACGTTTGCGTTATGGTGGAGATTATAACGGTATGTTAGAAGGTAATTTGCACGGGCAATCAGAGAATTTACGTGTTGGCAATACAAATGTTTACATGGAAGGCGGGGAGTACGTGAATAGACGTGAGGTAGCAAAAAAACATCGGTCTTTCTTAGATGCATTGAATAATGACAGATTCAGACATTTGACAAGAGGAGAGCAAATGAAAATGATGTCACCTATGGGTATTAAGTTCTTCACAGAGGGGGACAATCAGGAAGCAGAAAGGGTATTACAATTAGACAGGCAAATAGTAGTACACAATACAGGCAAAAGTCAGGATGATTCCAAAGCAGTAGAGTTATTAGGACAGATCAGAGATTTTACATCTAATATCCCCAACGAGCAGATACACGAGACAGAAGATCAGATAATCAAAACGAGTAAAAATAAAATGGTTATCATCAACAAAAAGAAAAAACCATGATTGCATTCAGTGCGAAAATAACGGATGGTACGAGTATCAAAACAGTTAATCCCGACGGATTGCAGAAATTGATTTTGAATATTCAGAAGTCAGATAATGAAGCGTTTTTTCGTAAACGATTAAATGGTGAATTGGTATTTCAGAAAGAGGATTTTAACAGTATCAAAACATTACAAGAGAAGTGTTGTAACAATATGCCAATTGATATTTATAGATCGTGTTTCAATGATGCACCATTTGTACAGGCAAGGATCAACAGCAGAAAGATAAATTGGAATTTGGGTTTGTGTCAGGCAAAAGTAAGTATTGATACATTAGACATTTATAAGGAGGTTATAAAGCATTCTGAAAGAAGCGTAAATGTATTAGAATTAGCAGCAAACAGGGAGTTACAGCACGTATCAAGGTCAGTTGTTCCAGATACATTAGTAGAAGAAGAAAAAGACAGAATAGAGACAGCAGGCGGGACCGTATTACATGAGAGTTATATTAACGGTTCAGAAAAACAGGTCAGTTATGTAATTAATAATGAAAGAGGTAGAGCGTTCAATGATGTTATCTTATATGTAATTAAAAAGTCATTTGAGAATACGAGTGCAAGCAGTGTTATTCCTTATGATATTGAAAGTTGTTCTAAATTCCTTTCAGATGAAATAAATATTTGTACAGGGAAAAAGAACATAGCAAAGTATTCAATA
>Ga0247806_10000184_pt1 | contig 43313 bp, 41 predicted proteins | sample UWRJL059202B1_FD_179935 | JGI IMG/M metagenome (GOLD analysis project Ga0247806, IMG submission 179935) | Plant litter microbial communities from Arlington Agricultural Research Station in Wisconsin, United States - UWRJ-L059-202B-1 | ecosystem: Environmental > Terrestrial > Plant litter >... | reverse complement strand
CCCAGGCTTTAAATACGGGCATCTGGCCCATCACCCCCGAAACCGAAGCAGAACTGTTCGCCGCCCTTCAGGATGTGCGCCTGATGCGCCGCCTGCTGTTCAGTGCGCTCGGGTATCGCTCGGAGGATCAGCCATGATCCTCAAAGCCTCACAGCGCGGCGGCGGCCAGGATTTGGCCGTCCACCTCATGCGCATGGATGACAACGAGCATGTGAAGCTGCACGAGCTGCGCGGCTTTGCCTCAGACAATCTCAAGGGCGCGTTCAAGGAAGCCGAAGCCATCAGCCAGGGCACGAAGTGCCAGCAATATCTCTTCTCGCTGTCCCTCAGTCCGCCCGAAGACGCCCGTGTGTCCGTGGAAGACTTCGAGAATACGATTGGCCGCATCGAAGATCGGCTGGGCCTGAAAGACCAGCCACGCGCCATTGTCTTTCATGAAAAAGAAGGCCGTCGCCATGCGCATTGCGTGTGGAGCCGCATAGATGCCGACACGATGACCGCCAAGCAGATGAGCTTTTACAAAACCAAGCTCATGAGCGTGTCACGAGACCTCTACCTGGAGCATGGTTGGAAAATGCCGCGCGGCCTTGAGAATGCTGCCGAGCGCAACCCCACCAACTTTACCCTCGCTGAATGGCAACAAGCCAAACGGCAAGGCATGGACCCGCGCTGGCTCAAGACCGCCTTGCAGGATTGCTGGAAGCGCTCCGACAATCAGGCCTCCTTCGAAGGCGCGTTACAGGATCGCGGCTTCTTCCTCGCCAAAGGCGACAAGCGCGGCTTCGTGATCCTCGATCACCAGGGCGAAGTCTATTCGCTGCCCAAGATGCTCGACCTCAAAACCAAGGAGGTCCGCGCACGCCTTTGCGAAGGCGACAAGCTCAAATCCGTCGATCAGACCAAGGCTGTGATCGGCGAGCGCATGACGCCTTCCATACGGCGACATGTCGATGAATCGCGGCAGGAATTCCAGCGGCGCTCGACCCTGCTTGCCCAGAAGAAAGCCGAAATGACGGACGAGCACCGCAAGGCGCGCGCCGATGCCGAAGGCGGGCAAGCCGTCCAGTGGGAAGCCGAAACCAGGGAGCGCGCAGCGCGCCTGCCAACGGGTTTGCGCGGCCTATGGCACCGCATCACCGGACAATATCAGGAGGTGCGGCGCACCAACGAGATGGAGGCCAAAGACACCGCGCTCCGGCATTCACAGGAACGCCAGCAACTTATCGATGCGCAGCGCGATGAGCGCGCCGCCTTGCAAACCGACTTCAAGCAACTCCGTAGCGCCCAGGCCAAGCAGCTCCTGGAGCTGCGCGAAGATGTCGGGCGCTACCTCAAATTCACGCGGGTGAAAGACCAGTCGCAGGGTCTTTCGCGTGATGTGTCCCTCGGCCTGCGGCTCGAACGATAATCCTTCAAACTGGAGATACGATCATGTCGTCTAACAACAATGACAACAGCGTCGGAGCTGGGCTTGCCATCATCGTGGCGGGCTTTGCCTTCTTTGCTCTTTTCCTGTTCGCCGTCGCCGCGTTCATCACCTTCGTGCTGTCTCTCCTTTGCGTGGTCGCCTGTTTCAAACCACTGCGCATCGGCAAGTGGGAGCTGACCACCGAGGAAGCGAGCTGGTTCCTCATGCGCGGCGTCATCGGCATGTGGCTGGTGCCTGCCTTCGTCTACTTCTGTGATGTTGCTTTCAGCCTCGGTATCGTCTGGTCCTACCTGCCGCACATGTTCCTGTTTGGCTATGTGGCCGGGTCATTTGGCTGGGAAGTGCTCACAGCGGATTCCAAGGCCGAGCAGGCACAGGCCGAAGTGATACCTCCTACCCAGCAGATCACCCATCAAGCCAGCCGCTCTCAAGTCTCGCCCTGGCAACGCCAGGAGCCGGAAGAGTTCGGCTATGCCAGCTGGGATGATGAAGAGGAATTCCGCAAATGAGCTTTGGCAAGCTCATGGAGGTGTATCAGTTCTTCTGGATGTTCGAGTCCCATGCGCAGCAGCGACTGTCATGGCAGGACGCAGAAGAAATGCGCATCGCCAGAGTAAGGGCGGAGGCGCAAGCCTCCGCCCAGCTCCACGCCATGTTAGAGGCCAACCCCAGCGGATCGCTGGGGTCTTCGCGCCTCAATGACGAAGACATTCTCATTCGCTCGGGGCTGCTATGAACGCGCTTACCACCACGTATCGGCACATTCGGCGCGGTATTGAGCTGGGTTTTTATCGCGGCCAGCCGCTTATCTATGACGGCACCGAACCTGTCGCTATCGATGCGCAGGCAGGCAAAGGCAAGTTTACCCGGTTTCTTGGCGTCAACATTGTTTCCCCGCGAACCGCGCACCTGAGTAAAATCCTGACCGATCCGAAAGATGCGGAGCTGGCCTGGGCAACGTGGAAGACATTGGAGCGCCAAGGCTACCGCGTCCTATTCATCAATCCGGGTCGCCTCTATGGCTATCCGTCAGAGACGTTCAACTTCAACACTCGCCTCTTGGAAGTGGCGGCGCGGCCTGAGCTTCGCACGGTTGTCGGTGAAGCCGCCTATGACGCAGCGAGCTATCTGGTGCCTGTCGATCCGAACCCCGCTCATCGGTGGATTGGACAGGGCACGCGCACCGCTTTTGCGCTCTACAATGAAATTACGGCGCTGTTCCCATCCGAGCGCTGGTCTTGCACGCCTGGCGGCTTGTGGGACTTCTTCGGGCGAAGCCGCGAAGAAATCTATGATGACCTAATGATCTGGGCCAGCGATCGACGGATGCAAAACCAGTCCGGCATGTGCAGGCAGATTGCGAGCCTCACGGAGTCCCGCGACCAGTGGAATGCTTATGGCTCGGTGATTGTGGAGCGGCTGCGCGGCTTCCAACTTGGATCGGCGGCGCGGGAGGCTACGGATCGCAACTCATTCGATCCAGCCGATATGAAGCACGAGCGCACGGCGCTCTTTATCATTGGATCGGCGCGCAGCGAGACCAGCCGAGCCTTTGTCGGTGCGATGACGGCGGCGGTTATTGAGCGCTTTGCTGATGCGCACGGGCCTTTGCGCGCGCTTGTCGTCGGTGAAGAATGGGGACAGCTCAATGTCTCGAACTTCCACGAAATTTTGACGCTGTACCGCCAAGGTGGGATCAACTTCCTAGGCGTGTTTCAGAACGCTGCTGCGCAGATTGAAAGTCGGTACGGCAAAGAAACCGCGCGCATCTGGAAGAAGGCTGTGGCGCACACGCTCTATCGCGGCCTGCCTGACACGGACACCCTCAAGGAGATCGAGCATCGCTCGGGCAAGACCTCGGTGATGGTGCGCGGCTTCAACGTCAACATGAATCAGGTCAATGGCTCCGGCGATAATCTCTCGGAGCAATCTCGACCCTTGCTCCAGGTCGAAGACATCAGATCAAAGACAGGCGGCAGTACTGCTCTGCTGGAATCTCGCGATCAAGGCTTCTTTACGGTCGAGATGCCGGATTTTTGGGAGCGTCCTGAGCTGAACGGAATGCTACGTGATGTGCGTCTCAAGTCAGAGAAATATGACTGGCTGACAACCAAGAAAATTTCCATTTGCAAGACTTCTGCATAGTAAAATCGACGAGAAGATAAGCTAGGCAGACATGATTTTTACGTTGCCTGGCGTAGCGATGACGGCCAAATAAACCCGTCCCCGTGTTAAGGATACATAAGGTAGTTCACTTCCGGCGGCACTAGTGTCATCAAGTACGACGATAATCGCTGGCCGCTCCAGACCTTTAAATCTTTTTGGCGTGTCCAGAATTACATTCTCTGACCAAAGACTGTCACAAGTCGCAAACTCCAGTTGGGAATTAGCCGCTGCTGTTCTTAAGCGCTCAATCCACTGTGCACCCGGGAGAAGCATCGCAATGTCCGACGGCGCAACCTCTTCTGTGTAAACCAATTGCCTTAGTTCAGCGTATGCCGCCTTGATCATCTCGTCGTGTGTTGACGCCTCGATCCATTTGACGGCCCGACCATCTGGGCCTTCTGCGATGATCTCATGTCCTTGGTAGTGGAGCGTTGCGGCTTTGTGAATCGCTTTCGTATTACGAAGGTTTCGAGATAGCCGGGTGGGAACAAGATCTAGATCTTCTCTGGGCACGCGCCTACCTTCATAGACACGCTGATTGCTGTCGGAGAACACTCTAAGGCGTCCACCTTTTGCAATTATGGAGTCGAGCGCGATCCACCAGCTAGGAGGAAGATCTTGCGCCTCATCTACGATCACCATTTCGAACTGTAGCGAAGGGTTCTTCGCCACCGCATCAACAAGAAGCTCTGGAAGGGTTTCCTCCACAAAGCGCAGGCTCTCATCGACCACAGGAAGAGAAATTCCAGCTGCTTTTCCGCTGGAAAGACAGAAATCCTGAAATCCCGAAACTACCAGATTGTTCTGATGACCCAACTTCCTTGCCATTTCTGTCGCAAGTGGTCCGTTGTGACATGTTAGCAGAGTTCTTGCTCCGGCAGCGGCCGACCTCTTTGCCTCCTCCATGGCGACAACTGTTTTTCCGGTACCTGCAGCACCGCGAACCTCCGCACGCTGCATATCGGCAATCGTCTCCAAAATCTGGAATTGCCGTGGCTCCAGAACTCCGAGTTGTTCAGACGAGTCCGCCATCGCAGCGCCAATCGAGAAACTCAACGAGAATGGCTGCGCAAGGATACTTTCGAAGGCAGCTATGCCGTCCTGACCCAGTGGCGAGCAGTCGGCTGGCGTCTTGCCTTCTTGGAGGCGCGCAGAAATCCAGTTTCTGAAGCTATTTTGAAACTCGCTTCCAGTACAAAACAAGTGCGAAGGACGATCAGCTCCAAGCTCTTTCGGGATTTTCGAGGCGCTTGGAAAAACGACCCCGTGGGCAATGTGAATCCATCGCTTCTTCCAGATACGAGATCTTTTCAGCTTCTTCAGAAGCTCGTGCTTGGCGCTTCGCGCCTGCTCCACAGGGTCTTTAATAAAGTGGCGAATGTTGTTTTCATCAGTGCTCCACCATTCCTTCTTTTCCGGTATGTAGTCGATACCTCCGCCTTTTACCTCAATGGTGAGATAGCCATGAACGGGATGTGCGATCAGAAAATCGCACTCTCCATCCTTCTCATGGCCCAGTGAATCCGTTCCCAGCCAAGGGCTCGAATAGAAGACATGGAAGTCGTCGCCAAGTTCGCTAGCGAGACGGTCATACACTCGTACTTCCGCACGGCGTCGCCTGTCTTTCGTGATGGACAAGGGTAATTTTCGAGGCCACATCACCGCCATCAGACACCCCCCAAAAGGCTCGAGAAGTAGCCAACGTCGATGCTCTCAGGCGTGCCGATAAGGAGTGCACGGTCAAGGAAGCAATTGAAGCTCTCACACGATGTCTCCGGCGACAACACGCATGAATGGCAGGCAGCGTGCGAAAAGCTTGAGTGCGATCCCATCGCCTCGGAGATGCATAGTGGATCCGAAGAACACCATTCCATGGCATTGATTGCGCGCCCCAGAATGCCTGCAATCCGTTTCGCCTGTCCCTGACGTTGTAGCCCACCCAAAGTTCCGTCAGAGTCCGTCGTTGCGGTGTAGATGAGTATTCCGGCCATCCTCTCATCACCGGACGCGGCATAAATTCTTTCCTGCAGCGAGGCACTCGAATACCCGCATTCCAGAGTTAATTGCCTCATCAGAGCATGCGCAAGGGTGTGGCACAGCATGTAGCGAGCTGTAATAGTTTTCTCAGGCTCTGCGGCACTCCCATACCGGGCCTTCCAGTCGGCTCTGTACACATTATCAGAGTCTGAAGCCCTTTTCAGGACATCGGGACGGCTCTCCCATGCGCTGAGCGTTGTCTCATTGAGGGCCAGAAAAATACCCTCCCCCCGAACCTCAATCGCCGGCAACCAGGGCAGCTTGGTTTTAGAGAGTTGAGCTACCTCTGGTGCATCAGGATCACCGGGCGGATTGATGCGAGTGAATCCTGTCAGAGCGCGAACCTCACGAAGACGTACCGCACGCACAACAGTGGAAACGAGCGGCCTGATCTCCTCAGGCACTTCTTCCCGCCGGATTTCAAATTCCAGGTCGGCGTCAAGCATGTCGCCGGGCTGCTCGACAAACTGCCTGAACTCCGCAGGACGCAGGTCGTCCACATTTATTTCTTTGTAGCTCTCAATTCGCCGTTCGATAGCTTCAGCGAGTTGAGCAGGTGTCATCTTCAGTTCTTTGAGATGAGGTCCAAGCTCACCCTCCGCGCTGATTTCTATATAGATTGCGCGTTTCGTCGGATCGACATTCACCAGTGTCGCCCAAAAATCTCCCAGCACCAGCTGAAGCTGATCTGACCATGGTGGTATGCTCAGGGCCGACTGAGTTATTGGAAAATAAAGGTTTGAGGCGCCGCGCTGCACCCCTACAGGGTGTTCACTGCAGGTTTCGGCACCATCAGCAAGCCATGGCCGGTGACCATTGCAGCGAGTGTGCTCCCATGTCCCTCGCGAGAATATCCCGTCCATAGACTTTCTTTGCGAGCACTCGGGGCAGCGAAGGATTAAGCCGGCGAGACCAGCCCCTTCGGCTTTCAGAGTGAGGCGTTTTCTATTTGTGCAGTCTGATTTATGGCCGACCCAATAATGCCACGGGAATTCGTCAACATGCCCCCTGGTGCATGCCATCACAAAGCGAACCGGAATAACAAACACTTTGTGCTGGCCAGGTTTTTTGTCAGTACATCGCGCACAAAATCGGTACGCTTCACCGATATCGGAATCCCAGGTACGCTCCGGCCCAATTTCTTCGCAATCGGGACATTGAAGCCACTGAGGAAACCTGACAGCTACCAGCCTGCGCTTATCTGGCTCTTCGTCCTTCCCACGTTCTTCAATTACAGGAGGGAGGCGAAAGCCGTGAACATCGAGCTTCTTCTCAAGCCGCGTTTCCCTAATAGTCTGCGAGTTTGCGAGACCGGCCGGCCAGAAGGATCGGTCCCACTCTTCAAGGCCCGCCGCCATGCCGGAAACGGGTGCCTTGTCAGTCCTGAAGTCTACGACCGCTCCGGGCCCAAACAGTGAAGCCACCGCGCTGCGTCTCAGCGGCTGAAGATCATCATTCGCCATCTTTAGTTTCCTTCCCTCGCAGCTTTTTCGCCATCCGGAAGGGTGTGCCCGCCTCGACCGTTCGCATTGAGTTTAATGTTGACCACGCGCTTCCCGGGTTGCGTCCCAGCGCTTTCTTCCATGCAACCCTTTCTGCGCTTTGTAAAAGAGATGATGTGACCTTGCGGTCCTGCCAGTAGTATGCGGGAGACCGATCTCCCCACTGTTCTAACCGGCGCTCAAGCTCTTTCCTTACGTCTCGCTCCTCAGGGTCTATGCGCCTGGCCCTTTCCACGATCAGATCAATGAGCTCCCGCGCTTTTGCCTCTGCAGCAGGGTTCAGGCCAGGCCGCTCAAGCATTCCGGGAGCCAGATGTCTCACAGCAGCAACAAGCGCCGCATGTAGTGCACGGTCGCGCGCTCTTGAGGCAAAAGGTGTAACGCTCGTCGCTTCGACATCACGGTACAGAGCCTGATGCCAGCCAACAAATGTCTCAAAATGCGAACGATCGCGCGCCTTCGCATTATTTAGTATCGAGATCACCAGACCGCTGACGCGGCCGCGGCCGACCCGGCTTGTCGCCTGAATATATTCAGCAGTTGTCTTTGGCTGCCCATTTACAATCATTAGCCCGAGCCGAGGGATATCAACACCAACGCTGACCATGTTTGTGGCAAGGACGACATCCAGTGAGCCAGCTTCACCTGCTTTGATTGCAAGTTTGCCCAGCATGGCAAGAATATCTTCCTGCGTTCTTCGTGACGTTAGCTCTTCGACTTCTTTCACGCCGCGTTCGGCTTCAGCTCTCGCCCTTGCGTACAATTTTATGCTGTCTGAAACGTCGTCTCGCATCAGTACAAGGGCTCCCCCAAGCTCACGGAGGGAGTTGAAGTAACCAATCAGGGTCGAATACGGATCGCGAGAAGCGTCCGACGTAAAGGCTGCAGACGCCGACTGCAGTAGCGACGCAGATACCGCCTGCAGGGTAAATTTCGCGGAACGGCCAGCTGTGCTAACACCCACGTAGCGTCGACCTGTTGATGCGGGATCATGAACTGCAAATCCAGAATCGTTGTGGTTTATTGCAGGCGGCGGAAACTGACACGCATCACGGTCAAACAGATCGCGGACCTGCTCCAGCGCGCGCCGAATCGTCGCTGTTGACCCGATAACTTTGGGTGAGCGCCCTTTGTTCGAGAAGAGAAGATCAAAAGCTGCTTCGTACGTTCCCGCAACTGTACCCAGAGGACCTGAGATCAGATGAAGTTCGTCCTGGATAATCAGGTCCGGTGGCGAGCCATGCGAAACTCCGAACAGATCATTCGTTTCCTCTCGCCGCACAATCTGCGCAAATTTATCGACCGTACCGACAATCAGTGTCGGTCTTACCCGGTAGACATCTTCATCGACAGTCCACACATGCAACTGGCCCTCTGCAAGGCATCCTTTCGTTTCGCACAACGGAATAACTGGAGATGTAACGGTCGCCTGTGTCCACCGGATAGTATTTTGGCAGACGGGACAAAGCGCCAGCTGTTTTGGCGAGGACACCTCACGAGACCCTTGCAGCGATAGCCAGGCTTTTGACAGGGTGTTTGGCGTGGCATCACCACCGACCCAGAGACCGATGGAAAAAGGCTCATCTCCCTGTAGAGCCGCACCATCCGGGATTTGCACTTTACCTGTCCGGATCAGCTCGCAGGCGAGCATCATGGCTGCAGATCGTGCAAACTGCTGTGTAGTTAGCAATCGAAGGGTATACCTCATTAGGGATGACACGCCCTGATGGTCTGCAGCATCTGACGAAAAGCGACGGTAGAATGAAACGAATGCTATAAGAGCAAGGTAAGCTTCCGTTTTCCCGCCGCCGGTTGGAAACCACAGCAGATCCATTGTTCTGCGGTACTCGTCATCTCGTCGCGCAGATGAGATAGCGCTAAGCAGGAGGAACCCTAGCTGGAAAGGACGCCATGTCAGCTCACCGTGAGCGGCTCTGGATGGGTCCCACTGGTACTGTAAATGCATGGCGAGATTTGCGAGCTGGAATGCCCGTCTCACGGACGGATCGGAGCAGATCTCATCGGTCGATAAGCGCATTCGCTTGAGGACGTGCCGGCACTCATCCAGGTTTTCTATTGCCGCGGCTGAGTATTCAGGCGCGAGTGATTTAGCGGCACTGGATTGCGACTGTAACCAATTATCGTATGCCGCACAGAGCATCAGAAGTTTGGAATGCAGATCGCTTTCGCTTGCAAACGCGAGGCTCCTGGCCGAGAGAGCGGCTGGATCAATTTCCTGGAAAAATTTGTGACCACCAGCGTTCACACCGGGCACCGTACCTCCAGGAAGCCAGCTGGTAGCAACCCAAAGAGTCTCTGGCAGTTCGCCTTCGGTGATAGCTGAGACCTCTCCCCATTCTGCTGAACAGGTATGTCCTGCGGCAAACTCATACACGTTGCGGAACAGCAAGAGGTTTGATCGCTCGTCGGGATCCGCGGAATCCTTCAGCCCATCGCCTCGTTGCATAGGCTTTGGCAGAAGTTTTGTGGCACCAAGAGGAGAAACATGAAGAGAGGTCTGGAACAGGCTTGCCATCTCTGATTCATCGCGGCCCTCGCCTGGTGGGGCTTCGTTTACAAGGGACAACGTGACTAACAGTCTGCCAGCACCTTTGACGCATCGCAGGTGAATTCGTGCACCTGAAGCAGCAGGATCCTTGGTAGCAAGATTGATCCACTCACTGCCCGGAACTGGTCTTACATCGACGGACACATCTATGGCTTCGCGGAGCCAGCGCTTTTTCTCATCTTCCTTTTCTGACGGCAGGAGACGGTATCTGCCAAACTGTACCCTGACAAATATCTCCGGCTGCTCTTCAGAAACGCAAAATGAAAGTCCGGCTACTGAGGGTTTCTGGTTTGATGTCGCAGGTACTTCCTCTGCCTCTCCTGTCTCGCCATTGTCTGCAGAATTTGATGCGCTGCCGGTAGCAAGAGCATCATTATCTTCACCCGACATGCTTGTCCGTTGCGGCCACAAAATGCCGGTCAGGTAATAGTCAGTCGGACGATCTGTCAGCGTTTCTGTCTCTGCCCCCGGCCCGATCAGATCTACCCCAAGCCGGTCAGTGATACGGAGACGATCCGCTGATTTATCAGGTCCCTGAGACATTGAAGAACCCCTTCGTGTAAGCGGCAACGCGCGGCGCGAGAATGAAGCCAGAATTTTTCCATGGAGAATGCAGCTGTTCGAGCTGCGGGTCATCGGGCGGCAGTACGATTGTCCGGCTGCCAAAGCTGCGTACGTGGTTTATCTTGAATGGCGCCTTTTGTTTCCGCTTCGACCATTCACCCATTGTGGTCGCAATATTCCACATGTCCTGCTGGAAAGCCTTTGAGAACATAGCCAACGGCATTGAGTCGTCTTGGAGAGATAGCCTGTATTTCCAGTTGTTATCGGACGCCTGTTGAAGTTTGAGCGTCACCAGAGCGCAGGCGTTTTCTGTCAACCAGTTCTGCGCGGCAATGCACTCCTCGACAGTCATTGAAGGAATCCCCACCAGACCTGTGGCGCTGATGTCCTCCGATCTGCCTATTTCAATCATCGCAGATGTGGAGCCACCCTTTTGTGGAATGGCGCGGAAAGCGCGAGATCCCTTCGATCCTCCGGCTCTGCTTACGGCAGCCTTGCCGACCCTGAGCGTTTTGCGTGCGCGGGTCGAGCCGACGAATAGCACGCGGGACTCCTCCTCCTCATCCTCAGCCGTTTCGAAATCAACGGTGTCAGGAAGCAAAAGCAGGACATCATCAGCCTCCCTCCCTTTGCTGGCATGGATCGTTCCTATGACAGGTCCCTGAAGGCCGAACTCTCTCGTGGCGAGCTCCACGGGTGGAGCGGTCCTGCCAAGACGTCTACGCAGGCGGACTATCTCCAGTGAACCGTCAGCAGCGCCCCCAAAGCGAGTAAGCAGGCGCCACGCTTCTTCAGATCCGTACTCGGGCGGACACGAGTTTTCTACCCTGCTAAGCCACCGCCTCATGAACTCATCTTTAGACATGTGGCTAAAGGTGAAGTCATGGAAACACACCGCTATCCACGGTGGGAGGCTTGCTCCAAATCCTGACAATCGCAAACTGTGCGGCACGGTGCAAAACTGTGACGCCTGCAATGCTTCCGCACGGCTCCGGAAAAGCACCAGGGAGCCGTTCGAAAGCTTATCGATTCCGAGATTCCTGACCTCAACATCGTTGGCATTGGCGTTCTTTTCTATGGCCTCGCGAACGCGGACGAAAAGCCCACTCCCTTTTTCGAGTACGGTGGAGCGTACCGAGGAGAAGATAGAAATCAGTCCGGGTGACTTCGTACGATGTATCGTATCCAAGCTTATCGTCTTAAAACCGAGGGATATGTCTGAGCTAATCCGCTCCAGAAGAGTTTTGTTGTCGGCTGCCCTCCCGCCTTCATCATCCTCCGAAAAACCGTAGATAGCCTGAGCAGCATCCGCGAAGATCGTGACACCGCAGTCCGGATCGAGTTTTCGAAGGATTGCTTCAATAAGGTCCGCGCGGACACCGACCAGATCCTGCGCTTCGTCTATGACTAGGTGCTCTACACCCTCAAGCATCTCGGCAACATCAGCATTCGATTGAACCAGATCGAGCACATGTTCGATATTGGCTTCATACGTGCCGGTTAGCTTTGCATTCTCTTCAAAACCCGAGTGAATTGACCAGGCGTGAGAGTCGAGCGTTGCGATCTTCACTCTTGCCGCATCGTCGCCTAAGTAGGCGTGCAGACGAGCGCGAATTTCTGCAACCGCGGTGCGCGTAAAGCTGATCATCCAGGTTCTGGAAGGCTGAATGTCACATTCGGAAATCAGGTAGTTAAGCCGTGCACAGGCGACAGCCGTTTTGCCCATGCCGGGGCCTGCGTCGACTATGCGGCGCCCTGATTGCTCACAATTAATAACCCCACGTTGTGAGTTATCCCATTGATCCGCAGAAACGCCGAATGAACTGCCCATCACTGAGCATCCGTCATAACGAAATATTCAATCAAAATTCTGCCCCCACGCGCTATGCATAATCCTGCGAGCGCCAGCTAAAGAATTGTTGTTATTAATTTTTTTGAGCAATTAGCCCCGTGTCAGTAAACTACAAGCGGTGGCCCTAGGTCAATCATGACTTGTAGAAAGCCCGAAGACTAACGCTGAACGAGAGCCTGTTTGGCAGAATGCCGCCACTTACCGGTATGTTTATATGTGCGGAAGAGCACAAACTCGTTTGTGGATTTTTTCAATACGCCTATTGTTCCATTTTTGTTCCGATGACACCATGTCAGAAATCGACCCAGCGATTCACGCTGGAGAAAGGCTCTCATGTCCTCTTTTTCTGACCTCCGCCTGCAGGCTGGCCTCACAATTCGCGAGGCAGCGCAACAGCTTGGTTATACTGAGCGGCAGATTTACCGGTTTGAGACCGGCGAAGCGGAGCCTCGGAAAAACGTCCTAGAGCTGCTCAAGCTCATGGGGAAGCCGGAGGCAGCCAATACAGGCTTCACCTTCATCGACTTGTTTGCTGGAATCGGCGGGCTGCGGCGCGGCTTCGACGCTATCGGCGGCCACTGCGTTTTCACGTCCGAATGGAACAAGTTCGCTCAGCAAACCTACTCGGCAAACTTCCGGGACAATCGCCCGATTGAGGGCGATATCACCAAGGTATCAACGGATGATATTCCTGATCACGATGTGCTAGTTGCAGGCTTTCCTTGCCAGCCATTCTCTATCGCTGGCGTCTCAAAGAAAAACTCGCTCGGCAGAAGCCATGGCTTTCTCGACGAGGCGCAAGGAACTCTCTTTTTTGATGTAGCTCGTATTCTGCAGGCAAAGCGCCCCGCAGCGTTCCTCCTTGAGAACGTCAAGAATCTGCAGAGCCATGATCGTGGCCGTACCTTTGACGTCATCATAAAGACGCTACGGGAAGAACTGGGCTATCACGTTCATTACCGCATTATTGATGCGAAGCACTTCGTGCCTCAGCACCGGGAACGCATTGTGATCGTCGGCTTCCGCGACGACGTTCCATTTTCCTGGGATGACCTGAACCTGCCTGAAAAAGGCGCAGTGCGCCTGCGTAGCATTCTTCATCCGGAAGATGGCTTTGAGCCGCCAGAAGAGCCGTACACGATGAACCCAAAGGGGCTCGTGAATGCGAAGTACACCCTGACCGATAAGCTATGGCAGTATCTGCAGGACTATTCTGCCAAGCATAAAGCCAAAGGTAACGGCTTCGGTTTTGGGCTGGTTACGCCTGATGATGTCGCGCGCACCCTTTCAGCTCGCTACTACAAGGACGGATCAGAAATTCTTATCAGCCAGGGAAAGAAAAAGAACCCGCGTCGCCTGACGCCGCGAGAATGCGCTCGCCTGATGGGATACCCGGAGGACTTCAAAATCCCCGTCTCTGATACGCAAGCGTATAAGCAGTTCGGCAACTCCGTCGCGGTGCCCGTGTTTTGTGAAGTTGCCAAGATCATGCTGCCGCACATTCAGGCTCTTGTCAGCGCACGGAGCCAGCGCAAGGCCGCCTGATTGTGGATGTTCACGATCCGCAGACCCGAAGCCGGAACATGGCTGCCATAAAAGGCAGCCATACCAAGCCTGAGCTGACGGTTCGCAGGGCTTTGCACGCCGAAGGTCTTCGCTACCGCCTGCATGTTAAAGACCTGCCCGGCAAACCGGATCTGGTTTTCCCTAAACACCGCGCGGTCGTTTTTGTCCATGGATGCTTCTGGCACCAGCACAGCTGCCATCTGTTTAAGTGGCCAGCGACGCGCAAGGAATTCTGGGAACAGAAGATCGGGCGCAATGTCGCCAACGATCTTCGCGCGATTGAGAAACTGCAAAGCCTCGGCTGGCGCGTAGCAATCGTCTGGGAATGCGCGCTTAAGGGTAAAACCAGGCTGAACGAGGCTAAAGCTATGCAAACTCTTGCCAGCTGGGTAAAATCAACAGAAGAATCTCTGGTAATTGAGGGGATATAGTTTGGTTGATTCATTATCGGGACTGCTCAGACTATTCGTTGATCACGGCGCTGACCGGATTTACGCAAAGAAACTCGCACCCAACGATAATTCAAAGAACCAGATTTATCTCGGCGGCGGGTTTGGTGCGCTGAACATCATCCCTCACGGCGAAATCTACACAGACACGCGGCCTATGGCCGGGAGTAAGCAGGACCGCCCCAAGGCACCTGTCCGCTTCTTCTGGGTTGATCAGAACGGCAAGCACTTGGCACCGCAGGCACAGCTAATTCTCTATCCGGATTATCCCGAAGTGCGCATGTCCGGCTTTCTGCTAGGCTGCAAACCTGCACCTTCGCATTTGCTTACCGTGCGTGATGAAGGCCGCATCCTGTTCTTTGGCATAACAAATGCCGGAGACGTGCTCGGTTACGCTGTTGGCGCGGATCACCCAATCGCCACGGAAATCAATGCGCGACAATGGCAGAGCGTTGGCGTCTTCATTGAGCTTCCGACGGCCCCAGATAGCAAACAAAGCCCAAGAGACATTCTGCTCGCAGAGCTGCGACGGATTTACGAGCTGCAGTGGATTCAATCCCAGAAGCTGGCAGCCGATGGCCAGAAGCTTCCATATCTCGCCCAGAACGGCGGCGGATACACGCTTGAAGCCGAGCTTGGGATCACGCCGAACGGTTACTCTGAGCCTGACTTTATGGGCTGGGAAGTTAAGCAGTATAGCGTGAACAACTTCACAAAATTCCTGCCGAAGACACCCGTTACGCTGATGACGCCGGAGCCCACTGGAGGCATTTACAAAGACCAAGGTGTTGCCGAGTTCATGCGGCGGTTTGGGTATGCGGATAAGAACGGCAAGCCTGACCGATTTAATTTTGGCGGCATCTACACCTGTCAAAAAGACTTTCACGCCGATACCGGCCTGAAGATGGTTGTGGATGGCTACGACAACGCCTCAGGCAAAGTCACCAATCTGGATGGCTGCATCGCTCTTATGAGCCGGACTGATGAGGTTGCCGCCACATGGTCATTCAAAGGCATAATGGCACACTGGAACAGAAAGCATGCGCAGGCGGCCTACGTTCCATCTCTCTTCCGTACACCACCGCCGGAATATTCCTACGGTCCTCGCATCCACCTTTGCGAGCAGACCGACTTCCTTCTGTTTCTTCGAGGCTTTAGCACCGGCGTTGTTTATTACGACCCGGCTGTGAAACTCGAAAACGCATCATCATCGAAGCCATCGATCAAGCGTAGAAGTCAGTTCCGTATCAGGCACAACGAAATCACGCAGATGTACCATCGAAGTGAAGTGGTACAGTTCTGATGGCCCTCGATCTGTTTACCCCGCTAAAGCAGCCCCCCGACCTGCACCCGCAGTTTGAATTGCTGCGCACTCACGATGCCTATGCTTCAGCAAGGGCAGTCATGAATGAGCTGATGCAAGACTTTACTGACCCCGATGGCAACTTCGTAGAACAATTCCAAACACATGGCTTCGATGCACGAACGTTTGAAATATACCTCTATGCGGTTTTCAAAGAGCAGGGTTTTGCCATCCACCGTGATTTCGACAGGCCGGATTTCATTTTAGAGAAAGGTCAAAACCGCGTTTGCGTTGAGGCAACCATTGCAAGTTCGGGTAATGGCGGAAAACCGTTACCCTACGATCCTTTCCCAAAGGCCAAAAGCCCACAGGAGATGGAGGACTACCTTTTCAATGAGGTAGCAATTCGCTTCGGCAGCCCGCTCTTTAGCAAGCTGTCCAAGAAATACTGGGAATTACCACATTGTGCCGGTCTGCCACTTGTTTTTGCGATTGAGTCCTTTGCTGGCGCCGGCTCTCTTGGGATCTCCGCCTCCTCCTTGTCCCGATACCTATTTGGAGTTCATACAAACTGGTATTTTGATGAACTGGGGAAACTGGTCATTCAACCTGAAGCCGTCACGGAGCACGCTGCAGGCCTCAAGAAAATTCCATCGGGTTTTTTCGCTCAACCTGGCGGCGAATTCGTCTCAGGAGTGCTGTTCTCAAATTCCGGAACAGCGGCTAAATTCAACCGGATCGGCCAGCAAGGAAGGCACCACAACCCGGCTGTGCGAATGTTTCGTCACGGTACCTGCTATAGGTGGGATTCAAACGCTACGCTGCCTGCCCCTTTCGTTTACGAGGTGGGCGACCCGGAAACGTTTGAGACCTGGCGGCAAGGAACGGTACTGATCAAGAACCCCAATGCCCTTCATCCTCTACCTCACGAATGGTTTGGTGCGAGTGCGGAAGAGGACCTGGTTAATGGTCAGATCATTCCCATCTTCGCAAACGGCGAAGAATTCCATCCCTATATGTCTATGACGCAGATGTTTCCATCTTCAAATCCCGAGGATGCAATTCAGGCCGTTATGGCCAAGGTCGTGGCCCCGCTTTTTGCTCTGTATCCGCCTTAAGGTCCTGATGTTCGTCGGCTCAGGCCCCCAAATACCCTTGGCAAACTATCTATGAGACACGGCGACTGTGACATCGAACGCCAGATCAACCAAAGTTGGGCCGAATTATTCAATGATTTCAATGAGCATATCTCTAATGCGACAAACGGAGACGCAGCCATGTATTCATGGTATTAATAGCGCTGTGTGACATGAGGTCTTTATGAAAGATGCGGTGACGATTTTTTTGGAACGATCCGGCCCATCGCTGTCGAGCGATGTGGTTGAGTTCCTTGTCACCAGTCTCGGGGTCGCACCCGCCACTGCCCGAAAGAGGGTCTCGCGTGCAACCGGCGATATCAAGAAGCTTGGCTATATCACTTTTCCTCGTAAGGCCCGTTTCGTCTACCTTCAGAAGGACTTTGGGTCGCCGCTTTATTGGGCCAAACTGACCGACGCTCTCTTGCAAACAAAATCTGCGTATGGGTACGCCATCGCCGCCCTTAAGCAGCGAAACGGATTTATACCATCATGGCAATTTCCGATCGCCTGCGGAGCCCCCTTGCGTCAGGCAAAACACCTCTCGCCAGATACAATATACACCCGGCTAAACGAAGCGGGACTGCTGACAAAGACGCTTGTGCCCGGCCTTGGAGAGTGCATCTGTTTAGTTCAGGATGCCGGCTACTACGACAGATGGTCCTCTGACACGAGGGCTAGATTGCTGACGGAGGAACTTCTTCTTGCGGCGATTGGAGATTGGGTACGCAGACTTGGCATCGTCAGCTACGACACTGTGAAAACGCGGACGCCCGACGCACTTCCGAAAGTAGGCACCTTTGCCTGGGACCTGACAGCTCCTTCGTACCTTGGATTCATGGTCAAACGAGCTGTCGAAGGAAAACCCAAGCCTGGGTTCTTTGCCTGTGACGTTTTTCTTGATTTGGTGGACGAGCATGGAGTGCAGCCCTTTATCAGGAAATGCGAAACCCTGCGTCAGTTGCGCAACGTCGGCTCATGCATGCAAGTTTTCGTGGCTCGTCGTTTTACAAAAGGAGCACATCGCCTTCTCAAACAACATGGCATCATTGCCGCGACGCCGGGCAGCCTTTTTGGCGAAGATGTGGCGGCAGGGCTTGAGCAGCTTACCTCAGTCTTACGCGCGTCCGCTTTTGTCTCGATTGATCCAGCGGAATTTGATGAGCTCTTCCGCAAATTCTCTAAGCTTGAAGGAGCCTTAATTCAGCTACGTGGAACAATGTTTGAGTTCCTTTCCGCTGAAATTGCTCGCCGGACGCTATCGCCCAATGTGCGTCTTAATCAGACTTATCGCGGATCGACCGGGGAGTACGCGGAGGCTGATGTGGTTGCTATCCGCGAAGGGGATTCAGTGACTTTTATCGAGTGTAAGGGATATAATCCTTACGCCGAGGTGCCTCACAATCTGGTCGAGCAATGGCTTCAAAAACGGGTACCAAGGATCTATTACGCTGCCCGCAACCACCCAGACTGGAAGAATCTGACAATCAGATTTGCTTTATGGTCTACAGGGACATTATCGGCAGAATCCCTAGAAATCATTACGAAGGCAAAGGCGTCGATAAAACCAGCGCGGTACTCGATTGATGTTCTGTTAGGCGAAGACGTCCTGAAACTCTGCAAGGGGGCGAAGGACGCATCGCTGCTGGTGACGTTCAAGAAGCACTTCACAAAAGGCGGGCGAAGGGCCTCAACCGCCGAACTAGAGTCTAGTGACGAGACGCAGAACGCTCTTTCTTTGACGTGATGCCTAGTTCGCCATTTAGTGTTCTAGCCTTGCGCCATGTTTTGGGCGTGAGCGAACCTGAAAGGTGGCTCGACGAGCAGTCCGGCTGTTCGGACAAAAACCTTACAACTACGGCGTGCTCTGGTAATCCCATTGTACAGCAGGCGTGCCTTAAATTCTGCAGTACCCGGAACACCCGGAGGCCAAATGATGATGACGTGGTCAAACTGACGGTTTTTCGCCTGATGTATCGGCATGAGAGGTACGCCCCGTAGCCGTTCGCCCGAGTATGCTCGATAGTTACTCGTAATCCGGCCCATCAAATCCCTGAGTTCGTTATCTGTCCAGGTCATCTTACCCATGCGACGGGCACTTCCGAAAATGGATGCCCTTACGTTAGTCATCCATCGCGGCGAATTTGCTAGAAGATCGATCCGGGCAAGCAGTTCGGTATGCGTACTGCCTTCCAAATGACCAAGCGCGACCATCGACAATTCAATTTCGTCATCTACACGAGGCTCTGATGACAAAAAGATTGGAGGAATGTTGTATTTTGGGGAATGCAATCCCTGTGCAAGACGCTGTGTGAGCGCTTGTGCCCATTGGCCTCCTGCCGGGGGATACAGGACGGCTTTGCTCCCCTGACTGTTGAATATGGCGGCGCCGATTTTGAAAGGCGCGAGATTAGGGAACTCGTGGCGTATGAGCAGTCCTGCGCCTTCCTGAGGTGAACTAAGACCACGTAGCCTAACTCCAGCGGCAAGCAGTCCTGCCTGGTTGGTCCGGTGTATCTGATTTAGTTGAGTGATTTCTCCCGCGCCAAACCAGGCCATGAATGGCGCGGTATCCACTCCTTCGTCTAGGCATTGAAACTCATCAGCGGCGACAAAAACTGCGCTGTGACCCGACAGCGCACTGATCATTCTCAAGCGGGGAAGAGCCAGCTCCTGGGCTTCATCCACCATGACGACCGGATATGACCGGGCGACCCATTTCGCTACAGCATCATGCTCAAGCAGATTCCCGCAGGCGTCGCACGTTTGATTGAAGTCCCCTATTTGGGCCCCGAGCGACGCCGCAAGCGTTCGCCATCTATTCCAGACCTGAACCGCAAAGCTGTCGATCGTCATCGCGACGGCCTTTCCGTTGAGGATGGGTCTCGCTTTAAACTCGGCGTCGAGCCTACGCCGCGAACCGTGCATGAACGTCAACGATAGGATTTTCTGATGCGGCAACAGCGGATGATTTTGCAGACGTTGCTCCACCGCCTCCATTAGGCGGTGAGTTTTTCCTGATCCTGCTGGCCCCTCAAACCCCTGGAACGGCATGATTGAAGGTCCAAGTATGTGTAATGCCATTCTGATGCAGTAGATCAAAGGCTGAGTTTTGTGGGGGAGCGCGCCCTGTCGCAACCGCCGCGAGCACTGTGAGCACGTAGCGAACCCGGTTGGCACAGGCTGGCTTTGACGTTATCGCATCTGCCAATGCAGCGTGAATAACCTCGTCCGTCTTTTGCGGTGCTAACTTCAGATGGGTGGCAAGGTCGGCAACATCCTCTGGAAGCCCCAAACCGGCTACGTCCTGATGTTGGAGGACGCTAGGGTCGGCTTCGCAAATCCACCCGACAACATCCTCGATAGTCCAGCCATCAGGCCATTTAACAATTCTCTCGCATCTTGGATTGGTGCCCGCTAGCGCGGCACAGTAGTCATGACCTGATTGATCACCATCCACGAGGCAGCTCAAAGATGGGTGCACATTGACTAATTCCATGTAGGTGTCACGGATACGAGCATCTTTAGTCGGGATGACTCCAACTTCATGTGTAAAAGTTGCATTCCCTTGGGGTCCGTCATTTTCGGTGAGATCAGCTATTCGACAGAATAGTCGCATCCAGCTAGCGTCGAACTTTCCTTCTGGGATAAGAACCGCCGGATGCATGATCGCGGAAACGGTGGCGTTACGGTCAGACAAAAATAGCGCTCTGCGAACGGCGCTGGCGTTATCTTCAACGGGCGATTTAAGGAGGGGGTTAGCTGACAGGGTCCCCTGCCTGTTCACAAGCAGAACCAACTGATGGGGATCGGCCACAGCAGCCACTGTGGGAGAGTGACTTGTGACAATGGTTTGTGTCGCCATGCTCTTCAGGAAATGAAGAAGCTTTCTCTGTTGGGGTGGAGGAATATGAAGTTCCGGCTCCTCGACTAACATGATGAAGTTGTCGCCGCGTTCCTTTCGAAGGTTTCCGAACCGCATAAGGAGAATCAGCGTCTGGAAAGATATAAGCCCATTTCCGTGCCGTTTACCTGGCAAGTTGGGCCTCCCTGGCTCTTGGAAATGGGGCATGACAGCATCAAGTACACCCTCGCTGTCGGTGGTAGTGACTCGCAAGGTTAGTCGCATATCTTTGCCAAAAAGCCGCTTTAAGTCGGTGTTGATATGTCCGACCAGAGCAGCAAGCCGTCCATCCTCTTCCAAAGGTTGGGTTGGCACTCTCAGGCGATCTCTTTCAGCGATAACTGCTTCGGACGGATTGCCTTCGACGTAGGCGACGGTCCGGCGGAAAAGCTCCGACCCAAATGACATCATTTTGTCCCAAGTCCGATTGGCCGGGACGAGAAACAAGCCAAGCTCTTTGATTAAGCTAACCGGTATCAGTGTGATAGCAGCGTCGTCCGCAAAGGGGTCCGCAGCCTGCTCATCGTCGTAAAAATAGCGGATAGATTCTGGCTCAAGAGTATGGTGGTCGAAGCGCGCGCAGAAGGCAATCTGACAGGCCAGCTCCGTGGCGGCTTCTGTTGGGGCCGGAGAAAGGTTTCCTGAAACAGGATCAAACCATTTTTCAGAGGCCCGGCCAACACGGAACCAATCGTGGTTCTGCTCTGGGTCATTGTGCAAGAACCCAGATACAGTTGCGACGATTTTAATGCGATCTGCTACGGCTGGATTGGAACCGAAGAAATCATGCTCAGTGAGGCTGCGAACCAGACGATCGCGCCCCAGAAGCAGCGCCAAAGATTCGACAACCGTGGTCTTGCCACAGTTATTGGCTCCAATAAGAACGGTAAAATCATTGAGAAGGATTTTCCCCTCTTCGACGCCACGGAATCCCGAAATATCAAGCCGTACGATTTTCATTTGTTTCCCCCGCCCGACGTTGCCCAAGAACACGATTGCGGTCAACGAATTATAATTTTCCATACCATTGACGTCATGGCGCTATACAAGATTCGATGCTTCCAATCCGCGCAGGGTTAGTCTGGTGTCTAGAGGGCAGAACGTCCTTTGGTCGTATTCAGGCGCGAAAGCGTGATGCAGGTTCCATGGGCACATACGTCCTTGGTTGTGGTCCAGCGGCAAATACGCTGGTCTGGGCAGGTTCACAGGAAGGGGCAGGAACGCCCTTTTTCTGTGCGCGACGAAACGGCGGACGTTTCTCCATGGACCGGTGCCGGTGGAGAGGGAAATCTTCAGGTCCGGCGAGCGGGCGTCATGAGGGGCGCGACACGCCCCTTATGTCAATGGGTGCAGGGAGAGTGAAGTCTCCTGCGAGTGGTGAACCGGCGATACGGTTTTATGGCGCAGCGAGGTTAAATGCCGAATGCTGGGCCACAGCCCGGGGGATGCAACGGGGGTGCGCAGCGGCCCCCTTGCCAAGATTTGCGGTACTACACCGCACATCTTGCACTCTTCCTAACTGCCCACTTCCCGATTTTTCTGACTTCCCATGAGCGGTCCAATTGGCGGCGCAGGCTCACACTTATGCTTTCTTTGGCTACCATCGCAGGCTAGACGAGATTGGTCTAAGGTCACCTTCAAACGGTATCGCTGAGAGAACAGATATGGCTCCTTCGAAGCATGAGGGCTCTGAGTCCGGGAAACTGTCCACCAAGGCCGACAAAAAAGCCGCAAGCCCAGATCAAGCTAGACTCGAAGAAATTCGCCAACGCATGGACATGGCCGCGCAATCGGGGCGGCCTAGGCATGCTCATTCTGTAAGCGAAAAGAAAACGCTGGAGCAAATAATCTCTGAACTTCCAATAACTCCGCAAGAGTTATCAGAATTATTGCAAAGTAAGGCCGTTAATGGCAGTAATACTGCGAAAGGCGGCCGAGAAGGCGTAAATAAAGCGGAAGATTTGACGGATAACATCTCCAACGATTTTGGAAATATGGCAAGGTGGGCTGAAGCCCGACGCCAGAAAAAACCGGTCAAGCTTCGGTTGCCGCCCGAACTCATCGAAAAGTTGGACAGCCAAGCTGAGCTTGACGGGTTGACTCGAAACGATTGGATCGAGGCCGCTATCAAGAACGCACTAGCGCCGAAAATCTAACACCCTAGGCGATTCTCAATTGACATATATCCGTGGGGCCCCACTAATGTGGGGGCCCACTGGAGATATTGTTATGACGAGAAAGTCTTATAGTCCCCTCGGAAAGCAGCGGACAGCTACAACAATCCAGCCCAACGAAAAGCCACAGAATAGGAATTTATTCTTTACTTCTGGATTTTGTTCCTATATTGTTCCCCCTGCTTCCAATGAGGAAGCTTTGGAAACGAGGGAGAACAAAAAGCCCAGAAAGGACAGCGCGGCCATGGATTGCGAAGTGGAAAATCTGTCAGAAAACGCAAACGCTACAATGGCCGGATACCTTGGGTATCTCGCTCATCTCGACGTGCCGCTGTCCGTCAAGATTGAGATGGTTTCGGCTATTCGCAAGGTTATGGCGACCTTTGTGGATGGGGCCTGGGGCGACGATCCAATCCAGCATGTGCATGAAATGCACGTCAGAGATGAAAAGCGGATTCCTGCCGTGGTATCGTCGGGCAACACACCCCAACACACCAAAGCCCGCCTCTCCAGCGCATTCGCTTCGCCTGCCAGGGGCAAGCGAAAGGAGCGCCCATGACATCCCTCAAACCCAGCAAAGCGGTTATCTACTGCCGCGTATCGAGCGTGAAGCAAACGAAGGAAGGCGACGGCCTGGCCAGCCAAGAAACGCGCTGCCGCGAGTTCGCGCAATATCGCGGCTACGAAGTTGCGGAAGTCTTCCGCGACGACGTGTCGGGCAGCCTAAAAGAGCGTCCTGGCATGCGCCTGATGCTAACCTTCCTCAAGAACCAAAAGAAAGAGCAGCATGTCGTCATCATCGACGACATCTCCCGACTGGCCAGAGGCGTCGAAGCGCATATCGAATTGCGCGCCGCCATCACACTGGCAGGCGGCATTCTTGAATCTCCCTCAGTCGAGTTCGGCGAAGACGCAGACAGCGAGCTTCGCGAATATCTCTTGGCGACTGTCGCGCAACACCAGCGCCGCAAGAATGCGGAGCAAACCAAAAACCGTATGCGCGCTCGCGCCATGAATGGCTATTGGGTGGCGCGGCCTCCGATAGGCTATCGCATGGAGCGGAAGGCCGGACACGGCAAGTTCCTCGTGCGCGATGAGCCGTTCGCGACCATCGTCGCCGATGCCCTTCAAGGCTATGCCTCTGGGCGCTTCGAGACCATTGTCGAAGTGAAGCGCTTCCTGGAAGCGCAGCCAGCTTGGCCGAAAGACAAGCACGGTGAAGTGCATCAGGAGCGCATCAACGAACTGTTTGCGCGCCCTGTTTACGCGGCGCACATGACACATGAGCAATGGGGCTTGCATCTCATTCCGGCAAAGCATGAGCCATTGGTTTCTCTGGAGACCTGGGTTGCTGTGCAAGAGCGTCATACCGGAATGGCCAAGGCTCCGGTGCGCAAGGACTTCCGTGAGGACTTCCCCCTGCGCGGCTTTGTCACTTGCGGCGATTGCGGAGAGCCTCTGACGGCCTGTTGGTCGAAGGGGCGGAGTGCGTCCTATCGGTATTACCTCTGCGACACACGCGGCTGCGTGATGGCACGCAAGTCGATCCGTGGTGAGGTCATCGAGCGCGACTTTGAAAAGCTGCTCGGAGAACTTCGCCCAACCGAAGGGCTGTTCAATCTGGCGTTTCAGATGTTCCGCGATTTATGGGATGCAAAAGCCAAGAGCATGCAGGGGCAGACCGCTCATCTCCGGCAAGAGATCGTGGCCGTGGGCCGCAAGGTCGATCAACTGCTTGAACGCATCGTCGATGCAACTAGCGATTCTGTCGTCCAAGCCTATGAGCGAAAGATCAAAGAGCTGGAAGCGCAGAAGGCTGTCCTGGCGGACAATATCGCCAATTCGGGCAAGCCCATTCGAGGCTTTAGCGAAACTTATCGAACCGCTTTCGACTTCCTCTCAAACCCGCAGAAACTCTGGCATTCGCCACGCGTGGAAGACCGCCGTGCAGTGCTCAAATTGGTCTTTGCGGAGAAGCTCGCATACGTGCGCGGTGAAGGTTATCGAACCGCGAAAATATCAACACCATTCAAGATGTTAGGAGACATTACAATGTCTGAAAAAGTGATGGTGCCCGGGACCGGAATCGAACCAGTGACACGCGGATTTTCAATCCGCTGCTCTACCAACTGAGCTACCCGGGCAACGGGGCGGAAAGGCCGCCCGGCGTCAAGCCATGGGCCTTATAGGGGATGGTTTTTCAGACCGCAAGCGAGAAACGGCATTGTGGACAAGCTGTTTGGCCGATGCGGTCAGGGGAGCGGTTTATCAGGGTCTGAGGCTGTTTGGTGCGGCACGGGGAGTCGCCCTGCCCCGCTTTTGAAAAAGTTGAGTAGACTGCACAATGATTGCGGCAAGGAGGCCGGCGGGAGACTGTCGGCGCCCGGGCGACGGCATCTTGCTGCAACACGCCATGCTTGCCGGAAATGACCTCGATCAGCACTCCGCCCTGGTTCATGCACCCAGCATCCATCACCGCCCCCTCACCTTCCCACCCAAGGCTCAGATATTATCATCTTCGTTGTCGATGGGGATAAGGCCGGCGTCATCTTCGGCGGGCTCGTCGTCACGGGCGGGGATGACGTAGGCGCCAGTGAGCCAGCGGTTGAGGTCGACGTCGGCGCAGCGTTTGGAGCAGAAGGGTTTGAAGGCCTCGACGCTGGGCTTGCGGCAGATCGGGCATTTGCGGGGTTCGGCCATCAGACGCCTGACAGGCTGGCTTGGTTGAGCCAGTTGAAATGCACCGGATAGCCTTCGCCGGCGAGCAGGGCTGCGGTTTCGAGCAGGGGCAGTCCGACGACGCCGGTGTAGGAGCCCGTGAGCTTGACCACGAAGGCCCCGGCAATGCCCTGGATGGCGTAGCCGCCCGCCTTGCCACGCCATTCGGCGCTGGCGAGATAGGCTTCCATCTCGTGTCTGGACAGGCGCTTGAAGCGGATGCGGGTTTCAACCAGCCGCTGCCGCTTGGCGCCGGAGGCCGTCAGCAGGGTCAGCGCGGTATAGACGCGATGGGCGCGGCCCGACAGCAGGGCCAGGCACTCGGCGGCTTCCTCGGTGGTCTCGGCCTTGGGCAGGATGCGCCGCCCGACAGAGACCACGGTGTCCGCGCCAAGCACCAGGGCGTTCTTGCCGAAACCGGCAGAGCGGGCCTTGTGCTGGGCGGTCAGGGCTTTGAGATCGGCGAGACGTGTCGCCAGCTTGCGGGGGAGTTCGGCCTTTTCGGGCGTCTCATCCACCTGCGCGGGCACCAGATGCTCGGGCTCGATGCCAATCTGGTTGAGCAGGGCAAGCCGGCGCGGTGAGGCAGAGGCCAGGATCAGATCGGGCCGCGTTGCCATCAGCACGCACTCACTTGAAGCGGTAGGTGATGCGACCCTTGGTCAGGTCATATGGCGTCATTTCGCACAACACCTTGTCGCCAGCCAGCACGCGGATGCGGTTCTTGCGCATGCGGCCAGCGGTGTGGGCAATGATCTCGTGCTCGTTTTCCAACTTGACGCGGAACGTCGCATTGGGCAGCAATTCAACCACTACGCCCGGAAATTCGAGCACTTCTTCCTTCGCCAAACACTGTCTCCTAGATGGACCCATGGGGCATTGATTTGCCGGCCGGGGGTCGGAAATTGGCCGGAACCTACTTCAATTCAACGGATTTGTGAACCACCGGAAACCAATGGTTCGAGTCGGGTGCGAACACGGCTGCGCAGCCCGTCACGAAGCTCGCGATACGCCTCCAAAACCAGCTCCCGATTGCCCTCGACGAGCGACGGATCGGGCACCGACCAGGTTTCGACCGCATCAGCTTCCAGCCCCTTGCGGGCGACCGCATCGGGGGCATCGTCGGACAGGGTGATGACGAGATCGAACCGGTTTGCCACCAGCTCATCCAAGATATGGGGCGTGTGCACGCTCATATCAATGCCGATCTCTTCCATGACCTCGTGCACGAACCGGTCGGCCTTGCCGCCATTGACGCCGACCGAGCGCGCGATGACGCGGCCCGGGAAAGCCTGCCGAGCCAGCGCCGCGGCCATGGGCGACCGTACCGAATTCATCGAGCAGACAAACAGCACGGTCGGAAGCTCGCTCTTCGATTCATCGATCCGGCTGGCATAGGGCTGCACCGCGCAAATCAAGGTAAACAGCCGCCTTGCGGTGTTCAGATCGATGATGATCTTGTTGGTCAGCCGTGTGCGCAGCAGCTCGGCCGCGTCGTTGTGGATACCTCGGCGGGCCATATCGACGGTCTCGATCTGGAACGGCTGGGCCGAACGAATGGCCTCGTAATAGGCGTCGCGAATGCGGAAATAATCGCGGATCAGGCGGCGGAACGGGGTCAGCGACAGATAGTGCGCGGCGATCGGCTGGAAGGTTTCGGGGTGGCGCACGTCGAGCACGATGAAATTGGCGATGATCGACATGTGCAGCGCATAGGGCCCGCTGGCGGCGACCCGGGCGGGGCGGAAACTGTTGTTTTCGAGCAGGTCATAAATGGCGATGCGCCACTCGTGCACCTCGTCTGGATTGATCGAGGTGATGGTATTGGGGTCGAGCGTGACGGTGACCAGGCGATCGGCTGTTGCGAGCTTCGCGCTGGTTTCCATCGAGATGCTCAACGGTTGAGCCGGATCGAAATCGAGCGCCCGTGACCATCGAGGGCTTCCACTTCTGCGAGAATCACTGCGGCTTCGCTGAGAGCCGAGAGCGCCGAGGGATCGCAGCCCAACAGCGAGGTGCGCTTCATGAAATCGAGCACGCCAAGGCCGGAGGCGAAGCGCGCCGAACGGGCCGTGGGCAGCACATGATTGGAGCCGCCGATATAATCGCCGATGGCCTCGGGCGTGTGGTGGCCGAGGAAAATCGCGCCGGCGTGGCGGATCAGCGGCGCGATGGAATGGGGGTCGTCGAGCGCCAGTTCGACGTGTTCGGAGGCAATGCGATTGGCCAGCGCGGTCGCTTCATTAAGCGAATTGACGGTGATGACGGCGCCGAATTCGTTCCAGCCCTTGCGGGCGATGTCCTGCTTGGGGAGCAGCGTGAGCTGGCGATCAACTTCGGCCTCGACCGTGTCGGCGAGACCCTTTTCGGTGGTGATCAAAATCGACTGCGCGCCGCCGCCGTGTTCGGCCTGGGCAATAAGGTCGGCCGCGATCCAGGCGGGATTGGCCGAGCCATCGGCGATGACCAGCACTTCGGACGGGCCCGCGATCATGTCGATGCCGACCTGGCCGAACACCTGGCGCTTGGCGGCGGCGACATAGGCATTGCCGGGGCCGGTGATCTTGTCGACCTTGGCGATGCTTGCCGTGCCGTAGGCCAGGGCCGCAACGGCCTGGGCACCGCCGATGCGATAGATCTCGGTGACGCCGGCAATCTGGGCGGCCAGCAGAATCGCGGCGTTGATCTGACCATTGGGGGTGGGCACGACCATGGCGATGCGCTCGACGCCGGCGACCTTGGCGGGCACGGCGTTCATCAGCACCGAGGAGGGATACGAGGCCAGCCCGCCCGGCACGTAGATGCCGACGGCATCGACGGGGGTCCAGCGGGTGCCCAGGGTGACGCCGAGATGGTCGGTATAGACGCTGTCGGCGGGCTTCTGCTTTTCGTGATGGGCGCGAATGCGATCGTGCGCCAATTGCAGGGCGCCCCGGACCTCGTCTGAAACCTGGGCGGCGGCCGCGGCGATTTCTTCGGGCATGATGCGCAGGGTCGCTACCGAGATGCCGGAGCGATCAAAGCTATTGGTGTACTCGACGACGGCCGTGTCGCCGCGAGCGCGCACATCGGCGATGATCGCGGCAACGGTGTCGTTGACGTCCTGGCTCGATTCCCGTTTGCCGCCCAAGAGGTCAAGGAACCGCTGTTCGAAATCGGCATCGGCGCTATCGAGGCGAATGGGCATGCGGGGTCCTTGTTTGAGGTCAGTCGAGGGCGTGGCCGGGCTTGGCCGTGGCGGCCCATGCGGCACCCAGATCGGAGAGGCGAGCCTCGAGGCATTCGACGCTCAGCCGGACCGTGCCGCCACCGGCAAAGCTGAGCTCGACAATGCCGGCGGGCTCATCGACGGGGCTGAAGGTGATGGCCAACAAATTCAGCACGCCTTCGGGCGCGGCGGGGTCAAAACCATTGGTGACGACGGACTGTACGCCATCGAAATGCAGCGCCGCGCGTTTGCGGACGCCCTTGTCGCGCTTGGTGGCACCGGTCTCCCAATCGAAGCGGTTCATCAGCAAGGCGAAGCGATGGTCGGCGCGGGCATAGCCCATGTCGGCCACCCGCACGACGGCGTCCTGGACGTGGGCCGAAATCACCTGCAGGTCTTCGGGGTCGAGCGCGAGTAGCTTGAGGTCGGTCACTATGGTCTGGTCCGTTACTGGTGGAACGACCCTATCTGGTCACGTGCCGTCCGATCTACAAGCTTGGCGGCATTGGGGCAATGCGATGGAGTAAAAAAGGCCGCGCCAAAGCGCCGCCTGTGGTGCGGTTTTCGTTTTGAGCGAGCGATGGCGAGACCGTGATCTCGTTTTACGCGCGAAGGGTTAGAGGGGTGAGACCAGGTCTCGCCATCGCGCCGGGATTTTTCACACACGCATCGAGCAGCCGCCCCTTTCGGGATGGACATACCGATGTTGCAGAGCGTTAAAACCCTCCGCAACACCAGCGTCCGACTGGTTGTCAGCATCCATGCGGGAGCCTGGCGACCCATGCTCCCCGGCCGTCGTTCCTGCCCATCCACTCGTCATGACCGCGCTCTGGCAGGGCGATGGGAGGAATATCGCATGGTGCAGAAGGAGGGGAATAAGATGGATAAGTTTTGGTGGCACTGAATTTCCGCTATTGCACCGACCGCTTTACCAAACTCGGTGTCATCCCGGCGCAGGCCGGGATCCATCCTGAGATGGCGCCACAGCCGCAAGGTGGGTGGGGCTGGGCGACCTAGCGGCGTGGGGAGAGATCTCGAGATGGGCCCCGGCCTGCGCCGGGGTGACACCGTTGGTGTGGAGGGGTTGGAGCAAGGGCCGAGCAGCCGGCTAGTGGAGAGCCCTCAGGTCAGGCCCGAGGGTGACGGCCGGTGGGTGGAGGTGGTCTGAGTGTTAGAACCGGCTGCACGGCAAAAAGCCCCTCGCACCGGGTGCGAGAGGCCCCTGCCCTGCCCCGAGACCCTAGCCGGCGACGCGTTCGATTTCGGCGCCGCAGCGGCTGAGTTTTTCTTCGAGGCCTTCAAAACCGCGATCGAGGTGATAGATGCGGTTGACGATGGTTTCGCCCTTGGCGGCAAGGCCGGCGATGACCAGCGACACCGAGGCGCGCAGATCGGTGGCCATGACCTGGGCACCCTTGAGCTGGGATTTTCCGCGGACGGTGGCCAATTGGCCATCGACCGAGATATCGGCGCCGAAGCGCGCGAGTTCGGCCACGTGCATGTAGCGGTTCTCGAAAATGGTCTCGCGAATGTGGCTGGTGCCCGAGCTCATGGTCATCAAGGCCATGAACTGCGCCTGCAGATCGGTCGGGAAACCGGGGAAAGGATCGGTTTCGACATCGACCGGCTGTATGCCATTGCCGTTGCGATGCACGCGCAGGCCATTGGCTTCCACCGTCAGGTCGACGCCGGTCCTGCCAAGGATATCGAGCGCCGACTGCAAATGTTCGACGCGAGCGCCCTTGAGCAGCACATTGCCGCCGGTCATGGCCGCAGCCATGGCGAAGGTGCCGGTTTCGATGCGATCGGGGATCACGTCGACGGTGGCGCCATGCAGCTTGTCGACGCCTTCGATGACCAGCGTGCGGGTGCCGATGCCCGAAATCTTGGCGCCCATGGCGACGAGGCACTCGGCAACATTGGTGATCTCGGGTTCCTGGGCGGCATTCTCGATGGTGGTGGTGCCCCTGGCGAGGACCGCCGCCATCAAGATGGTGTGGGTGGCGCCGACCGAGACTTTCGGGAACACGATATGCGCGCCGACCAAGCCACCCTTGGGCGCCTTGGCGACCACATAGCCCTCGTCGATATCGATCTCGGCACCCAACTCCTTGAGGCCGAACAGGAACAGATCCACCGGGCGCGTGCCGATGGCGCAACCGCCGGGCAGCGAGACGCGGGCTTCGTGGCAACGGGCCAGCAGCGGGCCGATGACCCAGAAGCTGGCGCGCATCTTGGAAACCAGCTCATAGGGCGCGGTGGTGTCGACGATATCGGCGGCATGAAAGGTCATGCGTTGGCCGACCATGTCGTCCTCGCCGCGGCGGCGGCCATGCACGGCAATATCGACGCCGTGGTTTTCAAGGATACGCTCGAGCTGCTTGACGTCGGCGAGACGCGGCACGTTTTGCAGGATAAGCGGCTCGTCGGTGAGCAGGGAGGCAATCATCAGCGGCAGGGCAGCGTTCTTGGCGCCCGAAATGGCGATCTCGCCATTGAGCGCGTTGCCACCGATCAAACGGATACGGTCCATGAAGTCTATGTCCTATGTGGCGGGCGTTAAACGCCCTTGCTACCTGGGGGAGAGGTAGGCCAAGTCCTAGTTGCCACGTAAGCCAGACTCGCCGCGCTCGAATTGAAGCGGTGTGCTTAGCACACCATCAGGATGTTATCGCCAGAAAATGGTTTACGGTTTCTTGACCGTGTCCGTTTCGGGGTCCGATTGGGGCCCGGGCGCGTGGTTTTCGGACGCCGACCGCGCCTTGAGCTGCCCCTTGCGACGCTTGAGGTTTTCGCGCAGCTTTGCGGCCAATCTTTGCTCGCGCTGGGCCGCCTGGTCGGTTTTCGTCATGGGCATGCAATTCTTTGGCAAATTGGATCGGCGCGCGGGCCATCGAGCCGGTGATAGGCGCTTTTTAGCCTTGCGTCGAGATAAGCGCTATGGCAAAGGAGCCCCCGTCGCGCCAGGCAATCAGCCCGCGGCGAAGATGCTGCCGTAGCTCAGTGGTAGAGCACCCCCTTGGTAAGGGGGAGGCCGACAGTTCAATCCTGTCCGGCAGCACCATTTCAAGACATTGATATTGTTGAGACTCTTGGTTTTTCAGGGGTCATGTACATTTGGCGTTACAAAATGGTCAACGCCTTGCCTCGAAAGATACCGTATTCCTTCCTCGCGCCGGTCGACACTACGCTCGCAAGATTGTTCCTCCAGAGCTGCGCGCCATCATCGGTAAGAACGAGCTTCGCGAATTACTTGGTGGTGTAGCAACACATGCCGTTCAGGGGCCGTTTGCGGACTGTCGGCTTCGGGACGCAAGATTCGTAAAGCTGCTGTTCAGCGACGAACCGACTGGCGTAGCTCCCGACCCCAATACTGCCGCTAGCGCTGTGAAAGTTGAACGACAAAGCGGACAGTGACCAACGATGCACGCGAAGCGCTTCAAAAATGCTCTCCAGACCTAAACGGTCCGAATTTAACGCCTGCGGTGACGAGATAGGCGGTCGACCACCCGATCATCAGAAAGCCGGTGATCCCCTCAAGGGCCGCAAACTGACGCCATTCCCAAGCCGGAACGACGTCGCCGTATCCGACAGTCGAATACGTAATGGTCGACAAATAGAGGGCCGCGCCGAACTCCGGTGCCACGCCCAACAGCACGTAGCAGATCGCCCACAGCCAGATCTCGACCGAGACAACGGCGAACAGTCCGAGCACGATCGCCATCATCACGGCAACCCGGTGCGGTCTGCCGTGCAATTTGAATCGGGCATTCAGACCTCCAGCTAGGCTGGTGATCGACATCAGACCCAGGATGTGGATCAAGACGGTCGTGCATATGATGATGGTGCCAAGCGCCAGATTGCTGAAGGTCTCGGACATCTGCTCACCTTAATGGTACTGCTCGACACTGGTAGGCTCAAAGCGGACATGGTCGCCATTCGCCGATACTAGAGTGGCCTTGGGCACTGCGGACGACACGGTCTTAGCCGCAAGCGGTTTTCAGGCGGGCCAGATCGCAGACAAGGATCTGGCGATTACTGGTAATGATGATGATGCCAGCCTGGCGCAGGCGGGTCATCTGACGGGAAACCGTTTCAATGGTCAGGCCCAGGAAATCGGCGATGTCGGCGCGCGACAGCAGCAGATTGAAGGTTGTCGAGCGAACCTCGTCATGGATAAGTTCGGGCTTGATATGGATGGCAATCATATAAAGAAAGCTCGCCAGTTTTTCCGCAGCGGTCTTGCGGCCCAGGGTGACCATCCAGTCGCGCGCCTCATCCAGTTCGCGCAGGGTTTGCTGCATCAACCGGTGTTCAAGCGCCTGATTGCCCGCGACAAGCATTTCGAGCGCCGGCTTGGGGATGCGGCAGAGTTCAACATCGGACGCGGCTTCCGCATTGATGGTGTTTTCACTGCCAAAAAGGCGGCCGAGAAAATCGGGCGCGAATTGCAGGCCGACCACTTGTTGGCGGCCATCTTCCAAGGTTTTGCTCAACTTGACGACGCCGCGCATCACATTGGCATATGACTGGATGTCGGTCTGCTCGCCAATCAATTGCGCACCGGCAGCGTGACGCACCGTTCTGGTGTGGCGGGCCAAGGCTGTTAATTCAGCCGAGTCCAGAACCCCGCACATGCCCTTGTGCCGCGCTTCGCAGCTTTGGCACAGCACCGGAATGCTCGAGTTGTGAATGTCTTGGCGATCGGTCAAATCATGCTCAATGCAACTCTTGGCCTTATCGGTTGAGGTCTGGTCTAGCATGGATCGACTGGGACCGGCAGTGGCGCGCTCCGTCTATCATGATGCAGCCTCGTCAGGGGCAGCAGCAGCGCCTGTTCCAAGCGAATGTGGCGCCTTAACCCTTCAAACAGCGCACGCAGCATAAATCCTGCCGCATCATGGGCGATGTCGGGCCGGCCATCGGCGTAGCCGGCCAACATTTCTTGAATTTCCTCGGCTTGGAACAGGTCCATCTGGTGGTCCCGGTGCAGATCGTCGATTATTGACCCTATTTCGTCGCCAAGCGTGTGACAGGACAACAGCCATGGAAACCAGGTCTCTTCCTCAAACGCCTGCACGGCCGACAGACGTTGGCTCAGCGTTTTGGCGAGGGCGAGGCAGCTGTGCCGGTCGAAATCATCTGGCAAACCATCGGCAATGGCCTCCAGTTGGCTGCACACCACCAACAAATCGGAGTGGCCCGTCGCAACGTGGGTGTAGACTACCTGTGGACCATCGATCACGGCAGCACCTGAGGCGTGACGCCACCGCCTTCAACTTTAAAGACACCGTCAAATCCTGTGGTCAGCTTCGTAGCGTGGGTAATCACCAGCAGAGTGCGTCCAGCCACAAGACCTGGCAGCTCGGCGAAGAACGCTGCGGCAGCAGTCTCGTCCAGTCCCCTGGTCGGTTCGTCGAGGATGATCACCCGCGCCTTGGACAAAAGCGTGCGAGCCAGGCACAGCCGACGGCCCTCACCAGCGGACAGGCTCGAGCCGGCCTCGCCAACAAAGCTATCAAGGCCATCAGGCAGGGTGTTGACCAGCGTGTCCAACCGTACGTGACCAAGCACGTCCCAGAGTTCAGCCTCGCTGGCGTTTGGCCGTCCGATTAGCAGGTTGTTGCGCACGCTATCCAAAAAGACCGGCGCGTCTTGGGTCATGACGCTCACCCGGCTGCGGAGGTCAGCCAAATCGAAGCGACGCAAATCTAGGCCGTTGAGCCGGATGGCGCCGGCAACCGGATCCTGTAGACGAACTGCCAGTTGTGCCAGTGTCGATTTGCCGGCGCCGCTTGGACCAACAAGGGCCACTCTGGCGCCGTCCTCGATCGCGAAGCTGACATCGCTCAACACCATGTGCGCGCTGTCATAGCCAAAGCTGACCTTGGAAAATTCCAGCCGGCCACCGGCGGAAACGGCCACTGGGTGGACCGGCGAGCGGATCGCCACCGGCGTCTGTGCCAAGGGTTTTAGCCGTCCCGCCGCCGCAACGGCGCTGGACATGCGCGATGCGCCGCGGACCAGCGGCATGGCGGCTTCAAAGCTGGCGATCACCGCCAGCAGCGCCCCAACCAGGATTGCTGGATCGATGGTATGCAGCTCCAGGGCACTCAGCCCGACTGCCAAGACTATCACCATAGTTACGCCAGCTAACATTTGCACCAAGCCTGCGGCAATTGCGCCAAAGATACCAAGGCGGCGTTTGGCTCTGGACAGGTCCATGGCAGCCTGCGCGACACTGGCCGCTGCGGATGGAATGGCGCCAAAGAGCACCAGGTCGCGATGGCTATCGACACTGTCCACGATGGCACTGCGCAGCGTGCCCGATGCACGGATTTGCTGGTTGCCAACGCGGAGGGTCAACCAGACCAGGCCGAGCGGAACAACAACCACGGCACCGAAATAACACGCTGCGTATGGCAGGGCGGCCGTGGGCAAAGTAATGGCCAGACCCACCGTCATCGCAACACAGGCCACTATCGCTGTGGTAATCGGCCCAATAGCGACCAGGAATGCCACATCGAGCGCATCGACGTCGGCGACCAGCCGACCAATCAGCTCGCCGCGTCCCAGTAAACTGTTGCGCAGCGGCAGGATCGGAAACAGGCCGACAAACAGCCAGCGACGGATATCGGACAGCAGCGCCAGAGTGGCATTATGCCCAACAGTTTTTTCGCCATAGCGCGACAGAATGCGCACGAAGGACAATCCACGCACCAGCGCCGAGGGCCCGAACAGATTGAATGCCGCCCCGGCCGTGGTCAGGGCTGCGGCCGTCAAAAACCACCCAGACGTACCTAGCAGCGCCACCCCGGTGCCAAGCGTGACGAGCGAGAGCAGCGTGGCGCGCAGGAAGCGGGCCCTTTGTGCCGCAAACAGCGGCATGAAGTACCATAAAGCATTCATGCTGCACCGCGCCGCAAGTGTGGCGCCGCATGGGGTGTGGCCGTTGACAGCAGCTGTTGCCCGACAATGCGATAGCTGCGCGCCATCTGGCTGGCCACTGCATAGGAATGTGTGGCAATGATCAGCGTTCGGTGTCGGGCGAAGTCCAACAGGCTCTCCAAGACAAGCAACTCGGTTGCGGGATCGAGATTGGCGGTCGGTTCGTCAAGCAGGATCAGTGCTGGATTGCGCAGGTAAATCCGCGCCAGCGCCACGCGCTGAATTTCGCCACCGGAGAGGCCAATGCCATTTTCGCCAATCGGAGTGTCCAGACCGAGCGGCAGTGCATCGGCAAAGTCGGTGACGCAGGCGCGTTGCGCGGCCAGGCGCACCGCCGTTGCACATGTGTAGGCACGGCCGAGCTTGATGTTATCGGCAATGGACCCGGCAAAAATGCTTGGCCGTTGTGCAAGCATCGCAACTTGGTCTCGAAAATCGGTTTCCGGGAAGGCGGCAAGGTCTGTGTCGCCCAGGGTGAGCGTGCCGGCGTAGGGCCGAAGACGGGCGATGGTTTCGAGAAGCGTCGATTTTCCGATACCGCTGGTGCCCATAATGGCGATGTGTGCGCCGGCATCGATCCTGAGCTGTGTGTCGATCAGGAGGGGCGTTCCTGATAGAGAAGCGATCGTCAGGCCGCTCGCTGCCACGGCTATCCCGCCGCGCGCCATTGCTGGCTTGGGCAGGTCCACCCGCTCTTGGCGGGGTTGTGCTACTGGTGGCAATTCGCCCAGTTGCCGATGTATTTCGAGGGCAGCGGCATTGGCCGAGGCGCGGTCGTGATAGTGTGCCGCGAGCAGGCGCAGCGGTTGATACACCTCCGGCGCCATCAACAGGCAGAACAGGCCGGCCTGCAGACTGAGCGAGCCATGCAGCGCGATCAAACCCAAAAAGGTCAAACCGATATAGAGCGCCACGCCGGCGACACCCAGAGCCGCGAAGAACTCCAGCACGGCAGAGCTGAGAAAGGCCACGCGCATGACCCGCATATTGCGCTCAGCCAGCTCGTCACCTGCCTGCTTGATCGCCGCCGTCTCCGCTGCTTCGCGGCCGAACAGCTTGAGGGTCTGCATGCCGCGCAGCCGATCGGCAAAGCGCGTCGTCAGCCGGCTCAGCGAACGCGCCTGACTGCGGGTTGCTGCCTGGGCGCCCCAGCCCGCCAGCATCATGAACACCGGGATCAGCGGTGCAGTGATTAGAAATATCAGCCCAACCACCCAGTCGATCGGGAAAATGATTGCTGCGAAGGCGATGGGTAACACGACCGACTGGATCATTGTTGGAATGTAGCGTACGAAAAACCCGTCCAGAGCTTCCACCTGTTCGGCAGCGAGAGTGCTAAGCGCCCCCGAGGGTTGAGCAGCAGTCCAGAGCGGCCCGCGCGCCAGCAATTTCTGGAATAGCGACAGGCGCAGCCCGCGCTTCAGACGCTCGCTGATCACGATCGCCATGATGTCGCCGGCCACGCTGATGCCCACCCGGCATAGGACCAGCCCGACCAAGAAAATGATGGATGGCGCAAGCGCCGTGAGGGCGACGTGGTTGGCGATCGCTTGGTGCAGGACCTCGGCCAGCATCCAGGCCTGCATCACCAATAGCGCCCCACCCAGCAACGGCGCGGCAATGACCGCACGGGACATCGGCCCGCTGCCATTGAACAAATCAATCATCCATTTGCCAGCATTGCGGTCAGATAGCGTTGTTTTGGACATTGGCCTGGGCACACCTTGATGAGAGGTCACCAGCTAGGGCCGACAGGCTGGAATTGCCTTGATCTAGATCAAGGTGCGCCCCCCCGTCACGGGCTAACAGGAGGAACCCTTCTATCGCTCCGTCCATGAGGCACGCCCGCCATGATCGATCCCGTTGTCGTCGAACTGTCGCGGCTGCAATTTGCCGCGACGGCGATGTACCATTTCATCTTCGTCCCGCTGACTTTGGGACTATCGTTCCTGATGGCGATCATGGAGAGCGTCTATGTGATGACGGGCCGCCCCATCTGGCGGCAGATGACGCTGTTCTGGGGCACGCTGTTCGGTATCAATTTTGCCATGGGCGTGGCGACCGGCATCGTCATGGAGTTCCAGTTCGGCATGAACTGGAGTTACTACAGTCACTATGTCGGCGATGTCTTCGGGGCGCCGCTGGCGATCGAAGGGCTGATGGCATTCTTTCTTGAGGCCACCTTTGTGGGGCTGTTCTTTTTCGGGTGGGACCGGCTCAGCCGCGTCGGTCACCTGGCCGTCACCTGGCTTGTGGCAATCGGGGCCAATTTTTCGGCGCTATGGATCCTGATTGCCAATGGCTGGATGCAAAACCCGGTTGGTGCCCAATTCAATCCTGACACGATGCGCATGGAGGTCATCGATTTCGTCGCCGTGATCTTTAATCCAGTCGCACAGGCCAAGTTCGTCCACACGATCAGCGCGGGTTATGTCGCCGGCTCGGTGTTCGTGCTGGCCATCAGCGCACTATTCCTGCTGCAGGGTCGTCATGTCGAGCTGGCTCGGCGGTCCATGGTGGTGGCCGCCAGTTTCGGGCTGGCATCCGCCATCTCGGTAGTCGTGCTCGGCGACGAGAGCGGCTACGTCGCGACCGAACAGCAGAAGATGAAGATCGCCGCCATGGAGGCGATGTATGAGACGGAGAAGGCCCCCGCCGCACTGACCCTGTTTGCTATTCCGGGCGCTGATGGCAGGCCGGCCTATCAGGTGCAACTGCCTTTTGTCCTAGGGCTCATCACTACCCGATCGCTTGACCGTGATTTGCCGGGCATTACCGAACTGACTCAGCGCGCCGCTGGCCGCATTCAGAACGGTATCATCGCCTATGCTGCGCTTGATGCCATCAAGGCCAATCCGGGGGACGCTGCGGCCCGCGCCACCTTCGAGCGGACCTCGCCCGACCTGGGCTATGCCCTGCTGCTAAAGCGCTATCGCGACGATGTGCAAAACGCCACGGGCGAGCAGATTGCTCTGGCAGCGCTCGATACCGTGCCGGACGTGTGGCCCCTGTTCTGGAGCTTCCGTATCATGGTGGGCATCGGTCTGTTCTACATCGCCTTCTTCGCGCTGTGGTTCTGGAAAGCTTCGCGCCTGACCCTGACCAGTAACCGGGCTTTGCTGTGGGTTGCCGTCGTCACCTTGCCGCTCCCCTGGATCGCTATCGAAGTGGGCTGGATTGTCGCCGAATATGGCCGGCAACCTTGGGTCGTCGAAGGGGTGCTGCCAACCTTTTATGCAGCCTCGGGCCTGCATTTCTGGGACCTGGTGATCTCGCTGAGCTTTTTCATGCTGCTGTACAGCGTGCTCCTGGCCATCATGGTCTGGCTAATGGTGCGCATTGTCAAAGCCGGGCCTCACTCCAAATCCGTCCTCGACGTCGACGATGATGCCTATTTTCCCGACCGGCCATTGGCCATCCATCTGGAACCCGCACAATGACCTCCATTCCGCTCGACTACGAAACGCTCCGCCTCATCTGGTGGGCACTGCTCGGCATCCTGTTGATCGGCTTTGCCATCATGGGCGGCATGGATCTGGGCATCGGGGCGCTGCTGCCGTTCGTCGCTCGCACCGACGAGGAACGACGCATTTTGCTCAACCTGATCGGGCCAACCTGGGAGGGTAACCAAGTTTGGCTGGTGCTGGGTGGTGGCGCGATTTTTGCAGCGTGGCCGCCGCTTTATGCGGCCTCATTCTCCGGCTTTTACATCGCCATGATCGCCATCCTGCTGGCCTTGATCCTGCGTCCGGTCGGCTTCAAGTTCCGCGGCAAGGTGAGCAATGCAACATGGCGTTCCAGCTGGGACTGGGCGCTGTTTGTGGGTGGCTTTGTGCCAGCCGTGGTGTTTGGAGTCGCGGTTGGCAATCTGTTTGTTGGCGCGCCCTTTGATCTGGACCAGACTTTGCGCGCGTCCTATGCCGGTAATTTCTTTGGCCTGCTCAACCCCTTCGGCTTGCTGTGCGGCCTGGTGAGCTTGGGCATGCTGGTGACGCATGGCAGTGCCATCATTGCGGCCCGCACCGAGAGCGTCATCGCGGGACGCGCCCGCACTTATGGACGGATCGCAGCGTTGGCAACGTTCACCCTCTTCCTTGCTGGTGGCGTGGTGAGCCTCTTCATGCTTGACGGCTACAGCGTGACCAGCTTGCAGGACGTAGCCGGCCCGTCCAACCCGCTTGGCAAGAGCGTCGCCATCATCCAGGGAGCCTGGCGCGCAAACTACGCGCTCTACCCCTGGATGGCGATTGCCCCGGTACTGGGCCTGGGTGGCTTGGCAGGCGCCTACCTGAGCTTGACTCAGGACGCCCATGTTCGAGCCATCCTGAGTTCGAGCCTGGCGATATTCGGGATCATCGCCACTGCAGGCCTGACACTATTCCCCTTCCTCATGCCGTCTTCGCTCAATCCTGCAGCGAGCCTTACGGTGTGGGACGCATCGTCCAGCCAGCTGACTCTGTTCATCATGCTGATAGCGACCCTGATCTTTCTTCCGGGAATCCTGGTCTACACTCTCTGGGTGTTTCGCGTGATGCGCGGCACCGTGACGACAGCCGCGCTTGAGCGCAACCCTAACGCCTATTGAAGGAACGATCATGTGGTATTTTGCATGGATACTCGGCATAGGCCTGGCATGTAGTTTTGCCGTACTGAACGCTATGTGGTTTGAAATGAGAACCACAAATCAACTTGCCGAATTGCCTGCGGGCGCTGATCCTCTTCGATCAAGGAGTGAGTAACGTCATAGAAATTGCGCGCCCATGCTGACCTGAGAGCCGCCGCTATGGACCTCTTGTTGGGCGAGGTCATGCGTGACAGCAACGCTCGGGCCAAAGGATCGGGCATCGTTGGGATAGCGCCCGGCTTCCGCATTCGCCCCAAGCCGGGAGCCGCTCTTACACTGTCCTGATTGTCCCGCCATCTATGACGAACTCAGCGCCGTGGATCGCGGCGGCGCGGTCGGAAGCAAGATAGGCGATAAGGTCGGCCACCTCTTCGGGTTCGGCTCCGCGCCCGATCGAGATCCCGCCCAAGGCATCGAGCACGGACTGGCGCGCGTCCTCGATCGTGCCGCCATTGGCAGAGCGGAGGATTTCGAGAAAGTCTGCCGTAGCCTCGGTCATGATCCAGCCGGGCGATACGGAGTTGACCCGCACGCCCTTGGGACCGATCTCTTTAGAAATCGACTTGCTGTAGGTTCTGAGGGCTGCCTTCGCGGCAGCATAGCCTGTCGTGGATTCGGGCAGCGGCAGGACGGACTGGATTGAGGTGATGTGCACCACAGTGCCCTTGCCCCGCTCAAGCATCTGCGGGATGAGCAGGCGATCGAGCCGAACCGTCGCCAGCAGGTTCAGGTTCAATTCGGCGAGCCAATGGTCGTCCGTCAGCGCGGCGAAGCCACCTGCCGGGGAAGCCGAGCCACCGATCACATGGGCAAGAATGTCGATGCCGCCCACCCGGTCAAGTGCCGTCTTGGCTAGCGTTTCGCTTCCCTCCGCAGTGGTCAGGTCCGCCTGGACATAGTCAACGCCCTCGATTGGATCCTTGATCGTGCGGGCGGACGTGACAACTCGGGCGCCGCCGGCAAGAAAGCGCTCGACCGTGGCGCGGCCCAGACCCTTGGTGCCACCACTGACGAGCACGCGCTTTCCGGCGAACTCTTTGGGATCTATCTGGACGGTCATACCGTGGTCTCCAGGGTCTTGATGGCGCCATTTGCCAGCGTGAAGCGATAGGTGAAGCGGATGGGGCTGCCCGGGAAGGTGCCGTGAGCGGGACCTTCGACCACGACATCGCCGCCTTCTTCCCGAACCGTTTCTGGTGTGAAGATCGCCTTCACCGGGATCACTTCCTTCTCGAACAGCTGGCGGATCGCCGCCTGCCCCTCGAAGGGCTTGCCGTTGTCGATAAAGACCGCATCGGGCAGGAAGGGCTTCAGCATGCCCTCGATGTCAAGACGCGCGTTGGCCGCGATGTAGTCGGCGATTGGTTGGGGCAGGTTCAGTGACATGGTCATCTCCTTGGTGGTGATGACGCTAATTTAGCGATGGACTTTTCGCCTGATAATCGAGACAAAACGCCATAGCGTGTCACGGAAACCGGGATAATGGCTCGCCATTCGCTGATCGAACTCGAAGCGGTTCTTGCCATCGTGCGGTGCGGATCGTTTCGCGCAGCGGCCCTCGAACTCGGCATGTCGACCACGGCCATCAGCAACGCGGTGGGCAAGCTTGAGCGCGAGCTTGACGTGCGATTGTTCAATCGCACCACGCGCAGTGTCTCGCTGACCCATGCGGGGCGTATCTTCGTCGCCCAGATCCAGCCGGCGCTCGAGGGCATCCAAAAAGCGATGAATACAGCGCGATCCCAGCAGGAGACGCCGTCTGGCACTTTGCGTATCAATGCCTTTGCGACGGCGGCGCGCGAAATCATGTCACCGCTGGTCCTGACCTATCTGCAGCGCTATCCGCACGTTCATATCGACATCGTCACCGAGGGACGGCTTGTCGATGTCGTGGCAGCGGGTTTCGATCTGGGGCTGCGCAGCGCAGATCTGGTGCCCAGCGACGCGATCGCCATACCACTGGGTCAAATGCGCCGCATCGTGGTTGCCGCATCGCCGGAGTTTTTCGACAATAAGGCTATCCCCCAAGTGCCGCAGGATCTGCTCTCTTACCCTTGCATTCGCGGGCGCCTGCCAGATGGCTCACTGCTCCGATGGCGGTTCGAGAAGGACGGCGAAGAATTGCAGCTTGAGGTCGATGGGCCGATCACCCTTGACGAGGCTTCCGTGGCGCGGATTGCCGTTACGCATGGCGTGGGCATCGGGTATTTCATGGAAACCGATGTCCGCGAGGACATCGCGGCAGGACGGCTTGTGCGCATCCTCGAAGACTGGACGCCGCCGCTCGAGCCGCTCTGCCTCTATTATTATAATCGGCGCAATTCCTCGGCGGCCTTCCAGGTCTTTATCGCCCTCGCGCGCGACTTCGCCGCCGGACGGCTCACACAAGGCTGAGCGAAACTACCAAGTCTGCTTCGCGACGAGCCGGGCGTAAGAGCAGACAGTCCCCTTGCTACCCCTCACCGCCAACGCATTGACTTGAGCGGACCGACTGCTCCTGGGACGTTGGAGGAGCGGGCTGGGACGGCGGATAAGAGGCGCAGTGCCGACCCGATTACGAAACTTGGCAGCACCAGCAATACGTTTCAAAAGCACTTTGAGTTACGTGCATCAAAGTAATACAAAATGACCGGTCTGCCTGATCAAACGACAAAAAAGTACAGGTTTGATGACAACGGCGTGGTGGCGGGCAGATCGGGTGCGATGTAGCGTCATTGTTGTGGAGCGGGGAACAACCCAGCCCACGCTGATCCCAGAGGCCAAGAGCCGACGGTTTCAAGGAGGACGCCGTGCAACCCGATCTCGAGCTCGTCCGCATCGGCGAGAAAGAATCCTTTAAAGCCTGGGAGCATGGCTATCCGTTTCACACGGTGCGCTGGCACTTTCATCCCGAATACGAATTGCACCTGGTCTGCGCAACATCGGGCCGTTACTTCATTGGCGATTTTATCGGTCAGTTTGTGCCAGGCAATTTGGTGCTCGTCGGGCCGAACCTGCCGCACAACTGGATCAGCGAAGTAGCCGACGGCGCAATGGTGCCTTTGCGCAGCCAGGTGATGCAGTTCACCGAAGAATTCATCTCACGCACCATCGATAACTTCCCTGAATTGACCGGGACGCGACATTTGTTCGAGCGCAGCCGGGCCGGCGTGCAGTTCAGTGCC
>Ga0247806_10000183_pt1 | contig 43350 bp, 24 predicted proteins | sample UWRJL059202B1_FD_179935 | JGI IMG/M metagenome (GOLD analysis project Ga0247806, IMG submission 179935) | Plant litter microbial communities from Arlington Agricultural Research Station in Wisconsin, United States - UWRJ-L059-202B-1 | ecosystem: Environmental > Terrestrial > Plant litter >... | reverse complement strand
GGCATACAACGGAAAGAATAGGGATCCTGAACGTGTTTTTTCTCCTGAGCAATGATTTCACTTCCTTCGAGAAATTCATTAACGCGTTGTGCAGTAATGATTTGCCCCTTATGAGGACGTATAAAATGAATTAATTCGTTAAATGGCTCAATTCTTCCATCAAAACCTTCCAAAGAAATAGTTCCTATTAAATCTGCCAAATAAGAATATTTATATGCCTTAATCAAAATATGCGCTCCGTAAGCACTCATAAATTGAGTTCCGTTTAACAATGCCAAACCTTCTTTTGACTGTAAAACTATTGGCTGCCAGTTAAAGTGCTTTAAAACTTCGGCGGAAGCCATTTTTTTTCCTTCAAAATAAACTTCACCTTCTCCCAATAATGGTAAAGATAGATGAGCCAAAGGTGCTAAATCTCCAGAAGCACCGAGTGAACCCTGGGTATATATAATAGGAAGAATATCATTATTATAAAAATCAACCAAACGATTTACTGTTTGTAATTGAATTCCAGAATGACCGTAGCTTAAAGATTGAATTTTAAGCAGCAACATCATTTTTACAATCTCAGCAGGAACTTCTTCTCCCGTTCCGCAAGCGTGCGATTTTACTAAGTTTTCCTGAAGTTTTGATAAATTTTCATTTGAGATTTTTACACTATAGAGCGACCCAAAACCAGTATTGATTCCGTAAATAGGTTCTGAGTGTGAAGCCATTTTTTTATCTAAATAATCACGGCATTTCTGAACGTTTACTTTTGCTTCTTCTGATAATTCAAGCAATTTCTGATTTACAATTATTTCTTGTAAATCTTCTAAAGTTAAAGTTTCAGTACTTATATAATGGATTTCTCTCATGTCATATTTATTTTAAGGCATCAAAATTCAGCAAATCAATATTAAAAAGCAACATTTGTTCATAATAATTAAAATTTAAACAATATCATAATATTGCTTTTACTTATTTCACAATCCAAAATCAACTAAAACGGTTTATTTTTATTATTTCCTTCTGATCTTGATTTCAAAAACAGATTCGTATTTAACAGATAGACTAAATTATGTGTTTTTCTTCCCTTCAATTCAAATAAATCAGTTCTTTACTAATAATTATATCGGTAAAACCATATTAAATATACGAATAAGACAACTATAAAGATCGAATTTTAACAAATACTCAATATTAAAATTGATCTATTTGAAATATTAAAATATTCGCAAAAAGGGAATAAAGGTTTTTTAACTTTTATAAAAGCTGTACTTTTGAAAAATCAAAATGAAAAGTAACAGCGCAAAATATCACTCTACAATGACAACTCAAACAGGAGTTGCAATTGCTGCTACAACAATTTCTACTACAACTACTACCCCTTAGGGGTATACATTTTACATATAATCCTGGTTATCTATACTTTTTTCTTGAAAGAAGGAAGTCATTGGATACATAAAAATATTTGCATAAAAGAAAAAAAACATCAAAATGAAAGTATTAAAATTTGGCGGAACTTCGGTTGCCAATGCTCAAAATATAAAACTCGTTCTCGAAATTATAAACCAAAAATCTAAACAAGATCAATTAGTTGTAGTGGTTTCTGCTTTAAGCAAAGTGACCGATTTACTGCAATTGGCAGCAGCAAAAGCAGCAGCAAACGATGAAAGTTTCAGAGAAATTGTTGCCGAAATCGAGAAAAAACACCTTGACACTTTAAAAGAACTTATTCCGGTTAGCGAACAAAGCAGTTTGTTGAGCCATGTAAAAAGAATCATCAACCATTTAGAAACTTTATTGGATGGATGCTTTTTATTAGGCGAATTATCTCCAAGAACGGCTGACACTATTTTGAGTTTTGGAGAATTGCTTTCGTCTTATATCATTGCGCAGGCTTATCAGCAAATTGATAAAAATGTAGTTTATAAAGACAGCCGCGAAATCATCAAAACAAATGCTGATTTTGGAAAAGCGACTGTGAATTTTGAAATTTCAAATCAATTGATTCAGGAATATTTTAATCAAAATGAATCAAACATCAATATTTTACCCGGATTCATTGCTTTAACTCTAGATGGAATTACGACTACTTTAGGCCGTGGCGGATCAGATTATACTGCGGCAATTATTGCCGGAGCACTAGAAGCATCGCAATTGGAAATTTGGACAGACGTAAACGGAATGTTTACTGCCAACCCAAAAATTGTAAAACAAGCACAGCCAATTGCAACAATATCGTATCAGGAAGCGATGGAATTGTCGCATTTTGGTGCCAAAGTATTGTATCCGCCAACAATTCAGCCTGTTTTAAGAAAAAATATTCCCATTTTAATTAAAAATACTTTTGAGCCGGAAGCGGTAGGAACTTTGATTTCTGATCAGGTTTCGTCTAAAGATTCAGTTGTAAAAGGAATCAGCCATATTGATAATATTTCATTGGTAACACTTGAAGGTCCGGGAATGATTGGAGTTGCTGGTTCATCCAGACGTTTATTTGAGGTTTTGTCTCAGGAAAAAATCAATGTGATTTTCATTACTCAGGCTTCTTCTGAGCATTCTATTTGTATCGGAATTTTAAATACTGATGCTGAAAATGCCGAAGCTGCGATTAACAGAGCTTTTGAAGTAGAAATTCTTCAAAACAAAATTGATCCCGCCATTGTAGAAAAAGACCTTTGCATTATTGCTTTGGTTGGAGAAAACATGAAAAACCACCAGGGTTTGAGCGGTAGAATGTTCAGCACTTTAGGGAAAAATAACGTAAATATCCGTGCGATTGCGCAAGGAGCATCTGAGCGTAATATTTCGACTGTCATCAACGAAAGAGACGTTAAAAAAGCGTTGAATACCTTGCACGAAAACTTCTTTGAAGAAAACATCAAACAGCTGAATTTATTTGTAATGGGCGTTGGAAATGTAGGTGAGAAATTCATCGAACAAATTCACAATCAAAGGAAATTCTTAAAGGAAAATTTAAAAATAAACGTACGTGTTATTGCTTTGTCAAACTCACGAAAAATGCTTTTTGACGAAGATGGAATTTCATTAAAAGACTGGAAATCGACTTTAGAAAATGGCGAAAATGCGATTCCAACAGAGTTTATTGCGCGCGCCAAAGAAATGAATTTACGTAACAGTATTTTCGTCGATATTACAGCAAATGCAAGCGTTTCTGAAATGTATGAGAAATTCTTAAAAGAAAGTATTGCCGTTGTAACCTGCAACAAAATTGCCTGTTCATCGGCTTACGATAATTATAAAAAACTAAAAAGCTTATCACGTCAATACAACGCTCCGTTTTTATTTGAAACGAATGTTGGCGCGGGATTACCGATTATCGATACCGTAAAAAACTTAATTGCTTCGGGCGATAAAGTGCATAAAATTCAGGCGGTTTTATCTGGAAGTCTGAACTTCATTTTTAACAATTTTGACAAGAATAATTCTTTTCATGATGTTGTTAAAGAAGCCGGGGTTCAGGGTTTTACAGAACCGGATCCGAAAATCGATTTAAGCGGTGTTGATGTGGCTCGTAAAATCCTGATATTAATTCGCGAAAGCGGTTACGAAATGGATATTGACGCCATCGCAAACGAATCATTCTTACCAGCCGAATGTTTGGACACAACAAACAACGAAGCCTTTTTTGCATCGTTAATCAAACACGCTCCTCATTTTGAGAAAATCTATGAAGAAGCATTGGCAAAAGATTCAAGATTGAAATACGTAGCGCAATTTGAAAACGGAAAAGCAAGCGTTGGCCTGCAATTCATCGCAAAAGATCATCCTTTCTATAATTTAGAAGGAAAAGACAATATTGTACTTTTCTACACAGATCGTTACGTAGATCAGCCGTTATTGATCAAAGGCGCCGGAGCAGGCGCCGCAGTTACGGCATCAGGAATTTTTGCTGACGTTATCAGAATAGGAAATAATTAGCCACTAAGGCACTAAGACACTAAGTTTCTAAGTTTTTTTTCTTAGTATCTTAGAAACTTAGAGTCTCAGAAACTAAAAAAAGAAAAACTTTGTGACTTTGTGCCTTCGTGGCAAAAACCAAAAAAATGAAAGAAATAAAATTATTCTGTCCCGCTACAATCGCCAACCTCTCGTGCGGATTTGACGTACTCGGACTTTGCTTAGACACTGCGGGTGATGAAATGATTGTTCGAAAAGTCGATCAAAAAGGCGTTCGTATTACTAAAATTGTAGGTGCTGATTTGCCTATGGAAACCGAGAAAAACGTTTCCGGAGTTGCGGCTTTGGCCATGTTAGAAGCCTATGAAAGCCATTTTAATACGATAGATTTTGGATTTGAAATCGAGATCTATAAAAATATCAAAGCGGGAAGCGGAATTGGCAGCAGCGCCGCAAGTTCTGCCGGAGCAGTTTTCGGAATTAATGAATTATTAGGAAAACCATATTCCCGTAAAGATTTGGTACAATTTGCGATGCAAGGCGAAAAATTAGCGAGTGGAAATGCGCATGCCGACAACGTTGCCCCTGCCCTTTTAGGCGGATTTACTTTGGTAAGAAGTTATGCTCCGCTTGATATTATCCGAATTGACAGTCCGGAAGAATTGTTTGCGACGGTGGTTCATCCACAAATTGAATTGAAAACATCTGATGCGCGTTCGGTATTGAAACAAACCGTTTCCCTAAAAAGTGCGATTATGCAATGGGGAAATGTGGGCGGATTAATTGCCGGTTTATACACCAAAGATTACGATTTAATTGGAAGATCGCTTCATGACGAAATCGTTGAACCTTTAAGAAGTGTTTTGATTCCGGGTTTTGATTTAATCAAACAAACGGCTCTTGAAAACGGCGCTTTAGGTTCCGGAATTTCAGGTTCTGGTCCGTCGATTTTTGCTTTAAGCAGAGGAAAAAACACCGCCGACCAAATCGCCAAAGCCATGAGCGACGTTTACGAAAAAATGAATTTGCCTTATGAAATTCACGTTTCGAAAATTAATCCGGATGGAGTGAGAATTCTTTAAAAGAATTAAAAATTTATAATTAAAAATTAAAAATTGTGCGTCACGTTTGTCAGACTAGCGAAGTCGAAGTCCCGCAAAGTATAGCACACAAAGATGACACACACAGTTTGTCATTTCGACGGAGGAGAAATCACATAAAGTGAAGACACACAGTTCGTCGCCCTCTGGATGCGATTTCTCGTTCCTCGAAATGACAAAAAAACCGAATAATAATTATTGGGATTTGGTCCCGAAGCCTCGGGATAAAAATTGGAATTCGATTTAAAGAAAAGTCTATTTTCTATACTCTATCCTCTTTTTTCTAAAATCTAAAATCTAAAATTAAACCATGAAATACTATAGTTTAAACCATAATGCCCCGGAAGTTTCGTTCAAAGAAGCTGTAATACAAGGATTAGCGAGCGATAAAGGATTGTATTTTCCGCAAAATATTACTCCTTTAAACCCTGCATTTTTTAATGTAATCGAAAATTTAAGCCATAATGATATTGCTTTTGATGTGATTCAGCAATTTGTGGGTGATGACATTCCGGAGGAGAATTTAAGAGAAATTATTAAAGACACTTTATCTTTTGATTTTCCGGTTGTGGAAGTTGAAAACGGGATTTATTCGTTAGAATTATGGCACGGACCAACAATGGCTTTTAAAGACGTTGGAGCGCGATTTATGTCACGTTGTCTGGCTTATTTTAATAAAGATAAAAAAGACAGTAAAAATACCGTTTTAGTAGCGACTTCCGGAGATACGGGCGGTGCAGTTGCTAGTGGATTTCTTGGCGTTGACGGAGTTGATGTTGTGATTTTATATCCTTCAGGAAAAGTGAGCGACATTCAGGAAAAGCAATTGACGACTTTAGGAAAAAATATTAAAGCCCTTGAAGTTGACGGAGTTTTTGATGATTGCCAGGATATGGTGAAAAAAGCGTTTTTGGATGAAAGTCTTGCGCATAAAAACCTGACTTCGGCGAATTCTATTAATATTGCGCGTTGGCTGCCCCAAATGTTCTATTTTTTCTTTGCTTATAAAGCGTTGAAAAGCCAAAACAAACCCTTGATTTTCTCTTGTCCAAGTGGAAACTTTGGAAATATCTGCGCCGGAATTATGGCAAAGAAATTAGGTTTGCCTATTGAACATTTCGTTGCGTCTACAAACGTAAACGATACCGTACCAAGATTTTTAGAAAACGGAAAATACGACCCAAAACCTTCTAAAGCAACAATATCTAACGCCATGGACGTTGGAAACCCAAGTAACTTTATTAGAATTCAGGAATTATACAATAATGATTTAAAAGCTTTCGAAAAAGATTTTTCATCTTACAGTTATACTGACGAAGAAACGCTTGAAGCTTTAAAAAACATCTACAAAGCTGACGGTTACATCGCAGAACCGCACGGTGCTGTTGGTTATTTAGGTTTAAAAAAAGAATTACAAAAACACGAGAATGCAATTGGTGTTTTCTTGGAAACGGCACATCCTATTAAATTCCTTGACGTTGTTGAACCTGCTTTGGGAATTACACTTCCTATTCCTGAACAAATTGAAAGTGTTATGAATGAAGAGAAAGTTAGTGTGAAGATTAAGACTTATGAGGAATTGAAAGCGTTTTTGGGGTAATAATCTTTCTTTATAAAAATTTCTAAGCCACAGATTACAAAAGATATATTTTGATGTAATTTGTGGCTTTCTTTTTAGAATTAAATAGTTTTCTTATGTTTGGTTCGCATATATAAAAACGATCGAATCCAATTCAAAATTAAATATGGATATAAACATTATTTTTTTCTTATCATTACTAATTATTGCATTGTTCAATTACAAAAAGATTCTGTCATTCATCGATCATCTTGAAGAAAAAAGAGCAATTGAATTTAAGAATAGAACGAATCTTGATCTTTATGCCTTAACACGAATATCTGCACCGCCTGTCTTGCTTTTCTTCGGCTTAGAAAACTTTTTCTTAAATCGTTCCGTATTTTATTTTGACGAAAATAACTTATATAAAATCACACGAAAAGATCCTGTAATTCAACATAAACTTTCAAGTATTATTGAAGCTAGAAAAACTTCAGTTATGATCAATGAAAGAAGAGTTTGGAAAATAATTATAAAGGATTTGGATAAACAAATAGGCTATAGAATAACAAGTCGTCATAACAATTTTAATCTTTTTTTAGAGAAAATAAGCGAAAATCCAAACATTATTATGGACGAAAGGTATAGCTGGAAAATTTTTGAATGATCCACTCAATAATCGCTTTAATTTTTGAACGAAGCATCTAATGATTCAGCTTCAGACGAATATTTTTTAGGAATGTTATCTTTTTACGGGTTCCCGTAATTAAATAATAAAAAAATAATTGAATTTTACATTATTACAGATGAGAGGTTAAATCTCCAAGAAATCAAATTAATTTAAGTCTAAAACCAAAAATGAAAAAAATTATTTTCATAATTCTATTTGTTAGTACAACATTATTTATTAGTTGCTCTTCGAATGAAGAAAATTCAAGTACACCAGAAACGATAGTACCAGAAGTTATCGATCCAAGATTACCTAATCAGGAACTTTTTAAACCATCCGTACGACTTATTCCTAAAAATGCTGATAAATCATCAGAAATAAGAAAACATCTTGTAAAAGCAATTACTCAAACTACTATTCAAGATGCCCATGGAAATGATGTACAAAATGATTTTAGTGAAACACAATTTTCATATGACTCAAAAGGGCGATTAAGTTCTATAGATTCCAATGCTAATAGTTTGCAAGATGATCTTTACAATGTAGTTAAATATAACTATAATACTAACAACGAATTGATTTCAGTTAAATATCCAAACGATGTCGTAGAAATTAATGACAAAGGGTATATTACAAAAATAAGAGATAATTCCAATTACGGTAAGATATTGAATCTTTATTATGATGAAATTGGGTGCTTAATAAAACAAGAAGGGGTTATTCCTTACAATCAAGAATTATTTGTAAATCCTGATGGGTCTTATGAGACCTATCCTTTAGGTAAAAAAGAAAGTATAACTTTATATAAGTATATTGATGATAAAATTTTCATTGAAATATCTGAAATCCAAAAAGATTATATAACCCATACTCGTACTGAAAATGGAGTGATTAAGACTATTAAGGACAGAGTTGTACAAACAACTAACGAGATTACTGTAGACTATAGCAAGGCAGGCGTCTATTCAAGCGAATCTGTTTTTAGACGTAATTTTGGGGATTGGCTGCATTTAAAAGAAGTTAAAGTTAAAATTGTAACTGACGGAGTAATAGTATCTAATTATAGTATTAGTTATGATTCTAATTATGATATTAATGGTTATTTGACACAAATAAATCAGGTGTTAACAGATTCATATAGTGGAAAACAAACGTTCAGGAAAACAACGTATACATACGAATAGTATTTTTTTTCAGGACGAATACATATCTTTTTATATAATAAAATGGCTTTAGCTGAAAACTTAAAATTTCTGCTAAAGCCATTTTTCAATATTGTAATTTTGTTTCCCACGCTGGCACGAGCGTTCCGTTCGTGAACAAAAAAATTCCTTAATAAAATAATACAAAATGAACATAAGCCTTTTTCCTAAAAAAGATACTACAGCCACTATTTGGAGTGGTGGATTGACATATGAATATATGATATATCCAGAAACAGCAAACTATAGCGAAAGGAATTTTGTATTTAGAATAAGCAGTGCTACAATATACAAAGCGCCTTCAGAGTTTACTAAATTTAAAGGCTATCACCGATATTTAGTGATGCTTGATAACGGCTTAGATATTGAGGTTAACAAAGAAAAAAAAAGCTACGAGAAATATCAAATCATGGAATTTAATTCGGATGATGAAGTGACTTCTTATACAAAAGGTATTGATTTTAATTGGATGGTTTCTGAAAAAATAGGCCATCACAAACTGCAAATAACACAGCGTAATCAGAATTGTAATTCTCAAATAGTACTTTTATTTTCTTTACATACAACAGTTATTAAAATTAATGAGAAGCCATACGATCTGGAACGGTATGATTTATTAGTCATTGAAAATCAAAAAAAGGAAAATATAATGCTCGATTTTTCTAATGAATGCCTCTATGGAATATTGGAATCACTGTAGTTTTTGCAGTCGCAGAAAATATCTTTAATGCAATCAAAATCTCAAATTGACTTTAGCAAATAACTCAACAATTTTGGCTAAAGCCATTTTTCAATATTGTAATTTTGTTCCTCCAGCTAAAGCAGGAGGCAATTCAAAATATTAAAAAATATAATTACAGCATAAAAATTCCATGATTACAAAAGTAACATTACAAGATATTCTATCATTAACAACCTTAATCAACTCTGCATACAGAGGTGAAACTTCTAAAAAAGGCTGGACAACAGAAGCTCATTTATTAGAAGGAAAAAGAACAACCAAAGAAGAATTAACAGAAATCATTTCTGATCCTAAAAATACATTCCTGAAATATACCGAGAACGATCAAATTATAGGTTCGGTTTTATTGGTCGAGAAAGAACATCAATTGTATTTGGGAATGTTAACCGTTTCGCCTGAATTACAAAATAGCGGTATCGGGAAAAAGTTATTGGCAGCAGGTGAAAAGCATGCTAAAAATCTGGGATTGTCGAGTATTATTATGACGGTTGTTTCGGTTCGCGATGAACTAATTGCCTGGTACAAACGCCACGGTTATGTTGAAACGGGAGAAAGAGAAGATTTTCCTTCAAGCGATATTCATATTAATATTTCTGATAAGCCTTTGGAATTTATTTATCTGGAGAAAAAGATTTGAATTTTGCCACGAAGGCACAAAGTCACTAAGTTTTTTAATCTCACAAAGACGCAGAGTCGCAAAGTTTTATATTTCTTTGCGACTTGTATACTTTTCGAGATTCTTTTAAATCTTAGAAACTTAGCATCTCAGAATCTTCGCTCCTTCTCTTAACATCTCCGCTTAATCTTTGAAAGAAATTCGTGCGAAACTCCCAGATACGATGACAGATTCTTATTGTTTATCGTTTGTATTTTCTGCGGATATTTTTCTATAAAATCAAGATAGCGCTGTTTGGAAGTTTTGTTTAAAACATCAAGAAGTCTTTGCTGTATGGCAATATTGGCGCGCTCAATCATGATGACATGAAACTGAATAAGTTTAGGAACTTCAGTAAACAACTTTGCTTTATTTACTTTATTAATCACCAATATTTCGCTGTCTTCGATTGCCTTTATATTATACGTAGTTGGTTTTTGGTGATAGAAACTTTCCAGGTCACACATCCATTCTTTTTCAAAAGAGAAAAAAATAACACTTTCAGTTCCGTTTTCATTTAAGATGTAGGTCTTAAAAGATCCTTTTAAAATAAAACCTTCATAACTATTATTTGAATCCTGAATTTGTAAAAACTCATTTTTTTTGAGCTTTATGAGCTCTGCCTTAGAGATAATACAATTCCATTCTTCTTCTGTTAAGGGGATTTTTCGTTCGATGTTTTTTCGTAGTAGGTTGTACATATTTGGTTTGTTTTTTTTGGGAATTTGTTTTACAATTACAGTATTGATTTGGGGAAAAAATAATGTAATCGATTACGTAAAAATACTTTATTAATCTCTTTTTGTAAACGAACAACTGTTAAAAAAATATATTTTGTAGCAATTTTATAAAAACATTGAACTTGTTCAACTTTTTTAAGAACTATAATAAAGACATTTACCTTGTTAAAATATTTTATAAAAACCCCAAACTTAAATTATGAAATTAAAATCAACATGGTCAGTGTTAATGTTAGCACTAACAATCAGTTTTACAAGTTGTAATACTGAAGAAGTCGCTTTATCAACAGATGAAAGCGCTAGTATTGAATCTGCTGCAACGGCCTCTGGCAATCTGACAGAAAAAATTGGAAACTGTGCTCAGGTTCCGGGATGGGCTTCTCAAAATGGAGGCACAACAGGAGGAGGATCTGCTGCTGAAACAACTGTTACTACTTATGCTCAATTAAAATCAGCTATCGAAAGCAGCTCTGTAAAGGTTATTAAAGTTAGCGGTACTATTACTGTTACAACCAGATTGTCATTTCAGGATCAAACCGGTAAAACTATTTATGGTGCAAGCGGTGCAAAACTGGTTTCGACTAATCAAACCAAAGATGCTTCGGGAATCATTAACATCAAAAGATGTAAAAACATCATTATCAGAAACCTTATTTTTGAAGGTCCTGGTGCTTATGATACTGATGGTTGGGATAATGCAATTCTTGACGAATGTACAAATGTATGGGTTGACCACTGCGAATTTAGAGATGGTGTTGACGGAAACTTTGACATCAAAAACAAATCAGATTATATTTCGGTTACGTATTCTAAGTTCCATTACTTGAAACCACCAAAAGCCGGAGGTTCTGGAGGATCGGATGACCACAGATATTCTAACTTAATTGGCTCCAGCGATGGTGCTACAGGAGATCGCGGAAAACTAAGAATTACATTTGCTCGTTGCTGGTGGGCTCCTGGATGCAAGGAAAGAATGCCAAGAGTTCGTTTTGGAAAAGTACATTTAATAAACAACTTCTTTAACAGTACAGTGAGCAATAAATGTGTCGCGGCTGGTTTTGAAGCTGATATTCGCGTGGAAGCAAACGTTTTTGAAGGTGTAAAAACTCCAATCGATTTAATGACGGGTTATACAGCTGTTACAGCAGTTGATAACGTCTTCACAAATACAACAGGAAATCAGGCTGGAGGAAGCAAAACTGCTTTTACACCTCCTTACACCATTGTAAAATTGGTTAAAACTGCTGTTAAAGCTGATGTTTCTGCAAATGCAGGACCAACTTTAGGAGGAAATGTTTGTGGATCGTTTTAATTGAGAAACATTTTAAAAATTTCATAATTTCAAGTTCATTGCCTGAAACTATGGTTTTAGAGAATGTGAGTTAGTTAGTTTAGTTTTGTCAAACCCTATAAGTTTAAATTCTTATAGGGTTTGACTTTTTTGTTTTGTTTTTTAACCGCAAAGAACGCAATGGGTTTACGCGAAGTTCGCTAAGCTTTGGTTTTTAATCTCGCGAAGTAGCAGAGTCGCAAAGTTTTTTTAATTTTATTGCGGATAAACGAGATGTTAGACGCACTACTGTGCGTCTCCACAGAAAACCTTTGTCGCTTTGCACCTATGAGCCTTTGAACCTTTTAAAGAACCAATTCCTCAAATAATCTCTGAATTGTTTTTTCCAAATCCTCACATAATCCCGTGTGTGGTCTCGAAGTTTGAATAGCTGAGCTTCGAATTGCTGTCAACCATCTAAAACGTTCCGGGATTTCCATTTCGCCAATTGGTCCGCCGTCTTTATCTCCAGCTGCGATTTTCTTTAAAGCGGTAACATTACAATGTAATTGTTCGAGATCAAAATCAGTTGAAAGGGCTTGAATTCTTGCATCGTCTAAATGTGACAATACTTTTATAAATTTTGCTCTTTTGCAAAACAAAATAATTCCGATATTCAGGAATTCCTCGCGTTCTACTCTTGGTACCACACGAATTACGGCGTACTCATATAAGTGATTATCTTGCATTTTGAGCCTGATTTACAAAGATTTCGGAATTAATTAATCTCGTTTGCAAAAATTGCAGATAAATGTTTCGCAAAGATTCTGGTGTTTCATCGGTGTCTTCCCATTGTAACCATTCCAGCGGAATTGTATTTACAATTTCTTCCAGAATTTCGTTGGTTAAAAGCGCTTTAAATTCGGTATCAACTTCTTTTAAAAGTGAGGCCTGTGGTAATAAAACGTGGTCTTTTATTAATGCAAACGGACTTTTGGCATGCTGTTCCCAATTGTTCCAGGAATGATGAAAATACAAACACGCACCATGATCGATAAGCCATAATTCTTTGTGCCAAATCAGCATATTGGTATTTCTAAATGTTCTGTCGACATTGGTAATATAAGCGTCAAGCCACACAATTTGCGAGGCTAATTTATCATCAACAGTGGTTACAACAGGATCAAAAGTAATAGAGCCAGACAAAAAATGAAGCGCCAGATTTAATCCCTGGCTGCCTTGTAATAAATCCTGAATTTCTTCGTCTCCTTCAGATCTTCCAAAAGCTTCGTCAAGATTGGCGAAAACCAATTCAGGAAGCTGAAGTTTTAAGGCTCTTGCAATTTGTCCGCCCACTAATTCGGCGATCAGGGCTTTTACGCCGTGACCGGCTCCTTTAAATTTTAAGACGTATTTAAAATCGTCATCGGCTTCTGCCAAAGCGGGTAAGGAACCGCCTTCGCGTAAGGGCGTTATATAACGTGTAACGTTTACGGTTCTGAGATCGAAGTTTTTCATAATACAAACTTACTGATTTGTTTATTTAACCGCAAAGTTCGCAAAGATTTACGCAATCCCGAAGCTTCGGGACGCTAAGTTATTTTTTAATGAAGTGAAATATTCGCGCAAAGACGCAAAGTCGCACAGTTTTTATATTAGGATGAATTTTTAACCTTGTGTTCTTTGCGTAAATCTTTGCGAACTTTGCGGTTAGATTCTACATTTCTAAACTCAAAAAAGCTTTCCCTAAATTCTTAATAATATCCGAAGCTGTAAAAGATTGATAACCTGTTTTCGACAAAGCAATATCTGCAGTTAAACCATGAAGATAAACGCCGAGTTTTGCGGCGTATTTGGGTTCGTAACCTTGTGCCAGTAAACTTGTCAGGATTCCGGTTAAAACGTCTCCACTTCCCGCTGTTGCAAGTGCAGCGTTTCCCGTGGTATTTTCGTAAATTTTACTTTGATTTATGATGTAGGTTTGTGCGCCTTTCATCACGATAATTATTTTGTGTTTTTCTGAAAAAGCGATTGTTTTCTGGAATTTTTCTGATTCTGAATTCCATTTGCCAATGAGGCGTTCCAGCTCTTTTGGATGCGGTGTCAGAATTGTGTTTTCGGGAACTAAGTCAAGCCAGGCAAGATTTTCTGATAGAATATTTAAGGCATCGGCGTCGATAACTAAAGGTGCTTTGTTGATTCGTAAAAATTCGAATACCGCTTTTTGTGTTCCCAGCTCCTTCCCTATTCCAGGACCAATTCCGATTGCTTGCGGAGTTAATGGAAGATGAATATGTGTAATGAAATTTGAGTTTTCATCGGTGACAACCATAACTTCGGGAATCGAGATTTGCAGGATTTGATAACCGCATTTTGGTGTAAAAGTGGTTACGAGTCCGCAGCCTGATTTCAGGCATGATTTTGACGCCAAAACAGCAGCTCCAATTTTGCCATAACTTCCGGCAATAATTATGGCGTGCCCCTGAAGTCCTTTATGTGTTTTGGGATTTATTGGCTTATATATCTGTAGAATTTCTTCTTTTGTAATTAAAAACGGGTCTTTCATGGCAATGATTTAATGTCTTAAAGTTACATAAAAATGGAATAAGAAGTTGGTTATTTTGAACGTAAATTCCTAGCCCTGATAGAAGCGATATCCTTTTTGTTTTTTCTTTAAAAACAAAAAGATATAGCGGATAGCAGGAAATAGCTCCTGATCATTGCGAAATTTATAATTTAGACTACTAAAATTTGATATTTTTTGAATAAATTTGCGACACAATTTTATAAAATAAACACAATGAAAAATACTGCGCTTACGCACATACATGAAGGTTTGGGAGCTAAAATGCTGCCTTTTGCCGGCTATAATATGCCTATAACTTATGAAGGAGTGAATGCTGAACACGAAACAGTTCGTAACAGTGTGGGCGTTTTTGACGTTTCGCATATGGGCGAATTTTTACTGACCGGACCAAATGCTTTGGCTTTGATTCAAAAAGTGACTTCTAATGATGCTTCGACTTTAACGATAGGAAGAGCGCAATATTCCTGCCTGCCAAATAATGATGGCGGAATTGTAGATGATTTGATTGTTTATAAAATGAAAGACGAGCAGTATTTACTGGTTGTAAATGCTTCGAATATTGAAAAGGACTGGAACTGGATTTCGGCTCAAAATGATTTGGGTGTTGAAATGAAAAACCTTTCTGATGATTATTCTTTGTTGGCTATTCAGGGTCCGAAAGCGGTTGAAGCGATGCAGCCCTTATCTTCTATAGACTTAGCTGCTATTCCGTATTACCATTTTGAAGTGGCTGATTTTGCCGGAATTGAACACGTAATTATTTCTGCCACGGGATATACAGGTTCTGGCGGATTTGAAATTTATTGTAAAAATAGTGAAGTTGAACAAGTTTGGAATAAAGTTTTTGAAGCAGGAGCTGCTTTCGGAATTAAACCGATTGGACTTGCGGCTCGTGATACTTTGCGTCTTGAAATGGGTTTTTGTTTGTACGGAAATGACATAAACGATACTACCTCTCCGCTTGAAGCTGGTTTGGGATGGATTACGAAATTCAATAAAGATTTTACTAATTCTGAGAGTTTGAAAAAACAAAAAGAAGAAGGTGTTTCTAAAAAATTAGTTGCTTTTGAAATGCAGGAGCGCGCTGTACCAAGACACGATTACGAAATTGTTGACGGTTCTGGAGCCGTAATTGGAATTGTAACTTCCGGAACGATGTCGCCTTCTATGAATAAAGGAATTGGTTTGGGATATGTTAGTGTAGACAACAGTGCTGCTGACAGTGATATCTTTATCAGAATCAGAAAAAATGACGTTCCTGCTAAAGTGGTTAAACTACCTTTTTACAAGAAATAAATTTTATAATATTTTTAAAAAAGCATCAATTACTGATGCTTTTTTTTCGCCACGAATTCAAGAATATTAAAATGAAAATGCGTGAATTCCTGGCGTTATTTTTTTCAATAGTTATGCATGATATAAATGTATTTCTTGTAAGATATTTTCGAAAAAATATAAATCGGTATCAAAAAATAAGCGTAATTTTAATATGAACAAATTGATCTCCGCCTTTTATGAAAAGAATACTATTAGTATTGCTGTTAAGCACAAACATTCTGTTTAGCCAGAGTGGTGATAAAACATGCGAAATACTAAATAAAATAAATGCCTTAATTCAGGCTGAACATATACGCCCAAAACCTGTCGATGACACTTTATCTATTTTTGTTTTTGATAATCTTATTGATGAATTAGATCCTTCAAGAAATATTTTTTTTAAAAGCGAATATGACGAATTAGCTCAAAAATACCGTTTGAAACTTGATGATTTAATTTTGAACAACGACTGCAGCTTTCTTGCAGATATTTCTACTAAATACAAAGCCGCTCTGCTAAGAACTAAGGATGTTCTTGAGAAAATTGAATCCGGAACTATGGATTATACTGCGAAAGATACTATTCGTTTTTATAAAAAATCATTTGCTTTTTATCTTAAAAAAGAAAATATTGAAAAAGTTTGGGTTAAGAAAATTCGTTACCAAATTTTAGATGATATTGCAGAAACCAGCGACAATCTGGATTCTCTTAAAACTAATTTTAAGTCGATTGAGCTGGCTTCAAAAAAATTGGTTTTATCGAATGAAATTTGCAGAATAAACACACTTCTTGAAAATAATCTAAAACACGAAGAAAAACTCTATAATTTCTTTTGCATTTATTTTGATCCGCACACTGCTTATTTTAGCGACGATTCTAAATCCAGTTTTGTGGCATCGCTTTCTAAAGAACATTTATCGCTGGGAATGACGGTAAATTTAAACGAGCGAAATGAAATTATTATTGACGAAATTGACCCCAATGGCCCGGCTTTTAAAACCGGCATTAAAAAAGGCGACCAAATTCTTTCGGTTTCTAACCAAAAAGAAACGCTACAGGTTTCATGTGCTTCATTAGAATCTATTTCGACTATGATTTTATCTGAATCGAATAAAAGCATTGTTCTGACTATCAAACGAAATTCAGGCAAAAGCTTTGATGTTTATATCGAAAAACAAGTCATGAAAGATGAAGATAATTCGGTTTTTAGTTTTATTGTTGGAAAAGAAAGTAAAATTGGATATATAAAAATTCCGAGTTTTTATGCCGATTTGGATGGAAATAGCCGAAAAGGCTGCGCTGACGACGTGGCACGCGAAGTACTAAAATTAGAAAGAGATAATATAAAAGGCCTGGTTATCGATTTAATTGACAATGGCGGCGGCTCGATGGAAGAAGCGATAAAACTGGCAGGAATGTTTGTTGATTATGGTCCGATTTCGATTGTGGTTGACAGCAAGCAGCAAAAATCAATTATTAATGATCCGTATAAAGGTGTTATTTATAAAGGTCCGATTGTTGTTTTAATTAATAGCAATACCGCTTCGGCAAGTGAATTCTTTTCTTCGATAATGCAAGATTACAATCGCGCTTTGTTATTAGGAAGCAACACTCTAGGAAAAGCGACAATGCAAACCATTCTTTCGCTTGACGAAACACAAAATACAGACTACCTAAAAATTACTATTAATAAATTTTACAGAGTTACCGGTAAAAGTCATCAATATGTTGGAGTTAAACCCGATGTTGTACTTCCGGAATTTTATGAAGGCATCTATCAAAAGGAAAGTGATTTTCCGACTGCTATTAAAAATGATAGTATTACACCGTTCTTAAAATACCGACCTTATATAAAACGACCAGTCATTGACAGAGTTGCAAAAAACAGTGCACTGAGACTTGCGGATAATTATTATTTTAACAACATCAAAAAAATAAATTTGAAGATTGACGAATTGGTGAATGTTCCCAAAGCTGAAATTCCGATGACATTGGATGCCGTTTTTAAACAGAAGAAGGAAATCAACACAATCTGGACAGAAATAAATTCTTTTAACGACGAAAACAATCCGCTTGACGTTTATAATTCGAGTGTGAATCAATTTTTACTGGGCGCTTATCCTACTGAAAAAACGATTAATCAATATCAGATAGATAATCTTAAAACAAATCCGTACTTGAATGAAGCGGTGAATATTATTGGGGATTTTAATGGAGCGAAGTAAGCTTTAGTTTCATTCAGGTTTCTATAAAAATTCCTTTCGCAACACAAATGAAATTTTTATTTTGGAGATTCCGACAACTTGAAACCTGAAACCTGAAACTTTTAGCATGTAACTTCTAACTAACTCTAAAAAAGAATAGAATTGATTTTGGAAAAATAAGGAATAACCGTATTTTTGCATCTCAAAATAAAAAATTAGTAATGGGAAGAGCGTTCGAATTTAGAAAAGGAAGAAAAATGAAACGTTGGTCAGCAATGGCTAAAACATTTACCCGAATTGGTAAAGATATCGTTATGGCCGTTAAAGAAGGTGGCCCTAACCCAGATGCCAATTCTAGATTAAGAGCTGTTATACAAAATGCAAAAGCCGCTAACATGCCTAAAGACAATGTAGAGCGCGCGATAAAAAATGCTAGTAATAAAGATACTGCCAACTATAAAGAAATTCTATTTGAAGGATATGCACCTCACGGAATTGCAATTTTGATTGAAACTGCATCTGACAACAATAATAGAACTGTAGCTAACATTCGTAGTTATTTTAATAAATGTAATGGAACAATGGGAACTCAGGGTTCTGTCGAGTTCATGTTTGATCATACTTGTAATTTCAGAATTGCAAAAGGCAATCTTGATCCGGAGGAATTAGAGTTAGAATTAATTGATTTTGGCGCCGAAGAGGTTTTTGAAGACGAAGACGGAATCTTAATCTATGCGCCTTTTGGTAGCTTTGGAGCGTTACAAAAAGAATTAGAAAACAGAGGTCTTGAAATTCTATCTTCTGGTTTTGAACGTATTCCGCAAATAACTAAAGAACTTACAGAAGCTCAAATCGCTGACGTTGAAAAACTAATTGAAAAAATTGAAGAAGATGATGACGTTATGAACGTTTACCATACAATGAAAGAGGAATAGTTTTATTAAACTTTTTTACGATATCATAAAGCTCCGGAGAAATCTGGAGCTTTTTTTTGCCCAAATGTGGAATCCCGTAAAGATAAATGTAATGAATGTTATAAGTTTGGCTACAAATATTTAGTAGCTGATAATTATATAAAATTTAAAGGAAATAATATAATAACTTTTTATAAACAATTCTTTTCCTGTTAAATATTCTATATATATTTGGCTCTCAAAATGCCATAAATACCACACCAAAACCTACAAAAACATTGAAAAAAACTACTCTTAGATTACGCTCTTTCGTATACATTTTAGTTTTATTTACGATCAGTTTTAACTGCTTTTCAAATACTTATACAGATACAATAAGTAATTCGAAAAAACTTTCATTCGTTAAAAACAACAATTCAAAACCTAATTTTCTTCCTGAGAATAATTCATTCAATTTCATTCAAAATTCAGAAAGTGAATTTACGAATGATTACCTAAGAAAGAATTTTCCTATTGCCGAGCAAACTAGTGATGATTTGCAAAAAGCAATGGCAACTTGTCTAAAAATTGATGAAAATGGTAACCTTACGGATAATCTCGAACCAAAGAATTTGTCGCAGTTACCTTTGGGTATAAAAAAGACAATTGGCGGTATTCAATATCTGCTAGGAATTAGTAATGCAAAATTTACACCCGAATATACCGAGTTAACCGCTTTTGTAAGGATTATTATTCCGCAACATGGCGCTGACGGAAAACCGAAAGAATTGTTTTTTGGTGCAAACAATATCAAATTATCACATAAAGGCGGATTGGTTGGCGATACTAATTTGGTTTTATTGGGTGATGTTCCCATAAAAATAAACGGCGAAAATTTATTGTTGATTCTGAAGGGCGGAATGGACATGAAAACCGGAGTCGTTGAGAACAAAACGTATGTAACGATAGATTGTAAAGGTTTTAAAGAACTTGGCATAACGGCTGATGTGCAGTTTTCAAGAAATATGGTGGAACCTGTTGACAATAATTATGTTGCAATGGCTGCTCCTGCCCTTGTTACCGGAAATTTTAAAACTATTGTTTCTAACTGGAATGATATTTTAATCGAAATATCATTACCAAAATTTCAATTAACTTCTAAAAAAGGTTTTTGTTTTGAATTAAATAAAGCGGTAATCGACTTTAGTGATTTACGAAACTCTGCAAGTGTAACATGGCCGCCAAACTATGCTACAAAATATTTAGTTCCGGGAAATGAAAATTTGTGGCGTGGTCTTTATGTACAATCACTTAAAATAGTTTTACCGGAAGAATTTAAGAAAAAGGAAAGCAAGGAAAGAATTCGCTTTGAAGCAACAAATTTACTGATAGACCGTATGGGTGTTTCCGGAACTTTTTCGGGAAGTAACTTAATTGGTATTGATGAAGGAGATGCTTCAGGATGGCAAATGTCTTTGGACAGTGTTAGCATAACATTAGTAGCAAATTCTGTAACTGCGGCCAGTTTTGGCGGTGATATTCTTTTACCTCTTTCAGAAAAACAATCAAAGTGCAATGGTGGCGCACGATCAGAGCTTGCCTATAAAGCATTAATTGATCCTGTAAACAATGAATATCTTTTAAATGCTCAGGTAACAAATGGTATTTGTTTTCAGGCATTTAAGGCAAATGCCATTATAGAAAAAAACTCATACATAGAGCTAAAGGTAAAAGATGGTAAATTTTTACCAAAAGCAGTCCTTTACGGTACTTTATCTTTAAAAGCAAGTAACAAACCCGTTACTGCTGAAGAAGCGCAAGCAGGTACAACTGCAGACAAAAAGGAAACCGTTGATTTTAAAGGTATTATATTTGAAAATTTAATTTTACAAACTGTAACTCCATTTTTTCGTGCTGATTATTTTGGATATAAAAATATTCAGGGCAAAGATCAGAGCGTTAGTAATTTCCCGGTTACAATTAATGAAATTGCTCTAATAGCTACCGACGAAAGTGCCAGCCTGAAAGTTGATCTTGCCATTAATATGATGGAAAATCAATTTACCGGTCAGACTAAATTCTATGTCATTGGAAAGTTTGACAGAGAAAAGGGAATTCAGAAGTGGAAATACGACCATCTTAAATTTGAGCAAGTTTCTATTGGCGCCGACTTAGGCGGAATGAAATTAAAAGGAAGTATTACCATTATGGATAATGATCCTGTTTATGGAAAAGGTTTTAAAGGAATGTTAAGCTGCGATTTTACTGGCGGAATTAAAGTAGAAGCCAATGCCATTTTTGGATCTATTGATTTTAGGTACTGGTACGTAGATGCCATGGTCGATGGTTTAAACATTCCGGCTGGAGCAATTACTTTCAAAGGTTTTGGTGGTGGTGCTTATTACCACATGAAAAAAGACGGCTTCAGTAATAGATTTGCTGCTTCCGGATCTAATTACGTGCCGGATATCGATTCTGGTCTTGGTGTAAAAGCGATGATCAAATTTGCAGGTACTGCTACTGCAGATGCATTTTGGGGCGGATGTGGTTTTGAAATTGCCTTTAATAGCCATGGTGGTATCAACAGAATTAGTATTTATGGCGAAGGCCACGTAATGCAGACCTTTGAAATTCCAGGTGCAAGTGAGTTAACGCAAGCCTTAAAAGAGGTGACCGAAAATGAATCTCTAATGGGTGCAATAGCAGCCGAAGCTTTAAAAACATCAGACTTATCAAAAGCAGCCGCGCAGTTATATCCTAATGATGTAGCAGCTTCTATGGGTATTAATGCTTTTGCTGCTATTGAGTATGATTTTAGAGCAAAAACATTACATGGTTCATTCGATTTATATATAAGTACCCCAGGTGGTTTTATATCGGGCCGTGCTTCAGGAAACAGGGCCGGATGGGCCGTTTTACATTTTGGTCCTGATAAATGGTATGTTCGCGCGGGTACCCCTACTGATCGATTAGGAATAAAATTAGCTATAGGATCTTTTGAAGTCGAAGCGGGTGGTTATTTTATGATGGGAGATGAGATTCCTGGAAGTCCGCCGCCTCCGGCTATTGTTGCTCAGTTACTTGGTGTTGATGTTGCCACTCTCGATTATATGCGTGATGAAAATAGTGTCGCCTCTGGTAAAGGTTTTGCTTTTGGATCTGATTTTAGTTTAAAAACGGGAGATATGTCTTTCCTTGCATTCTATGCTAATTTCCAAGCCGGATTTGGATTTGACATTATGGTGAAAGATTATGGAGAAGCACAATGCAAAGGATCAGGACAAATTGGTATTGATGGCTGGTATGCAAATGGTCAATCGTATGCTTATCTTCAGGGTGAAATGGGAATTAATATTAAATTATTCTTTGTTAAAAAGAAAATTTCCATTATGAAAGGCGGAGGTGCTGTTTTACTTCAGGCAAAATTACCAAATCCTGTGTGGATTCGAGGTTATATGGCCGGCTATTTTGATTTGTTAGGAGGTGCTATTAAAGGTAGTTTCAGGTTTAAATTAGAATTTGGGAAAATGTGTGAATTTACAACCAATAACCCGCTCGAAGGTTTAAAATCGATTGCTGATATAACCCCTTCTGAAGGCGCAAAAGATGTAAATGTTTTCACGGTGCCACAAGTTGGTTTTAATATGCCAATTGATAAAAACTTTAAAATTGAAGGCGATAATGGGGTAAAAACATATCGCTTAAAACTGGAAGAATATACAGTCAAAAAAGACGGAGTTCCTGTAATAGGAAGTTTAAGCTGGAACCAAACTAACGATTTAGTAAGTTTTAATTCTGTTGAAGTTTTACCGCAAAACTCAAATTTAGTATTAACGGTAAAAGTTAGTTTTCAGGAAAATATCAACGGAAGCTGGCAAACAATATATGATCAGGGACAAGTGGCAATGGAAAGTGAAGTAAGAAACTTTACCACCGGAACTGCTCCTAATAATATTCCTGTCACCAATATTGCTTACAGCTATCCTGTGTTTGATCAAAAATATGTTCACCCAAATGAAAGTAAACAAGCTTATGTTGTTTTAAAACAGGGACAAGCTTATTTGTTTGAATTAAAGCCAGGACAATCACAAAAGGCAATTTATAAAACGGGAGAGAAAACAATAAACTCTACTATTTCTTATAATGTGGGGCTTAAAAAAGTTATTGTAGATATGCCAGCGCTTCAAACCCTTAAGCCATACAGTTTATCTTTAATGACATTAGAATCGCAAACAGATGCTAATTCTAATATGTCTCAAAATTATGAAAAACAAGATCTTACTGAAAACAATACTGTTGAAATGAAAAGCAATTCGCTTGATGAAACTATAATTGGAGGTGATGGTACAGAAATGTTACAGTATAATTTTAATACAAGTCAATACAATACTTTTCAGGAAAAAATGGCTGTAAAAAAACCAAAACAAACTTTGGTTGAAATTATTTATGCGGATGTACACGCTTTACAGTCGCTAAATAATTCATCAGAACCATTTGAACTTATGGAGATTGTTGGAATTGATAAAAATCAAAATGTACCATTAATTAGTGCAGAAGCTATTTTAGATGATGCTTATTTCAAAGAAGAAATTTCTCCATTAATCTATAGTGGCTATCCATTAGAGAGTGATCTTACTTTTGACAGAAATACAGCTGTTTTAGGAATCCCGCCAGTTAAGGCAATCGAAGTAATGTCTTGGTATCAGGACTATGCAATGAATATGCCTACAAGTTTTATGTTAAAAGAATATTTGCCTTTTAGATACAACCTGCCGTATTATTATAAAACAGACTTTGTACAGCTGCGATATAAAATCGTAAATAAATATGTAAACACATTGAATCAGTCAATGATTGCAAAATATAACTATGTCATTAATGGCCAGTTTCCATATATTAGAAAAGGCACGTATAATATTAAATTGAACTATACCCTTCCGGGAGGGCAAGCCGGTACAAGTTCAGTTTTTACATACAACAAATCAAATTAGCATGAAATTTAAATTTATAATTATCCTTTTTTTACTTGTAATTGCCAGAGGTTATGCACAGGTTGTAAATAATAAGGATTCTGTTTCTGAAAAAAAAATCGAAATACAAGTTATAGCAAGAGTTCAAAAGAATAAAATTTTATTGCGCTGGGCAGTAAATGATCCTCTTGCCTGGAAAAAATTAAACAAATACGGTTATTCACTGGAAAGATATACAGTAACGAGAGATAATAAAACGCTCGAGAAACCTGAAAAATTAATTCTTGCTAAAGTTATTAAACCAGAACCTCTTGAAACGTGGGAAAAACTTATAGAAGTTAATGATGAAGCTGCAATTGTAGCGCAAGCTTTGTATGGAGAAGATTTTGCGATTACCGGAGCTGATAATTTGCAATCCATTATCAATCTTTCTGAAGATATGCAGCAACGATTTACTTTTGCTTTATACACCGCTGATAAAGATTACGAAATTGCAAAAAAAGCGGGTTTAGGTTTTGAAGATTTAACGCCAAAACAAAATGAAAAATACATTTATAGAATATCTTCAAATGTGCCTGAAGCAGAAATGAACATTGCATACGGTGGTGTATTTGTAAGTTTAAAGGAATATGAGCCTTTGCCAAAACCAATGGATTTCACGGCAAACTTTACTGATAGCAGCACCATGTTGAGCTGGAATTTTAAGATTCTTGCACATGAATATGGCAGTTATTATGTGGAACGTTCTACCGATAGGAAAAATTTTAAGCGAGTTACCGAAAAACCGTATACAAGTTTAAACCAACAAAACTCAAGCAACAATCGTATTTTCTATATTGATTCAATTGCAAACAATATTTCTTATAGCTATAGAATTCAGGGAATTTCGGCATTTGGAGAATTAGGTCCTTATTCAGAAATAGTAACCGGAAAGGCTAAAAAAATCCTGAAATTTGTGCCGCATCTTACCGTTAAAGAATTTAAAGATGACACTACTGTCAACTTAATTTGGGAATTCCCTGAAGAAGGCAACAGCGAAATTTCCGGTTTTGAACTTAATCGTTCTGATGAGGATGAAGGTAAATATACAACTGTTGTTAAAAACATTCCTGCAAAGTCAAGAAACGTAATTTATAATAAATTACTGGGAACTAATTATTTTACACTAACCGCTATTGGTAAAAATGGCAGCAACAGAACTTCTTTTGCTATGCTGGTTCAGCCTGTTGATTCAATTCCGCCATCAAAACCAATTGGTTTAAAAGGTGTGATAGATAGCTTGGGAGTTGTAAAATTAACCTGGACACACAATACAGAAAAAGATTTATTGGGATATAGGGTATATAAGGCTTATAACCCAGATGAAGAGTATAGCCAAGTTACTGTAAGCCCCAGCGAACCCAATACATTTGAAGATAAAGTTGTTATAAAAACATTAAACAGCAAAGTCTATTATAAAATTATTGCTGTTGATTATCGATATAATATGTCTGATTTTTCAGAACCCTTAATTCTTAAAAAACCCGATTTAATACCTCCTGCTTCTCCTGCTTTTACAAAATATGAAATAAAAGACGGCTCCATTTTCCTGGAATGGGCGAATAGTGCAAGTGAAGATGTAGCGGTGCATCAATTATATCGAAAAGAAAATGATCAGAAAGATTGGGCCTTGGTTTTTGAAACTAAAAATAAAGAGGAAAAATTTCAGGATAAAAGTGTAAAAGACGGCTCTCTTTATAATTATGCCATTTTCGCAAAAGATGAGAGCAATCTTGTTTCTAATCCTTCACCTGGAGTAAACTTACTTGTTCCTAAATACTCTGTTATGCCATCTGTTAAAGGATTTTTTGCTCAGGCAAATAAAACGACCAACACTATTGATTTGTCGTGGGAATATTCTAATAATGAAGTAGATAGTTTTGAAATTTACAAAGCATCTGATAAGGATGCATTGCAGTTAATTCAGATTGTAGTTGGAAAAACAAAACGTTTATCTGATCCTACAATTACAATTAATACGACTTATAAATACGGAATAAGAGCTGTATTTAAGGATGGAAGAACATCTCAAATGGATTTTTACACCATTAAATTTTAATCTATGAAAAAACACTACATTCTCTTTTTCCTTTTTTCGTGGATAAGCTTTTACGGTCAGACTTATAATTTCAACATAACTTCTGGGATTCTATGCAATACTTGCAGGGACGAAGGAGCTCCTCCCGGCCCCACATATAATTTATATGAGGCAACAGCAGTTTCATGGTCTGTAAAAAACAATAGTGTAACAATTGCTTCTGAAAATAGAAGCGGATATGTTCCGAACGGTAAAACAATAACAAATTATACCCGAACTTTTCAAGCAGGAAGCAATTTTTATATTGCAATTAATTCAATTGGTACTTGGCAATCGGAAAATGGCTCCAGATACACTTGCAACAACAACAACTTAAATTTATCGAAAAATATTGAAAGTCTAATACTTGAGGGATCATTCGGATTTTATGACTCTAATTGTGGGGTTAACGCTTTTATTAGTTCTTTTGCTCCAAATATCACGATAAAAAATGTAGACCCTGTAGATCCAAATACTGTATGCGCAGGAGCCACGGTGAGCCTAAATGCCTTTTCTACCAATGATAGCGGAACATTTCCTAATGTAGCATATCATTGGCAGTATTCACTTAACGGAACTTCATGGACAGATTTTCCTGCAACAATTACAAATAATACTCCTGCCCCAATATTTTCCATACAGCAATTGTTAGGTGCTTCACATGAATATTATTTTAATCAGTTCGTTTATTTTAGAATAGGTTATCCAAACAGACCATTCTCTAATGTTTTATCTATTAAGTATTCCCCATGTGCACCTGTGATAAAGGCAATCACTTACGTAGGCCCTAAATGTTATGGGGATAAAGTTCAAAAAGTTGAAGTCACTTTTAACGAGCCATTAAGAACCGGTGAAAGTTTAGACAGAATTAAAATGATTAACGTTCAAAGTGGCGCGGCAAGAAATGAGAGAGTTGATATTACTGCTTTAGACTTTACGAGTGAAAAAGTTTATACATTTAGCGACCTTGCTGACGACTTAGAACCTGGGCAAACCTATAAGATTGAATATCAAGCAAAACTTAAAAATCCAGCAGATCCTAACAAACCCTTTTTGATGGGTACTATGTATTCTCCAGCCTCAGCCAACTTTACCCACGATCCTCCTACTCCATTAAAATTTGACATAACGGATAAAAAAAATCCTTCATGTATTGGAGGTAATGATGGTTATGTCGAAATAGCAGTTACGACCGGTACAGCTCCATACAATTTTTATATAGATGAACAACTCACAACAGCAAGTTATAATTCGGGAAATGGTAAATATTATATCTATGGCTTAAAAGACAATACTTATAATATCAAGGTTACCGACAAATTTAACTGTATCGATAAAACTGCAAACGATATCATTGTTAATTGAGAAGAATATTTAGAAATGAAAATATTTGCAATAAGTAAATAACAGATTAAAATATGATAAAAAAATTACTCTTTTTTTTGTTTTTTATGAGCACAATTGTTCTACAGGGACAAACGAAATATGGTGTCTTGGTCCAAACTTTTCTTTCTCCCTTTATGGGTTGGAACGGTAGTCATGCGGGAAGTCACAGCATAACTATTGGAAATAAAAGTATCCATAAAGGTTCTAATTTTGAAGATGTAGAAGTTATAGAATACGACTTTTTTTATGTAACAGATAATCCAACATCTATTTCATGCCTCGGTGGTACAGCAGGAAACAAAGATGGTTCAGATTGTAAAGCTTCGAAATCAATTGCGTATGATAGGGAAATTTTTACTTCTGGCAGTTTCTATGGTTGTATTGCAGATTCTGAAATAATGGGAATTTATTTACCTCAACCTACTAATACCACCATTTGTAAACAGAATATTATTTCTCTTACCCGCGGATGGAACTGGCAATATAGTTATGATGGCACTAAGTGGAATAATTTTGAAAGTAAGTACCAGGCTAAAAATAAAATTTCTTTTAAATTGGAAGATCTGCCTGAAAATAACGGAAAAAAGAAATTGTATATACGTACAGGTTATCAAAATCAATTTACTGACTTTATAACCTACGACATTATACCCTGTTCACCAAATCTATTCGGTGAACCTGAAAAAGATAATACTAGTTGCAGTTATAGCAAGGATGGTCAGGTAACTTTTACTTTTGACGGAGATATTGCCGATAATGAACATTTTAAATTTAATATTTTCGACAAATCAGATGGCAGACTTGTAGACGACGTTGATGTTTATCCCGCAGAAATTACAAATCGAAAATTTACTTATTCAAAATTAGCAAAAGGAGAATATTTTTTGCGATATCAAACATTTATTGGTGCCCAGGAAACAAGTACTGCAGATAGTCCTTCGTTTACGATTTCTAGTCCTTCTTTTTTTAGTTTTCAGGCTTTAGAAAGTCCTCCAAACTGTCATGATGACTTTGGAACAGTAACTATAATTCCTTCTGGTGGAACATCTCCATATTATTATAAAATTAATACAGATCCTGAAATTGAATTTAAAGAAGCAATTACGATTCAAAAAAAATCAGGAGATTATTCAATTAAAGTTAGAGATTCTAAAAATTGCATTGATACAACTGCAAATAACTAAAATATGAAAAAAATTATACTTTTATTATTACTGATTACTGTTACAATTGGTTATTCTCAAACAGGTATCAGAAAAGTTACCATTTCAAACCCACCCGCATTTGGTATAATCACGGCAAACATCACAAATGTTACCGGCTTTGGATTATCTGACGGAATGATTAATTTAAATGCTATTTCTGGCGGGACACCGGCATCTCCTGGCGTATATAATATTTCATGGACTTCTCTAACCAATCCTGCAGAAAATGTAAATACCTCCAAATTAAAGGCAGGAACATATAGAGTTATTATAACAGATTCTAAAGGTTGTCCTGTAGAAAAAGATTTTATAGTGCATGAACCAGAGCTAATTAATGTTAAAATTAATGCTCCCGCAACAATTCCCTGTTTTGGAGGAACTGGAAGTGTAAAGGCAGTCGCTAGTGGAGGATACCCTTATGGAGAACCAGCAAATTACACCTATACATGGTTTAAATGTGATAATCTAAGTGGGGATAATCCTGTACCTGCTAATGGTACAGGGCCAGAATTATCCGGTGTAAAAGAAGGTTACTACATGGTACAGGTAATAGACAATCAAAATGCTACTATTGCAAAAGACGTAAAACATCTAACAGAAAACCCTAAAATAACAGCCACTGAGGTCGTAACTCATGTAAGTTGTCGAGGTGCTAAAACAGGTTCAATTAAAGTTATACCATCAGGAGGAACGCCTAATACAACTTATTCAATAGTTTGGAGTGATGACAGCACAATAAAATCATTTGAACGTACCGGTTTGACAGCAGACACGTATAGATATACAATTACTGATAATTTGGTAGTGGGATGCTCGTCAGGTACAATACCTGTTAAAATCAATCAGCCTGAAGCTGATTTTAACGTTACCTATACCTCTACGCAACCAACATTAACAAACAATAATGGTAAAATCACACTAACTGCGACAGGTGGAATTCTTCCTAGTGAAACTCCCGGTTACAAATACATATGGTCAAAAGTTGGTGATCTTTCTTTCATACCACAAGATGTCAGTCAAAGAACTGATTTAGGAAACGGTACTTATAAGATCAATGTTACCTCATCTTCAGGATGTTCTTTTCCTGAAATAACAATAAAATTAGAAGCCTTAAATCTGGAACTTGAGCAGCAAACCAATATAAAATGTTTTGGTGACAAAAGCGGCTCATTAACTGTAACTGCCAGCGGCGGAACAAATGCTGTAAATGGTTATAATTTCGTATGGTTTAAAAATGGTGTACCAATGCCCGGAGAAATTACTAATAAACTAACAGGACTTGGTGAAGGAACTTATCGAATTGAACTAACAGATGACGAAACTACGGTTTCTAACACTTATACTATTATAACTGAGCCATCAGCAGCACTCTCTGCAACACATACTTTTACAGATGTTCTCTGTTACGGCGAAAGTAATGGAACCATAAAACTTAACATTCAGGGAGGAACTACTCCATACACCGTTGTTTTTAAAAACGTTGTTACCACACAAACTGTTAATCCTGTACAATTACCGAAAGGAACCTATTCGTATCTAATCACTGATGGAAACGAATGTACATTTCCAAGCCCGCAGAATATTGTAATAGATCAGAAAAACGCAATTTTAATAACAAGTATTACGCAAAAACAACCCACTTTATTTAGTGCCAGCAATGGTGAAATTAATATTAATGCAGCCGAAGGGACAGGTAACTACACTTATATTCTAAAGAAAAATACTGTAGTTACTGAATATCCCGCAAGTCCAATAACAGGATTGGGAGAAGGTGTTTATGAAGTATCTGTAAAGGATGAGAATAACTGTACAACAGCTGTTCAGACCATCACGCTTAAAGCACTAGCAGTTGCTTTTGTAAATAAAGTCGATGTAACGTGTAATGGTAAAAATACCGGAAGTATAGAAGTTCTTGCAAACGGAGGTACACCAATAACTCTTGGTCAATATACTTACAAATGGTCTTACAAAGAAAAAGCAACAGATACTTATACTGTGCTTACTGGAAAAATTACGAATAAAATCGAAAATTTATATGCCGGGTTTTATAAAGTACTTGTAACTGATAACGTAAATATTTCAAGAGAACTTGAAATTGCAGAACTAACTGAAAGACCTGCTATAACTTGCACTGTGATCAAAACGGAGGTAAATTGTTTTAACGGAAGCGACGGAACTATTACTTTAAATATTCAGGGAGGAACCGGAGATTACCACGTTACTTGGAATGATAATGTTACGACAAAAGACAGAACCGCAATTCCTATGGGGGATTATTCATTCTCTATTACAGATGATAATGGATGCTCTTATTCAACAACTCCAATTGCTGTTAAAATTACACAGCCTTTAAAACCACTGCTTATAGCCGCTTCTCCAACCATAACCAATGCAAGTGGTTTTGGTTTGCAAAATGGTAGTATTAGTATCGTAGTTTCTGACGGAACTTTTCCATATACTTATCAATGGTACAAAGGTGCGGCTAAAAACTTAATGACAGGTAAAACAAACCCATTATTAAACGGAATTGGAGCAGACACCTACACCGTTGTTGTTACAGATAAAAATTTATGTACTACAGAAGCAACTTATACCATTCTTGAACCGGCAGAGCTTTTGATTACCGCAATAACAGAAATAGAATCAATAAAATGTTTTGGATATAAAGAAGCAGTTTTAAAAGCAACAATTACCGGGGGAGCACCAATTGGAGTTCTGGATGCTGATAAAAATTACATTTACAGATGGTACAATGAATTAAATCCTTCTGTAACGATTTCTACAAATAATCCCACTGAAGCATTACTTGCAGGAAACTATTTTCTGGAAGTTTCTGACGGATTCGGAAATAGTTTTACTTCAAACCGAGTAACAATAAACGAACCTACTCCGGTAAAAATAAGTTTTACACAAACCAATGTTTCTTGTAAAAATGAAAATAACGGAAGTATACAAATTACAACAACAGGCGGAACAGGATTACATACCATTACTTGGAGTGTTCCATCCGGAGCAAATCCAAATGTGATTGATAAATTATATGCAGGAAGTTATTCAGTAACAGTACGAGATGACAATAACTGTTTTGATACTCAGAATTTCATTATAACAGAACCCGAAATATTAGCTATTAAAAGTGTTGTAAAAACGCCTCCATCAGCCATAGGTGTAGACGATGCCAGTATTGCTGTAACGGTTCAGGGTGGAACTCCCAATTATAATTTTAATTGGCTTGACCAAAACAAAAATGTAATCTTTACTGACAACAATCAAAGTTCAAATACAAGTATTTATAATATTTACGCCGGTCAGTATTTTATTTCTATTACTGATGCGCTAGGCTGTACAATTATAGAAAGAGATTTAGATAAAGTCGATCCGTTGTTTATTAGTCTTGTTCAGATCAATGCGGTACAATGTTTTGGTGATGCTACAGCGAGCATAAAAGCGTTGACTTCCGGCGGACTGCCGGGTTACTATTACAAATGGTACAATGTAAATAATCCTGCAGTTGTTATAGGAACAGCCGAAACATTAACAAATGCAAAATCAGGAACTTATTATGTTATTGCAACAGATTCGTTTGATAAATCAATTCAGAGTGAAAACATTACAATCAACGAACCAGCTGTTTTAGCCAATACACTTTCTTCAGAATACGTTCGTTGTGGAGATTTAAATGACTGGACTATAAATTCTGCCGTTTCCGGAGGTACTTTACCATATACTTATTTATGGAATACGGGAGCAAAAACGCCAAGTTTAACAGATGTTATGCCAGGAAATTATTCTTTAATAGTAACAGATAAAAACGGCTGTACAATCACAAAAAATATAATTCTTGCCGCTCCGGCTCACTTGGATGCATCTGAAAATATAAAAATCCCAACTTGTTATGCAGGTTCTGATGCATCAATTGTGGTAACGACAATTGCAGGAATTGCACCATTTACTTATTTGTGGAATACCGGAGAAACGTCAAATACGTTAAGCAACGCAAAAGCAGGAACGTATTCAATAGAAATTAAAGATGCTAAAGGCTGTATTATTTCAAGAACCTACACAATCGAAAATCCGCCGAAAGATGTAATTGATCTTGGTCCAGATGTTACTTTATGTTTTGATCAAACCTTGACAATCAACGCAACAATCAACGACGATCAGGCAACATATTCATGGACATCTGATAAAGGTTTTAAAAGCACCGATGCAATGATTACGGTTTCTGAACCGGCAATTTACACCGCTTTTGTTACCAATAAATTAGGTTGTGAAGCGACAGATTCTATTCAGATTTCTAGTCAAAACACAGCTATTAGTGCTGAGTTTGCAGTTTCGTCTCAGGTTTTCCTAAACGAAAAAATTATTGTAGTGGATATTAGTAATCCTATTCCTGATGATGTTGAATGGATTCTTCCTGCCAGCGCCATTATCGCTTCTAAGGATAGAGATTACGCGGAGATAAGTTTTAATGAAATTGGTGAACACGACATTACTTTAATTACCAAAAAAGGAAATTGCGTCGCCACTCAAACCAAAACTATCATTGTTACTGCAGGTGAATATGAAGATCCCGATGAAACAGATTTACAGAAGAAATTTGACCTGAAAATCTATCCAAATCCATCTGACGGAAAATTTACTGTTGATGTTATGTTAGACAAAATTATGCCGGCGCACATCAAGGTTTATAACCTAAGTAACAATCAGGTTATAGATTCTAAATACGAAGAAGGAAAAGACAATTACTCGTTTAAATTTAGCCTAAACGGCCTTACTTCAGGAATTTATTTTGTGTTATTTGAATCGCAGCAAGGAACTAAATTAAGAAAAATAATCATCAAATAATTTGTGTTTTTCAGAGTAGATGTCCATTAAATAATGAAAATAAATCAGTAGAATTAAAGCTGCTGATTTGGTTTTCCACAATAAAAAAGATGATTTTAAAAAGATTTAAATTTACTATTACAGCGCTTTTTGTAAGTGCATTAGGTTTTGCCCAAAACTTTAATGTTCAGGAAGTAGCAAAAGCTAAATTAATACACGTTTCCGGAGGTGCTTCTGCAAATAGTGTATTCTATTCAGGAAACGCTGCCAGAGAGCCGTTTAGTTATTTTCTTAACGGAAATATCAATTTTAATATAGCAGGTTTATACAATATTCCGTTATCATTTTCATACACCAATCAAAAATTTGGATACGGCAAACCTGTCCTTATGAATCGTTTAAGTATTCATCCATCTTATAAATGGATCACGGCTCATATTGGAGATGTAAGTATGACATTTTCTCCTTACACATTAAGCGGACATCAGTTTTCTGGTTTTGGAGTTGATCTTACACCGCAGGGAAAATTTAAAGTGAGTGCCATGTACGGCCGCTTGCTAAAAAACAGCGAATACAATACCGCATATCCGGATATTTTGCCAACTTATAAAAGATTTGGTTATGGATTTAAAACCAATTATGCTTTAGAAAATGTCACTTTTGGACTTATCTTTTTTAAGGCAAAAGATGAAATAAATTCAATTTCAAATCCTGTTCCGGTTGAATTAGGCGTTGCTCCAAAAGAAAACGCAGCAGTAAGTTTTGAAACGAATTTTAAACTTTTCCAAAAATTACAGGTTTTCACCGAATTTGCAAACAGTAGTATTACAGAAGATACCAGAACAATTGACGGCACAAAAGCAAAAGGAGTTGCCGCTTTATTTTTAAGTCCGAATAGTACAACAGCAAGTTATAATGCTTTTAAAGGGCAATTGGTTTATCCCGCCGGAAAAGGAACTTTAGGATTAGGCTACGAAAGAATTGATCCGAATTACAGAACACTTGGAGGGTATTATTTTAACAACGATTTAGAAAATATTACAGTAAATGCGACGCAAAATATGTATAAAGATAAAGTGTCTGTTTCTGTTAATTTAGGACTTCAAAAAGACAATTTAGAAAAGCAAAAGGAAAGTCAGATGAAACGTTTGGTTTCTGCCCTGACAATTGATTATCGCGCTACAGAAAAGCTGAATTTCAACTTAAATTATTCTAATTTCCAGTCGTACACCAACAGCCGAAATCAGTTTGATTACATCAATCAGGTTTCTGATTTTGATTATCTCGATACTTTAAATTTTAGACAAGTAAATCAAAATGCCGCTCTTTCCATCAATTATTTATTGAAAAATGACAAGCGAATTAAAAAGTCGATAAATGCTAATTTTTCGATGCAGGATGCGGTAAACCAACAACAGGGAGAAACAATTGCCGGCGGTGCGAGCACGTATTACAATTCAGGGCTTTCGTATAGCATTGGTTATCCTGAAAAAGATTTAAATCTTAATGCAGCCATAAACAATACCTACGGAAAAACCGATGGTGGCAAAAGTTTTATTATCGGACCAACAATTGGCGCAACCAAATTATTTTTCGATAAAAAGTTCACAACCTCAGCTTCTACAAGCTATAATACAAGTTATAATAACGGAGACAAGCTGAATGATATTATCAATTTCAGAGTAAATGGTTCGTATATCTATTTGCAGAAACATAATTTCAATATGGGACTTATTTCCTTGTTCAGTAATTCTTCAAATGGAAATTCAACTCAAAAAAATAACGATTTAACCGGAACGTTAACCTATACATATTCTTTCGATAAGATCAAATTGCGTCCGAAAAGAGAAACAAGAACAGAAGGAGATATGAATTTAAGCGGAGATCCAACTCTGAAAATAAGTTCTGGTGGAAAAATATTTGAAGGCACACGTGATGAAATTACAACACAATTAAAAGAAATGCAATTAGCCTTACAGCCTTTGCCTACAGAAGAAAATAGTAATCTGGAACATTTGCTGAATTTGGCAACTTTAACTCCTGACGAAAAGCAATTTAAAGAAAAAGTATTGGATTATCTGGAAGCTTATAGTACCGAAGCTGAAACTTTAAACAAGTACAATGATTATTTATCCGAAGCTTCACAAAAACTTGAAAAAGAAATTTCTACAAAAGATGAAAGTCTTGAAAATGCCTATGTAATTGCCGTTGGAAGAGTAAATAGCCATCCGTTAAACGGTAAAACCGAAGCTGAAATAACAGATAAAACCGCTTTTAAATCGTATTCGAGATTGGTGGAAAGAAGTGATAATAGCCGCGACCAGTTAATACACCACAGATGGATGATGAAGGAAATTTTGGCTTTAGCCCAAACTCCGGCAGCAGAAATTCAGAAAAATCAATATGCGGCCGAGTTTAGCAAACAGCAAATCGAAGAAGTTTTTAAATTGATAAAAGACAAAAAGGCATCGACAGAAATCGTAGACACCATCGAATTGAAAATGATTCCGTTTTATCATGATTTAGCCGTAAAAAATGCTGCGTCTGAAGAAATTGATTTAAGACATATTCAAAAATAAGGTTCTAAAAACTAAAGTCGAAAGACCGAAACAAGATAATACCAAAAATAATGGATAAACCTCAATTACCCAAAATGCTAAAAAAACTACACCTACTTGTATTTTTTGCATGCGCTCTTATAGGATTTAGCAGTAATGCACAAACATTTCCTGTTACGATAAGCACGCAAATTTTGCAGCCATCGCCTATTTATCTAAGTAATTATGCTGATGCAGCTACCATAAATAGTCCGATAAAATTGCAGTTGGTTTTAAACGATTTAACGATTTCAAACCGACAAGTACGTTTGAAACTGTATTTTCAGGGAAACTCGATTTCGTTTTCTTCAAACAATTTTGTTGTAGGCGCACGACCATTATATCTTGAAGGAGGTTTTCCGCTACAGCTAACCAATGTTGATTTAGCGCCCTATTTTGAATATCAGAATATATTGGGAATCAATCCAAATCAATACGCGCAGCCCTTACCAGAAGGAGTTTACAATATTTCTGTAGAAGTATATGATTTTACAACCAATAAAAAATTATCCAAAAAAACGGCTGTAACTACTATTATTTTTCAAAACGAGCCGCCTTTCTTAAACTTGCCTTTGAATGGTGCTTCAATCATGCAGCAAAACATTCAGAACATCGTTTTTAGCTGGACGCCCAGAAGCATAAATGTGAGCAACGTCGAATATGAATTTTCCTTAGTCGAAATTTGGGACAACTATACTCCTGTTCAAAATGCATTTGCGTATTCTCCACCATTATATACCACGACAACCCGAAATACGACCTTACAATACAGTCTTTCTGAACCTCAGCTTATTCCCGGAAAAAAATATGCATGGCGAATAAAAGCCAAAGCCATTTTGGGCGCTGAAGAAATTGGTGTTTTTAAAAATAACGGTTACAGCGAAATTTTCTCTTTTACCTATGAAGTATTTTGTACAGCTCCGTTGTCTATAACGACAAGTGGCGTTAGTGAGAACCAGGCAAAAGTAACCTGGAGCGGAAGTATCGATAATTATGATTATCAGGTAAATTATCGCGAAAAAAATAGCACTGAGTGGTACAAACTCGTTACCCCAAGAGAAACTATTACGATTAGCAATTTAAAACCGAATGCGACTTACGAATATACAGTTGGATCTTCTTGTGATGTTGGGAAATATACGCACAGCACGATTCACGAATTTACAACGCTTGCCCAGGACGAAATTGCTTTTGCAGGTTGTGGAATAAAACCGGATCCAAATGATTTAAAAAATAAAAATCCGTTACCAAGTCTTTTCCCGAATGATGTAGTAACTGCCGGAGATTTCCCTATTGTAGTTTTACACGCTTCCGGAAGCAACGGTAATTTTACCGGGGATGGTTATGTAACGCTTCCGTTTTTAGAAAAATTCAGAAAACTTATCGACGCTGCCGATGCTCTTGGCGGTGAAAAAATTGATATTGGTAAGTTCTCCCGTATCAGAATTACGTTCAATAATATTGGTGTAAATACTGATTTTAAATTGATTTCTGGGGAAATTGTGGCTAGTTATGATCCGGATTGGAAAAATATAGCTGACGGAGATAAAATCCTTACTGATGTATTAGGAAGTGATGGAAAACCTGTAGAAGGCAAACTTGAGTATGAAGTAAAATCAGCTACATTAAATCCTGATGGAAGCACAACTATTGTTGGAGCAGATGGGCAAACTTCTACAATTGCAAAATCTGTATATGATCAGGTATACACAGATAGTAAAGGAAATACAGTTAATATTCCTGCAAATGGAAAAGGAGAACCCACTATTTCGAATCCAGCTGCAGGAGGTAAAGCAATTGCCGGAAATACAAATGGTATGTCTAGCAGTGGTGAAGTGGCGCAAATATCTTCTTCTGATGTACTTATTACCTTTAAAGATGGTGCCGGTAAATATGCTTTTGATCAAAAACCGGATACGGGTTCTCAAAAACTAAAGGCTACTTACGAAGTGATTCCGGTTAAAGGCGGAAACGACTATAATGTTAATTATAAAGCAGTTTCAGATTTAGATGGTTCTGATACCGTAATTGCTGAAGCAAGTTTTAAAAATGGAAAAACAAAAGATGATATCGTTTTTAAAACTAACACAGGAGCAAAAGTCGAAGCAAAATGGACAAGTGATACTAAAGCTGAAATAACGCTTACCAAAACGCTTAGTTTTGCCAAAGAAAGCATTATTGCAACAGTAAACGGTGCTAAAGAAAAAGATCCTAAAGACGCTACTAAAACTATTGATGGCAAATCAGATGTTGCAGGTAAGGTAAATATTTGGCAGTTAACACAAAAGCCTGTAATAAATGTAACTCTTTTAAGTGTAAACGGAGCAATTATCCCAACAGAGAAAGATGCAAAAGATTTCTTAAATAAAGTATATAACAGAGCAGGGATAAAATTTGATGTCACTACTCAAAAAGTGAATAATATCACATTGCCAAACGAAGTAGAATGTGGTGATAGCGATGTATTTAATGTATATACTGGTGGTCAAAATGATATAATTAGCCAAGTAGAATCAAATGTTGATTTTGTATACAACGAGAAAACCTATTATGTTTTATATACTGGAAAAAGTGGTCAAAACGGTTATGACGGTTTCATGCCACTTGGAGGTCAATATGCTTTTGTATTTGATAATACTTTAAAAACAGCGGCTCATGAATTAGGTCACGGTATTTTTGGACTAAAGCACCCATTTTCAACTAAGTCAGAATCAGATAAAACTGATCTTTTAATGGATTATGGAAATGGTACTGTATTGTCTCATAATGATTGGGATATTATTCATAGCGGTGGATGGAAGTTTTATGGGTTTCAGAAGAGTTCCTCTGGGGCTTTGGCTGGTGGTTATGGGATTTCACCTAATTGGGAGTTTGTAAAAAGCAATGAGGCTACTGTACTATCTGGCGACGGAGTTCCAAAAGTAGCTGAAGGAATGCTTGGAGGTTTTGAAAGTACAGAGAATAATGCTATCGTAAATTATATTTGGAACACTACAAGTAAAACATATAAGGTAAATGGTATCGGAGCTGATTACCCAGCTTCAAACTTTGGAAAAATATCGGATGACAATATCATTATTTGGCTGATATATAAAAATAATGAAGATTGTAGTTATAGAAAATACATTAGAACTAATTATGGTGCAATTAAAAGTTATATTTCTAAACATGACCAAGCGAGCTTAGAGACTTATATAGCTAAAATTGACAAAATAACTAAGGCAGATAAATTAACAATCTATTCAAACACTTTAGGCTGTGTTGGATCTAGTGGTGCTGGAGATGTAAGTTACACAGATTACGTAGCTAATTTATCTAAAAATGCAAATAAAAATTATACAGAAGACAAAACAGATGTTGGGACACAGAGCACCCATGTTTTTGATTTAGCAACTGTTATAACAGAAAAAGAGAAGCAAAAAATATTAGGACAATTAAATGGAATTCAACAAAGCACTGGGATTTTGTGCAAAATATATTTAGTTGATTCTAAGACTCCTGAAAACAAAAAAACTGAAATACTAAACTATTTGGGTTCTCTTAAAGGAAAAGAAATGGGTCTTTTAATAGACTTCTCAGATCCTTCGAAACCTTCTATAAAAACTTTCTTAGGTGATGGTATAGAAGGAAAAGATACTCCACAGATGAATAAGTATCTTCAATATTTAATTGAAGTACTGCCGAAATTCGATGGAACATATACACCATTTAATCCCTTAACAGCTATGTTAGACGGATTGGCTGGATTAGTTGGGCAAGTTAAGATTCCTGATCGTTTCTATAATCCTGACGCAAAAGATTACAATCCTATTCCAGGACAAGTTTATTCATTAGTAACATTTAGTATTGTTAAAGATAAACTGGACAATTTTGTACTTAATAATTCTTATATAGATAAATTTTCTGAAAGCCGTTGTGGTTTTGCATTTACGTGTGGTATATGGAATGGACTAGTTGGCGCTATTGGAGGTGTTCCTGAAGGAGCATCGATGTTAATTAAATTAGTTACAAATGAGGATAATCAAGCAGTCAAATTATGGGATGGCTTAGGAAAACTTAGCTGGTCAACTATTGGAGATCTGGCAGGAGATCAGTGGAATAAATATAGTGCTAATCCGTGTATGGCGTCTTATGCAACAGGAGAAGTTGGTTTTGTTATTATCTCTTGTTTTTATGGTGCTGGTGAAGCAAAAGGTATTTCCGCTTTTCTTCAAACTCTAGATCGATTAGACGCTGTTGGGGCATTAATGGGGAAATTTGCAAAAATAACAAGTCCATTTATAAAAGTTGGAGTTAATAAATTTGGTAAATTTGTTGTTACACCGTTAGCGAAGTTAGAACCGGGACTTAGTAAAAAACTGCGTGAAGCCTTAGCTGCTAATTTTAAAAAGCTTCTTAAAAGATCTGATCAATTATCTTTAAGTTTACATGCAACAGATCAGGGAAAATTTTTAGTTGATGGAGTTGAACTTAGTCCAGAGGAATTAGGAGAGTTATTAAGTAAAAAAATAAGCGATAAGAAAGAAATTGTATTATTATCATGTAATGATTTAACAAGTGCTAGAGCTCTTTCAGAGGCCACAGGTAAAGTTGTTTACACTACAGATGGAGCAATTACTGTTTTTGAAGGTGGTATTAGACGTTCTGAAGGAACAGAATGGTATAGAATTGACCCAAATGGTACAGCTACTAAAGTAGATACCCCACCAGTTAATGAATGCCCAAAATGTGATGGCCCTGATGGTGTTGAAATGGGGAAATCCTTCTCTGGTAATCTTGATAAAGAAGTTCTCGAAAATCTTAATAGTACTTTGGGTGCTAAACGTGCAGCAGAATTACTTGAGATTACAAGACAGCTGCCAAGTACATGGACAATTAAAAAACTTGATGGTAAACTTACACTAATCGATAATAATGGAAAAAAATGGGCTGAGATTTTGGATAATGAAATTCATGCTGTTTCTGGAGATGCAGGACAAGGTTGGAATAAATTTCTAAATGTATCTCCTCCTCTAATGAAGAAATTTAAATATGCTGTCGATAATTCTAAATATATTTTTGAAACAGATGATTTAGGCAGGGTTAATAAAGCCGTAATGGAAGATCTTGATTTTGCTTCAAAAGCTAGGAACGAAGGATTTCAGCAGGAAACAAAACATGTAAAGGACGGATTACCAAATGATGATGGAGGGCACATATTTAGAAATGAATGGGGAGGGCCTAGCGAGCAAATAAATTATTTCTCTCAAAATGCAGTCCAAAATAGAGCTGGTGGGGAGTGGTATAAAATGGAAAAAGCTTTATCAGATTTCAAAAGATCAAATCCTGGTGTAAAAATAAAAGCAGAAATAGAATTTAATTTTAGTGGAAGTAATAAAAGACCAACATCAGTGGATGTTCAAATATATAAAAATGGTAAATTAGACCTTGAATTATCGAAAAGATACTCTAATCCATAAAATATAAAACATGATAGTAAATTATAATGAAATAATAGAAAAATTAAAAGATAAAAATTGGAAAAAAATTAATATTATTTTTAACATTAATGAAGGAGCTATAGGTTATGACAAAATTGAATATGTTAATGACGATGATATAAAAAGTTCTTTTTGGATAAAGTTTGGGGAAATAGATGATTTGATTAATTCTATATCTGATGATTATGATAAAAATTTAAATGATTTAAGTAAAAGATTTAATAAATATCAGATTGAAATTTATTTTAATGGAGAAATTTTAGAAAAAAAATGGTGGAATTCAGAAAAAGAAAAGCAAGATTTATTAGATTATGCAGAAGTTTTTTACCAATGGGTAAATGAACGCATGATGTCTATGATATTTGAATATGAAAAAGATAATAATCTTGTGCCTACTCAGTTTGATGAAGATGGTGATTTAGAATATTTAAGTTCATGGGATAGTGGTGTATTCACTTTTCATATTAATAAAGAGAATACTTTAGAATACAAAATAAGCCTAATTAAAGATGGAAAAGAAAGAGTTTTGGATATGCCCTTGAAAGATTATTTTATTGAAGGAATTTTAGAACATTATAGAATAACTAATACTGAACTTTCTGAGGAATGGAAACCTTGGAATACGATGGTACTAAAATCTTTGCATTATGATATTCCTTATGATAAAAGAGAAGAGTTTGTAAGTTATATAATGCAGTAAGAGTAAGATTAAATATAAGTTTATAACATTAATAGAAACTTCTGTCGAGTAAGTAACTATTATTTGTTCCTCATATCTAAGTCAAATCAAAAAAAGCCTTCTAAAATTAATTCTAGAAGGCTTTTACTTATAAGAATGATTCAAATCTCTCTTCTCCCCTTCTCCTCAACATAATTCACACCTAATCCTCCCATAATCATAATTTTAGTTAACTCTTCTGTTTCAATAATTATATCTTGTTTTAAAACATTTCCTTTAAGTGATTTTATATCAAACGGTAATAATTTAGAGAAATAATAATCGCCGGTTACAACGGTAATAATAAGATTATCAGTATTGTTTAAAACTTTTAGCGGAATCGCGAATTCACCCGTTTTTGTATTTACTTTAAATGGAGTTGGTAAATCATTAATACTGATGGTTAAGTTTGGATATTCTTTATTATTTAAAGGTTTGTTTGTTTTTGAATCTAGTATTCTTCCTTTAACAATAATGGAAATTTCCTCTTCCACTATAGTACTAACGGCAATTTTACCCACAATATGACTGCTCGGTTCCTGTGAAATAACTTCTGTTTGAATTGGCTCTTTTTCTTGTGCCGAAACATTCGAGGCTAATAAAACCGATGCGGCAATTGCGGCATATTTAAAATTATTGATTTTTGATGTTTCATTGTATGTAAATTCTTCTTGTAGTTGCGCTGATTTTATGCGAGCGCAAATGTTTTTACCTTTATTTTCTGCAATAAATTTGGCTACTTCAGAGTTCGACTTTTTACTTAAATCAATTACGTTTTTAGCACAAGAATCACAAAACGATCCTTTTAAATTTGGAATCATTTTATCAAAATTTTCAGAACAAGGACTTGCTATTTCTAAGGTGAATTTCTTTTTCATACTATATTTATTAAGTTTAAAACAATTTCAAAATGCTTTATACTTATATAGAGAATGTTTTTTACGAAAAGGTTGGGAAGAAATAAAAATATTTTTGATTTTCTATTTTTGATTTATCTAAAAGTTGTCAAACTAGTAGTCAAATAAACTATTATATTTGCCAAAGTGAGAAAGTAAACTAATTTAAAAACAGACTTCATGCAAACATCAAAATACACAAGATTTGCCGTAATTATTCTGGTAATTTTATTTGTAGTTCTTAGCGTTATTAGCTAAATAAAAACTACATATTGATATCTATAAAAAAGCCTTCTCAATTGAGAAGGCTT
>Ga0247806_10000182_pt1 | contig 43537 bp, 83 predicted proteins | sample UWRJL059202B1_FD_179935 | JGI IMG/M metagenome (GOLD analysis project Ga0247806, IMG submission 179935) | Plant litter microbial communities from Arlington Agricultural Research Station in Wisconsin, United States - UWRJ-L059-202B-1 | ecosystem: Environmental > Terrestrial > Plant litter >... | reverse complement strand
TGCCTTCTTCCGAAGTCTATGCATCGGCGCAGATGTTGGCGCAGTCGTGACCACTGGCGCGCAGGGTGCTACTCCGGTCACGAACAACGACCTCATTCTAGAGCGCACCTCGGCTAGTTGGCTTAAGGCCAATAATGGCGCTGGAGGATTCGCCAACGTGCAAGGCAAGCTGACGACAGAAACGGGCTATACCGGGGGAGCCACCGCCCCAACGGGATATCTGGTTCTTTATGATGCGGCGGGAACGGCCTACAAAGTGCCTGCCGAACTGCTGTAACGAGGGTCAAAATGAGCGAGAACGAACAAGTTTATCTGACGCGGGATTATACCGTTGCCGTGCAGATGGGAGAGACCGATAGAGCCGAGCAGTTGGCTGCGGAATTGACCGAACGCGGGTGGCCAATTCCCGATATAAGCACGGAATGAAATGCATTACAACGCATTTGCGAGACAAAACTCCCACCATTTTCTACAAAAATGGTGCGCTGCAACGACAGCGCGGACTCTCGGGAGAAAGCAAAAATGGTTGATACAGTTACATTCCCCACGACCCCCACTGGTCAGGTTCTCGTAGACAGCGGAGCGGGATCGCTCGGCGGAATCATGCGGGCTGGTAATCAGGGTGAGATGGCCCTTACCTCGCAGATCAATCCAAGCACAGGATATCCGGCCCAAGTTTTCCGCTGGTATTGGGAGAACGGCCTAGTCGGCAATACGGCGGTGATCCGAGGGCTTGGCTCAAACCGTCTCTCCCTCGAAAGCAACGGGGCGATTACGCAGATCGCGAATAATAGCCGGTTTGAGTTTGAGGGCTATATCTCCCCTCGCGTTATTTTCACCGGATATGAAGCCGCCTCCGCGCTCGGCAAGACAATCGACTTCAACAATTACGGCCAGACTCCGTCACGCGCCAATCCGGTAGTGTCGATTTCGGTAGAAAACGTTAGCGATGACCCGCTGCATATCGGCCGGTTCGATGGCAGCACGTGGACCACGCTTGCCCGGTTCAACGGGCAGGGCATCCTTTTCGCTCCCCTGTTCAACACCCAGCGGGGTATGAGTTGCACCGTCACGGGCGAAACCACCTCGCGCTTCTACTCCGGTCTGAGCGGAACGAACGTCCCGTTTATCGCCATGGGACCCGGTGGCACCACTCCGCTGGACACGCACCTCTATCGCGCTGGCACCAACATGTTCGGCGTCGGCGGCTTTACCGCTGCCTTCCCGGCCATCAAGCGCGACGGTAGCGGCATTCAGGTCCGAGCCGCCGATGACAGCGATTTTACCAAGGTTCAGGGCAAGATCACCACTGACACCAATGCCGCGTCTGGAACGTTCACCCCGGACAAGTACATGATTCTGTATGATGCCGCTGGGGTAGCGTACAAAGTCCCCTGCATCGCCGCTTAACCAAGGAGGAGTAACCATGTTCGACATTGTAAACCGCGCCTTCGATATCAACGCGCAAATCCCGCCCGCGCCCCCGCCAAGTCCATCGCCGTCACCATCGCCAACACCCGTTCCCACGGACCCGAAAGAAGACGAGTTCAACAAGCCGTGATCTGGATTGTCCCGACCTTGTTGGGACTAGCGAGCGCGGTCGCCTTCGGGTTGGCCGCGCTTTCGCATGACAAATCGCGTATCTCGGTAGCAGCGTTGCTGTGCGCCTATTGGGGGATTGCCAATACCGCTTGGCTCTGCGGCGCAATGGACTGGCTCCCGATGGCGGATTGGCTAATCGGCTTCTTCTGCGTTCTGATTTCAATCGAGAATGGCGCTAAATGGCCCGTGCAGATCGCAGCTATTTGCTATATGCGCTTGGGATTGCACGCGTTCGATTATTTGACGGGGCATCAATGGTTTGTAGCATACGCCCATGGCCTTAACGCGACTTTCGCGCTGATGCTGTGCGTTGCGGGAGGGGTGGATGGCGGTCTTTCTGTTCGTGACCTTTGGCGTCATCTTCTTCGTTCGCTACTCCCAGCACGTTTCACGGAAAAAGCGTGACTGATGGAAGAATGGTTCGTCTCGACAATCGCGAAACTCACTCCGGGAGGGGTGGGAATCTGGGTCTTGGTGGCGATGGCGGCTGTGGCGTGGTGGAAGGGATTGCCCGCCGTTCTGGAGGCTTGGAGTAGTTCAGTCTCGAAAGAGCGCGATCACCGCGAACGTGAGATTGAGCGCCTAGAACGCCAAATCATAGCCGGGGACAAGCGCCATGATGAATGCCTCGAAGGCCAGCGCATTTTACGCGAGGAAGTGAATAGGCTACAAGGGCTTATCAGCGGCATGGTTCTGCAAATGCGCCAGCTTCAGCTCAGTGCGGGTGACGGTGCGCTGCTCCAGCCAGACTTCGCCGCGATGTTGAGGGCAATGGACCGGGCACCGGAGACGAAGAAATGAACCTCTCCCCACACTTCACCCTAGCCGAGTTCACCAAGTCGGATACTGCTAAGGCGCGAGGGCTGAACAACACCCCCAACGATACGCAGATTGAGGCGCTGAAGGCCCTTTGCGTAAACGTGCTTGAGCCGGTGCGCAAATACTTCGGACGGCCTGTAAGGATCACCTCAGGCTACCGCGTGTTCACCCCGGCAAGCCAGCACGGCAAGGGAGAGGCCGCTGACTTTGAGATTCCGGGCGTGCCCAACATCGAGGTTGCACGCTGGATCAGGGATCACCTGACGTTCGATCAGCTCATTTTGGAAGCATATTCTGCGACCGACCCGAACGCGGGCTGGATTCATTGCAGCTACCGGAAGGGCCGTGCGCGCAAGTCCGTGCTGCGAACGCCGACCGGAAAGGCCCCGTATATGTCAGGATTGCCGAAATGACCGAGGATATCCGCAATCTGGTCACCTTCATCGCTACGCTGGCAGCTATCGTTCTGCTGTCGAAGATCGGTGGGACGGGTTCAGACCTAGCCATTATGACGGGTCTTGTGGGCATCCTTGGCATGTTGGCGCGCCCAGCTCGGTCTACGAATGAAAAGCCTTCTGATACGCCTACTGGAAAACCCGGCGATCCCGTCGCGGTCAAAGAGGATGAAACCCCATGAAGCGCCTATTTCTCCCCCTAGCCGCCATCTTGAGCCTGTCCGCTTGTGGGCCGTTATCGGCGCTCACCGCTCCGGCAACCTACGCCAATGCTACCGTGCTTGACGAAAAACTGGCGATCGGCGTGGAACTGGCATATCAGGCCGCTGCTCAGGCCGTCCTCGCGGTCAACGATGTTCGCCCGTTCAGCCCCGCACTGAAGGCCCGCATTCAAGCCGCCGATAGAAAGGCGTACGAGGCCGTTGTATCGGTGAGAGCGGCTTACCGCGCCGGGAACGCCCCTAGCTACTCTATGGCCGCCGCTGAAGCTCAGAGCGCCATTTCCGCCCTCCTGCAACTGATTGGTAGCTGACATGATCGAAGGCATTCTCATGGCGATGAAGCTCGCCGGTTCGCACCTCCCTGCGTTCAAGGCCCTGTTTGATAGCGTGGTCGGCACGCTGAACGAGGGCGATCAGGAGAAGCTCAAGGCCGCGTACGCCGAGCATATGGCAAAGAGCGACGATCTGCATTCTCGGATTCAGTCGCTGTGAACGGGGATGGCGGCACTCAGGTCTGACAAGCGGTTGAATGGGTAGGGTGTCGGTCTTTCCCGACTGTCAGGCTTGGCTTTGGGACGCTGCTTCTAGGCATCTGCCCGCGACCTACTTACCAATTTCGTCCACCACTCCGAACGCAGGATTCCTTTCGGTTGGGCCTCGGCTGCGCCACTGTACCCTTCCTAGCTGCAACCAGCAGCCTATCTCTCATATACCCTAACCCCTCTTGTCTGTCCACAAGCGGTGCGCGATAACGCCACCGACGATCAGGGACATGCCGAGTATGCATACCCGAGGCAACCAGTGGGCACCTTCAGTGATATGCGCTCCCGCACACAGGAAGGCGATGAGCGTACAGACCGCGTCAACCCTCACAGCACAATCTCCGGAAAGCCGTCCACACGAAATACCAGAACACCACCACACCAACGATAACAGCACTCATGGTAGAGGCGTAGAGAAAGCCCTTGAGCGGCTTATGGTCGATCATATCACTCACTCCTTACCGCAGGTTCATCTTGGCGCGCTCAGTCGCATTTGCGGTGCGCCATGCATCGAATCGCATCCGCTTGGCCTCCGCTTGCGCGCGAAGAGTTTCAGCCTCTAGCGCGGCATTCTCCCAATCCGCACACGCCAGCTCGTACACCGGATCAGCTTCCGCCATTTGCTCGCTAGCCCCGGCTGGATTGCCGTCGCCCTTGTATTTGACGAACAGCACGGCGCGGGTCCGCTTACGGCGAAGGTCCATGGCTTCGGCCTGCACCTTGGCGCGGCCAGCGGCTACGAACAGCCTTTCGGCATCATCTACGGCACGGTCAATATCCATTATCTCGCTCCCTCATGGCTTGCTCAATCTGAGCGCGGCGCGGGCTGGCTTTGATGAAAGCCGCAATCAGCCCGTCCAGATCAATGCCGACCCAAAACGAGCGCTCGCCAACGTTATGCTGAGCGGTGGCTGATCCGGTGTGGCATTCGTGGCATAGGCTGACACCGCGCCAGTCATCCGGTTTTTGCCCCATGCCCGCACCCGACCCGAGCCGCACGTGCGCAAACTCAATTGCAGCCGTAGAGCCACATTTGCAGCAGCCGTGGGAGCGGACAAAATCGCGATGTGCCTGAGACTTCCACCGGGTCGCGCGCTTGGCCTTTTTCGGAATGCGGGCTGGCAGCATCAGATATTCCTATTCCTACCGGGATAGGGATGAGCAAACGGTACATCGTCGTCTAGATCGTCATTGGTGTAACCGCCACCACCGCCGCCCGTCTGACGAGGTTCATCGCTAGGGGTGTCGCTATTGCCGACACCCTTCACAACGTCCACCTCGGACACCCGCACGTCATATTGCGGCTTGCCGTTGTATTCGCCGATAGTCAGCGCGCCGGTCACGAAAACCCGTTGTCCCTTGCGCATGATCGAATTGAGCGAGTCGGCACGCTTGCCCCACACGGAGCAGCGATACCAGTTACTGCCGGAGTCCCGACCGAAGCCGTTCTGAACGCCGACGCTGAACGAGAGAACGGTATCCCCTCCCTGCGTAGAGCGCATCTCTGGATCGCGGCCAAGGTTGCCGGAAATGGTGATGATCTGCATTGGCTAAGCCACCTTCTCTTCGTTCGTGATGCGCTTGAGCAGGATGCCCCTAGCGTGTTCGTACTGGCTCACCGTCAATTCCTTGAGGGATGCCACCTTGTAGTTTTCACACAGCACGGGGCTGCTTGTCTTCGTCGCGGCGATCAGGCCAGCGATGTCGGCCCATTGTGCGTCGTCGATCAAAGGCTCTTTTTTGTCCTCCGCAAATTCCCGCTTCAGGCGCTCGACGTATTTGTTATCGTCGTACATGCCAAGGAACACGTCGGCGTTGAACCCGAGCTGAGACAGTGCCTTGGTAATTCCGTCCGTCATGGCCTTTTTCGGCGCATCGCTGTCAACGCGGCCATTCTTGTCCTTCCATTCCTCGCAGCCGTAGATTGGCCCGAAGGTGTTGGAGCGGTCGCCGTGCCAGAACGTGACTGGGACGATCATCAAGGTTTCCTGAAAGATCGGCTCTGCGCAGTCATAGCCCCAGCCGATGCCGATAGGACCGAACACCTCGGTAGCGCGCATGATCTGGTAGTTCGCGCTGATAGCCGTGAAGCCGCCGCGCTGGTTGACCTGTTTTGTATGAGCGGGATTCGTCTTAGAGACGGCATCCCATATCCGCATCGTTTCGGTCATGGCCTATTTCCTACGAATGGTCAGCGAGGTTCCACCATTATCGAGCGCCACGCCGGGGGGCATCGTCTGGGCTTCCTTGATCGCCGCCAGATTGGGTTTCCGCGTGAACGTCACGAACTCATCCGGTAGCGCCTCGGCGTCGGTCACAATCGGCTTGGGGGCCATCTTGCGCAGCGACAGGGTAGCCTCTGCCAGCGAGAGCTTATCCAGCCCCGCGCATTCCAGCAGAGCTGCCACAGCCTCACGTCGCGCCTTGATCCGGGCATCACAGCGATCCCGGCGAACCTTGCGCGCATCCATCTGCTCGGCTAGGATCGCCTTATCGCCTTCGTCGGTTTCGATGCCGTCGAGTAGCTTGCGGACCAGCTCGAACAGGTCGGTTTCACCCTCCAGCGTATCGAGTAGCAAGCGCTCATCGTCATCGCCGAATTGATCGCGCAGCATCGTCGTGACGGCCTGCACCTGCATCATGGTTAGATCGTGCCTCATTTCCGCCTCCATGCCGTAATGCGCCGATACTCACGCCGAGCCTTGTCTTTCGTATCACCATATCCGGTTGCTATCCCATCGGACGCTGTCCAGTAGGTGTCCGTCATGAGACCCTTGGTAGCTACTGCCTTGTGCTTTTCATAAGCCAATGGACCGTTGATGGTGAGGGTCATGCGCGCAGGCTCTCGGTAATCTCCTTGATGAGATCACGCTGCTCCCGAGACATGGCGCGCCAGAGGTCTAAAAACACCGCGTGTATCAAGCTGAACATTCCTAACGTGACCACGGCCAAAATGGCTTGCCCGGAGTGCACAAACCACGCTGCTAGAGCGACCGCCACGGCAGATTGAATTGTCGCCATCCACTTGTTGGCCATCATCTCTATCCTTCTAGGTTGGTTCCAGATTAAGTATTGGCGATGCCTTGCGGCCCACGCCACTCCCGAGTGGAGCCAGCTTCGCCGTCTCCAGCCTACGGCTGAGTGTCGCTATCGCGGGTTAGCCGAGGTCGTAGCGTTCGCGGAATTTAGCGTAGGGGCCGCCGTAGAAGCGATCCCAGAACTCGTCGCACTCGCCTTCGTCTGGTTCGCTAAAGTCAGCACCGTCTCCGAACGCCTCTACGACAAGCGCAAACATGGGCTCACCGGGCAAGAAGGCGTCGTCGAACTCAGCGTCCATCCCGCGCACTTCGGTGCGATCAGCGGCCTCGTCTAATATCTGAATCGCGGTCTCACCTTCGCGGCGGCGCTCGGCGGCGATGGTGGCCGCTGCCACAAATGCGCGGCCAATAGCGTGATTACCCATAATAATTTCTCCTTGCGATAGCGATAGAAACCCGGAGGGCCGAGACTTTAGGCTCGGTCGCGAAGCGATGATAGCGCGGGCCTGAAAGGCATCGCCAACCACCCTCCGGGCAAAGCAGAGTAAGTCAATGGGAGGAAGCTACTCTGCTTTGATGGGGTTAGCTGTAATGCGCGAACGTCATAAGCCGCCACGGCGCGTTAAGCAGGTGCGCAAACTCGGGCATGATTTCAATGAACTTGGCCGACGCCTCCTCCTTGGCGAGCCCGAGATTGGCCGGATCGATTTCGACAAAGCCGGACAGCGACTCCCAGCGCGCGTCTCCGCTGTCGAAAAGGATTTTCCCAATGATGAGATACTCCCCGCCCATGCCGTCTGAGATGGCAACTTCGGACGTTAGCTTATAGAGGTCGTCAATCTCCTGCGCTTCGGAAAACTCCGAGCTGTACGGGTGCTTCACACCATAAACGGTGTAGACGTGGGTGCTGATGCCCATCGTAATTCTCCTCAGAAAGCCGAGCGCAAAATCTGCGCCACAAAATACAGGACCACGACCACAGCCCCGATAAGCACGGGCTTGGTCCATGGATCGCGAGGTCGTTTGAACGATACCCGCCCATAGTCGAAAGCATCCCTCCCATTACCTTGGATGGGCCTCTCGTAGAATGAGCGGTTATATGAGCTGGGGCGATGGTCGATCATGGGGTTACTCCCGTTGCCTTGGCGATGGCCTCTCGTGCAAGGTCCGCGCACTCGCTGCCTTCATAGCGCGCATCGGTCGCGATCAGCGCATAGAGCGCCAAGGTGGCCTGTAACAGTTCAGGCGCGGCGGTCATCAGTAGAATGTTGGCCTTGCGCGTTTCGGCAGGGAACGAACCGTATGCGTGAAATTCTCGCCGGACATCCAGAGAGCCGTCCTCGTTCTGGAGCGGCACCCATAGCGTGTCACCCCATTCTGGACCATCGACCGTCGCAACGGGATGGTCTGCCGGAACGGACCAAATCTGGCCACACGAACAGTCGCCATTTCTACACGCCTTCCACGGGCTGGGCGAGGCCGCGTTAGGGATTGAAGCGGGAACCGGCGAGACAGGCACTGGCTCGACCTGCGTAGCAGGCGAAAGCCCGACCCCCTCAGGGGTAACGCCTTGATTATCCTTCACTTTCCACCTCCCTAATAGCATCTATAACAGTAGGAACAGAACGATTGAGTTCCTCACTGAAGGCTTCGGCCTCACGCCATTGCTCGTCTGTCATGGTGTCGAGGAAGATGCCGGAATTGTGCTCTATCGCCTGCTCACGCAGTTCCTCGATGTGGGCGTACGCCTGCCTCAGAAACGAGTGGGCGAGGTATTGCCCTGTGATCGTACTCGCACCGGCCAGCACATCCCGCGCCTCGACGGCGAGCAGGTAAGCCTTGATTACCGGATAAGCCTCTACCTTCCAGAGGGAGGCTTGCTCTATTGATTCAGTGAGTGTCATGGCTGCATCGCTAAAACGCAGGCATAATTGCCGCTGGCGTAACCAACCCAAGCCAAGCAACCCATGACGCACAATCCCGACATAATAAGCGCGATCAGCAAAAGCTTCTCCGGCCAATGTTCAGTGTTCATCTCGTCATATCCACTTCAATCACATTGCGCTCCCATCCAACGAACTCTTCGATCATAGCTTGTTCAGCATCCTGAGCTGCCATGTCATCGATAACCCGGTCGCAAAACGGACAGGTTCCGTCATCGTTGGGTTCAACGTCATCTTCGCACCATGAGCAGGGGCATAGGTTGGGGCGGGTCATCGTCCGAGAGCCTTCGCGATGGCCGAGCGCGCCGCATCGATGCGATCTTCGCTGATAAAATCACCCTCGGAAAGATTGTCGAGCAATCCGCGCAAGGCGTGGAACATGTCCGGCGCTGCGGCAAATAGCGTGGCATACGCCCGAGCGGTTCCCGGCAGAGTCTCGCCTCCAGAAAGAACGCTGGGGTGCGTCGAGCCAATTCCGTAGATACCATCTGCGGTCTGGACATCGCAGTTGCAGTTTGGGTCTACGCGCAACGGCGAGAACTTAAACTCCTCGTCCATCTCAATCCTCCTCACCCACTATGGGTTGACTAACTTACGCTGCGATATCCGATGGCGGCAGGCCGAACTCGTCGTTGATCGCTTCAAGCTGCACGACGGGCAGGGTGCGGTCCTCGGTCGGGATCAGTTCGCCGATGATGGGCATGGCTTCGGGCCATTCCTCGGCAAGCCGCTTGGCGGTGCCGAACTGATTGATCGTGCCGAGCGCGCGGGTATAGGCTTGCTTCACCGCGTCATCGAAGGCTTTCGTGGAAAGGCCGAACTCTGCGATACGATCCACAAGCTCCTCGGGAGCGGTTTCATTGTATCGGTCGAAGACGGAGCGGTTTGGCAGGTTCTGCTCCCAGCGCACGAGAGCGTAGATACCGACTGCGTAAGCGCCGATGCCGACCCGCATCCCGCGAGCGTTGATCATGAACTGGTTGGCGGTAGAGAATGCTTTCGGGTGCAGCTTTTCCAGCTTGCCCATCAACGAGCGCGTTGGCGCATCGTAGCGCGCCTCATAGACCGCATCGAACAAGGCGGCGCTTTCCACCAGCAGTTCGTCAGCGCGGCCCTGGTAGCGATGACGGACCAGCGCCTTCGCCATGCGCTCGCGGGTATTCTTGCTAAGCTTCGCCATCGTCTTCCTCCTTCGCCACTGCGGCGATGTCAGGGTTATGCGCTCGGTTTGCGTGGCGTGCAAGCACTATTTTGCGTGGTGTGAAAATAAGCTGATTGCGAGGCGTTGCGCTATGTGCAATAAGGTAGCCATGCAGCTCAAAGATTATCTCGCCCTTCCGGGTCAGACCGCTTCCGATCTAGCCGCCAAGTGCGGTGTATCGGTGTCCACGATCACGCGCGCATCGCTTCGGGAGTATGACCCATCGCTGAGGCTGCTGCGCAAGATTGAACGCCATACGGGCGGGAAGGTCAAGCCTAACGATTTTCTTCCTGAGCCGCCGGTATTGGACCGTCTAGAGCAGGAGCGCTTATAATGGGTAATCAAGAGGTTGTGCGCGACCTTCACCGTAACGTGGAGTGGGTGGCATGATGCACAGTATCGACGCGCGGGCGGTTTGGACTGGCGACAACCAAGAATGTCGTCGCCTATATCGCCAATTCGAAACGACTTTTGGCGGCAGCTTTGAGGCCATTCGTTCCTATTACGGTTGGAAACGGGCGTCGATGCTTCGCGCCCTTCGTCAAGGGAGGCCATCATGATTATCGACATTGAATGCCCGTTCTGCAACGGCGTTGGGAGCGTTCACTCAAGCGGTCGCAATGGCGATCCGATGGATAGCGGCGAAGATTGCCCACGATGCGGAGGCACCGGCTGCGTTGCTCACGATCTGAACGAGGAAGCCGACGATGAGTAAATCGACCATCTCGACTTTCGAACTGTGGCAGCATGGTCCGGACTGCCCTCGCACGTATCCGCGCCTGAGATAGAAAGGATAGAGCATGAGTGAGATTGTAGAGCGAGTCGCGAAGGCCATGCGCGAAGCCGTGATCCGCGATGATGAGGGTGAATTTCCGCGCCTGTTCGACATGTTGGATTTCTCTGGCGAGAACAAGGCCCACACCGTTGTCAACGCTCTGGCGCGAGCAGCTATCGAGGCTCTACGTGAGCCTACGGTTGCGATGCTGGGATTGTCCGAGAAGGCACTATCGTTAACCTGCTCTCCGCTCAACAAATGGCAGTTGGAGATGTCGTGGGCGATCATGATCGACGCTGCACTCTCGAACACCCCACAATGAACCCCATAACCCTTAGAGGGATACCCTTTGAAGAGGGTGTTCTGGTTCCTGTGGAGATTAAGCAGCCCAAGAGGGTGAGTAAATTCCACGATCCCGACAAATGGTACAACGGCTGGAATGGTCGGGTGTATCGCTGGCATAGGAGCGGAAAATGAGCCGCTATTATATCGATTGCGAGTTTGACGGTCACGATGGGCCGCTGCTGAGTATCGCTCTTGTTCGCGAAGATGGGCGCAGCATTCACATCCGCACGAATGCCGAGGTCCGCGATCCGTGGGTCATCGCCAACGTTATTCCGATCATGGGCATGCATCAAGCCACGCTCAACTGGAGGGTGGATGTAAACCACGTCGGTACGGTTATCCGCGAGTTTATCGGCCCTTCCGAACACCCCGTTATTGTCGCTGATAGCCCTGTCGATATTGGCCGATTCTGCGCCGCAATGACGACTTCGCCGACTGGCGGATGGGCATCGGCGGAATACCCGCAGATGACGTTCGAGGTCCACAACGTTGATTGCTACCCAACGACGCTTGAAGGCGCTGTCCAGCATAACGCGTGGTGGGATGCCATGGCGCTTCGGGAGAAACTCAATGGATGACCCCGACAACCTCCTCTGCCTCTCTCAATACATGACAAACACCCTAGAGCGTCGTCAAGAGAGATCAGCCCGTAGTGAGCTGGCATGGAAAGCTGCGGCAAGGGTGCGATCAAGGCAGCTTGCTCGTTGTCTGGAGGCGTTCAATGGCGAAAGGGCCTAAGCCACTCAGGAGCGTCGAGCCGTTCACTCCCGAGATGATTACGGACTCGCTCAAGGCCATGTCCGATGAGAGATTGTCGATCATCACACCGACGCCGTTTCAGACGTGGCCCACTGTGAATATCGTTCCCGGCAACATCATTCGAGAGCTTATCGCAAACGAAAAGGCAAGAAGGAGGAGATTGAAATGATCGATCCAATTGTTCAGGAAATGCTTGATAGCCCCATCCGATCCGGCGCACGCGCCTCCAGCATCAACGTTCATCGCATACCCATCGAACAGCGGGTCACGTACCGCAATATGAAGGGCGAAGAGCGCAAAGCCTATCGCGAAATGCGGAAGGCCGAAAAGGCGCGGCAGATCGATCTTGAGGATGCAATTGCTCGGGTGGTTTCTCGGCCATGACAATCTATCGCTGTAATATGTGGCCTCCGGAATGAGGCCGGAGGACGATTTTCAGGCTATCGTGGTGGCCTATCTTCGTCTGTCGCTGCCCAAGTGCTCGTGGTTCTGCGCGGTGCCCAACGGTAGCGTGCTGGCGGGCGACAAGAAGCGGCGCGGCATGCAGATGAACCGCCTCAAAAAGACCGGTCTCATTGTCGGCGCTCCTGACTTGATCCTATGCCATGACGGACGGTTTTTGGCAATCGAATTGAAGCTGCCAAAGACCAAGCTGACTGACTCTCAGGAGATTGTCGAGGATGCCATTACGCTGGCCGGGGGAGGGTTTGCCGTGTGCAGGTCATTAGATGACGTGAAGCGCCAACTTGGCGAATGGGGAGTGATACATGCCGCCTAGAGTTGAACGCTACCTAGCCGAAGCTGCACGGGCACATGGTGTACCGGTAAGCAGGATGCTGGTTAAGCGGTGTCGCGGTAATCTCTGGACGGCGCGCAAGGAGGTGATGAACCGCCTGCGCTGGCACGATGGATTCTCCAACCCGCAGATCGCATCATGGCTTGGGTTGAATCATACGACCGTGCTTCACGCTACCAGATTGCGGGATGACCGCAACATCGACTTTGCGCGAGAGGTGCGGCTGACCTTGATAAGCGGGGAATGAGATGAAGACCTGTTCAAAATGCTCTATACCACTTGTCCGCTCCAAAACCGGCATGTGCAGGCGTCACGCATCACTTGCCAGATTGAGCCTCCCCGGAGTGCTGGAGCAGCGCACGGAGCGCCTTAAAGCGCGACTAGCTGAACCGGATGTCCGTAAGCGCCTGCTCGCCCGCTGTGCGGCCACCTCACGGGCAAGAATCAACTGGTGCCCACTTGAGTACCGGGATGAGTATCGCAGGCTGGCGGGGTTATTCCCGGCGAAGGATGCGCGGGCTATCATCGAATCTCAGATCGCCGTCGATATGCGGAGATATGAGGCTACCGGTAAGCTGCAACAGGCGGCGCACGGATGACATCTCCCACCGATCCCCTATGGATGCACCTAGCGTCAATCGCCAAGGTCCGCCCCTGCCACGTCTATCATCAACACGCAGCCATGCGAGAGGCTAAGAGCAAGTTTGTTCCCGCTGCCTTCGCAATGTACGCTCAACTCGATCTAAAGCACGTTCTGGCGATCATGGAGGCATTTGAGACGGAAGGGGTGACATTCACCACGACACGCCGGGAAACGGATGCCAGAGCGTCCCGGCTACCGGCAGCATTCGTCATGCCAGACGAGTGGCTCTTGTGGGCACAGACCGAACGGGGCTGGTCGAGAGAAGTATGCGAGACCGAAGCTGTGTGCTTCAAGGATTGGTTTATCGGCAAAGGGACGCGCCATGTTGAATGGCTGGCGGTCTGGCGGGGATGGGTGAGGCGGTCGAAAGTGCCAAACGGGCAACGCGCTCCTGCGCCAAAAACAGTAACTGCGATTCCCACCGATCCAGCGGAATACGTCGCCTACTGCAAGGCGCAGATCGCATCAGCCTCTCAGATACGTAACTTCACTCAGATCAGAATATGGCGGGAGAGGTTGGAGAAGGCAGAGGCTGCGCTTAACGCCAGTTGCTGAAATGCCGCCACGTATCCCGTTCGGCCTTTCGCTCGCGTTCCTCTGCCAGAGCGCGTCCTTTCGGAGTTTTCCAGAAACCCTCGGGCGGTTCACGTCGCGCTTGCGTTTTGCTGTGATCCATGCTTAGTTCCTTGTTGCCCCGCCGAACCATTTTCAGGCTCAAAGCGGGGCAAGCGTTACGGGATTAGGCGTCCCTAGCGCTTGAGCGGATGTGAGAGGACACCCAAGCGATGTCGCAAGAACTACCAAATGTTGGCGAAGGTTGCAAGCGTTGCGATCAATGCGCCCATTGGCTTTCAGAGGATGCCGACCGGCTGTCGAAGCGCGTTGTGGCGCGGCGTTGTGAGGCGATCAAGCCTTATTGGATTATCGAAGCAAAGGCTACTGAGGGGATGATTTATCCCCATCGGCCTGTCGATGAGCCTTTGAGCGGTGATATTCCGCCTGAGCGCGCAGCAAGAATTGAGGCCTACGAAAAAGTCCAAGCCGATGCTCTACGCATGGCCGGGGCCTATGTAGAAGACGGCAGTTCTTATTACGCGGCCCTTCGCACGCAGGCCGATTTTTATTGCGCCCGCTTTGAGCGACGCAAGCCTTAACGTCCCTCCAACCGGCTTTGGAGTGGACGTTGAGCCGTAATCAAGGGTCCAAGTGAGGGTTAGACAGCCGAGCGACATAATCGCGCTCAACAGTGCCGAGCCTCCCTCGCACAGCCTGCTGGTCAATCAGGTAGTTTAAACTGACGGAAGCTGTCGGCAACTTTGCCTGCCCGGAAATAGGGGCAGATCGGTTCCGGCTCCCGATGCGGCATCGCGCTAGGGATAAACTGCGGCCTCGAAACTGGCATAAACGAACTAAGCGACGACGGCAGACGGTCGGCCACTAGCGTCAGGGGAGACGTTAAAACCCATCGCAGTAGATGGCAGGTCTAATCTCAGGATTAGAAACCACCATCGTTAAAGACAGCTCAAAGATGATAGTGACACTGCCACCGGTCTGACTGAGGAACTAGCCCTCAGGTAGGGGCCACTAGAGGCGGAACCCGAATTATGTCCAGATTACATTGAGTTATCACATATAACGGAGAAGGTGAAATGAGCAGCGCAGCAAAAGCGCCGATTCCCGAAACGAGGGAGGGTCTACTGGCGCAGAACCGGGCCTATCGTACGCTGTGCGCCTCGCTGGAGGCCCAGATGGCAATTCTCACCGAGAAGGGTAGAGAATACCACGAAGCCGTAACAACGCTGGATAGCGAGCGAGCGGCCAATGCGCGGCTGACCGATGAGGTTGAAAGTCTGCGGTGGTGGGCCTTTAATCATGTGGACTGCTTGTTGCTTTATGCGACCAGCTACCCAAACGATAGTCATGCGAGAGACGCGGTTGCCTTTGCCCATCTCATCGCACCGGAGCGCACTTTGCGCATTGGGAACCAGATTAAGAGCGCAGGACACCACCCTGCAGCGCACAGGCTCGGACATACCCGTGCGTCAGCGATTGAAGCCCGTAAGGGGCAAGACGGCGAAGCTGGCTTGATCGCAGACGAAAGCGCGGTGCCGCAGGCAGACGCCGAAAGGACAGTATCATGACCCTAATCCACAAAGTAACCTCCTCTATCCTAGACGAGCCTATAGAGGGACTAGGAACCTTACGTGAGGGGATGAGAGCACAATTCACGGAGGAAGAGAACGCCAAGCTGAGCGACGAGGATATGAACCGCTTGCTGGCTCCGTGGGGTATGGCGGCGCTAAAGGTCATTGCTCCCGATGCGTACAAGCACGGCTTCCATCTTGGCGCTGCACAGGAGCGAAAGGACGGGACGCCCTATCCCTTCCTCCCGTGGGATCATCGGGATTGCTATGGCGCATGGATAACCAAGGCAATGGAGGAAGAGTGAAATAAACTCACAAACCCTGTTGACAGCGGATAATCCCTCAGGCACAACCTAACTCACAGAGCCGCTACGGCTCGCCACGCAGGAGCAAGCAAATGACCACCGCCCACATCACGCACTACACCGTCACCAACCGCATCACCGGCAAGGTTACGGAGTACAAGACGAGTGCCGCAGCAAGCCGCGCGGTGGATCGGATGGACAACGCCTACGGCTCGTACATCTGCACCCGCAAGGCCCACTGGAGTGATGCGGCATGAATCAGCATCTTTTCACCAACATGGTCCGCAGCCTGTTCAACATCGACGGCTACCTACTGCCCGAACTTTCTGCTGAGCATCGGGCGCAGTTTCTTCGCGATCCTGTGCGGTATTACATCAGCACGGACAAGGCGCAGCAGGACGCTATTTTCCGCGAAGTCATGAAGAGGCAAGCGACATGAGTGCGCCACAGGCCCCCGGCTATTATTGGGCAAAGCTTAAGACGCCTTCTGGCGGCTACCTGTATTCCGAATGCCTGAAAGGCACTGCGCATCAGGGAATTAGGATCGAGCCAGAAGGCGATAGCTGGGCGTCGGGCGATTGGGAAATCGTCATGGTCAGCGAAAATGTGATGGGAGGCTATGACCCGAATGACGATGAGTCGTTATCGGTTCAAGTGTTCGGCATTCCCGTGACACAGTGGCCCCAAGATTTCTTTTGGGGGCCGCTTGTCAGTGAGCAGCCGCCCCGATGAACATCAAAACCGCCCGCAAGAGACTAGGCATGAGCCTAAGCGAGTTCGCCGATATACACGGCGTAACCCCTCTTGCGGTACGGAGGTGGGAATACCCCATCGATAGCAAGAACCATCGCACACCGCGCCCGTCCGTAGTGAAGCTAACGCAATTCCACTTGGACCGGCTCAACCCCACAGGGGAGAAGTAAGATGACCGAGGAAACCGACTGGGAAGTAATCGAGATCGCTCGAAAGCTAAGCGGCCCTGAGAAGCGCGTCTTGCGCCAGCTTCGTGAAGATGGAAAAGGCAACTACGATCCAAGCCTAACCCGCGCCCGCAAATCACTTGAGGCTAAAGGCCTTGCAGATGGCCAGATGCAGCTCGGTTTTGGCCGCACGATGTTGGCCTGTGTTCAGCATCCTACCGAGCTAGGCCTGAAGGTCCAGCGATATATCGGAGGCTCGGCATGACCAACACTCCTCAATGGATAGAATGGAACGGTGGGGAATGCCCTGTCGATCCTGAGGCGCTGGTCGAGGTTGAGTGCCGCGATGGGTATGAGGAGACCGACAACGCGGGTAAATTCGGCCAAAGCTGGAATTGGTGGGAGTATACTCCTGCCCCCTACGCCAAAACTGGGTACGGCTACCAGCACGCCGACATTGTGCGTTACCGCGTCATCTCGCAAGGGATTGAAGCGGGAACCGATGAGACGCCGAAGGTGGCTCAGTCCGAAGGACGAAAGCCCGGTTCTCCGGCTACGGAGAATGCGCCGCAGCCTACTGATATCGCGACCAATATCGACCATATAGAGAAACTGCTGGCGGAAGCGACGCCGGGGCCTTGGATTGCCGCCGCAAAGCCATCTACGGTTGTTGGCTGGCCGGTTGTCGCTTCATCGGGACGATCAATCGCAAGCCTCAACTACGTGCACCATTCGGCAATCGATCCGAAGGTGCCGGGTGACGATGCCTTCAACCGCGAAAGCGCCGCCAACGCAGCCCTTATCTCGGAACTCCGCAACCAAGCCCCCACCCTAATAGCTGAAATCCGCCAGCTACGAGAGGGGCTGGAGCAGATCGCTGGCAACAACTGGAAGGACCAGTCGCGCGCTCGACACGTCGCCCGCGCCCTCCTCTCCCCCACCAAGGGTAAGATGGGAGAGGGGAAGTGAGCCGTCTCGATTACACCGATATTGGCGACATGGCCGCATGGGCGCGCGCCAAGATGATCCACGGCCCCGACTTCGTGATCGGCGATCCGGCCTATCTGCGGCGTTGGTGGATCGTTCCGCGCAATGAGTTCCAGAACGTCTATCTGCACGAAATCCTGCGCGATGACGACGACCGCGCGCTGCACGATCATCCGTGGGATAACGTCTCGCTTCTGCTTGCCGGGGCATACCGCGAAATCACGCCGGATGGAACGTTTCTCCGTGAGGCTGGCGCGCTGATTCATCGGAGGGCGACGGACAGCCATCGCCTTGAACTGGTTGGCGGCAAGCCCTGCATCTCGCTGTTTTTCCCTGGCCCGAAGGTTCGCGATTGGGGCTTCCATTGCCCGCAAGGATTCGTGTCGTGGCAGGACTTCACTGCTGGCGCGCATGGCGAACTGATCGGTCGCGGATGCGGCGAACACGAGACCACCCCTCAAGGTAAGATGGAGGCTGATCGTGGGTGATCTGAACGAACTGGCGGCTCGGTGTGAGTCTGCGACGGGTCCGGATCGCGAACTTGATGCGGCCATCTTGCAAAGCGCTTACGTGCTGAGGCGTGGGCAGCGAGGTGATCTCGGTCCGCATTACACCGCCTCCATCGACGCAGCAATGACGCTGGTTCACGCCGACATGCGCGACGAGATCGAAATCACGACGCTCTATCGGGTCGCGCGCGTCACGATCAACATGAACCACGGTGCGGACGGCTACCCTTTCTACGGCGAAAACGCCTGCAACAGCATCCCACTGGCGATCTGCGCAGCGGCCCTGAAGGCCCGTGCCCACCAAGGAACTCCATCATGACCGATGTAGCTGAGATAGTCGCAAGCCTCACGAAGGCGCAGCGGGCGGCGTTAGTGGATAACGACAACTGGACGATGGACGATCTGGCACGAGACAAGCCGGGGATCGCTCGCCAGTTGCACGCTCTCTGTCTGACCTATGTGGAGCTAGCGCCCCTCGGCCAGCAAGTAGCCTCCCATCTCCGCAAGGAGGGTGGGGCATCATGAGCGAGGATAATGGCGCTTCCGTACCGGACCGGGCTTTCGTGCCTTCGGCATCGAGCCAGCAAGCTGTCTCGCCCGTCCCGGCTTCAATCCCTAGCGCGGATGTGATTGCGGAAATCATCGCCCACCTTGGCGCGGCGGTCATGCAGTCGGTTTCCAGCGACGATCAGATCATCATGAGTCACGTGCGTAGCGCGCTTGAACTGGCGCATCTTCTCAGGAGGGCGAAATGAAAGTTGGACGGGCAATCCGCGACACCCGCAACGTCGTTCGCCGTTGGTGGTGGATGGCGCGCGGTGAGAGGCAGCGCATCATCGAAGAGCGCGACCAATACAAGGCGTCGAGCGAACTCCGCTTTCGGCAGATGGTCGAGTATCGGGATGCTGTTTACACCTTGAAGGTCGAACATCGCGGCGCATCGGTGGACGTGCTGCGTGCTGTAGCTGACCGGATCGATTGCGAACCGGGATGCGCGCGCGTCAGTCCCATGGACTGGACCACCGGTGTTTCCGAGTGCCCCCTGTCCGACAGGGGAGAGTGCCCGTTCGATGATGCTTGCCAGCTTCGCGAACTAGCGGCGGCTCTCGAAACTCACGCGTCAGCGATCGAAGCGCGAAGCGATGCGACCGGAACGGGCGCAGCCGTAGGCGAGAGCGCGGTGGCGCAGCCAGACGCCCAAACTCCATCTGGAGACCCCTCATGACCAACACCCTTCCCGAAACGGTAGAAGTGAACCAGACGGATCGTGATGCTGCGGCTGGCCTGTACTCGTATTTCCGCGATCCTGACTATGCGGGTTGGATTCGCGCGGGAACCAATGCGGGCGGCGATTACGACTGGGTGATCCTGCTTCTCGCCCGTCACCGTCAACAAGCAGTAGCGGAAGAGCGGGCAACTGAATGGACCGATCAGGCCGTCATCGAATTTTGCGAGAATTGGGCATCGCCTAGCGGGCTTTCCCAAATACTGCGCTTCGCACGCATGGCTGAGATCATCCGCACCCCTTCCACCGCATCGAGCGAGCAGGAAACCCCAGCATGAAATCCCCCCACAATGCGTCAGAAGCGCGGGCACTGATCGAGCGATTTCGGGACGGCGAACCTCTCGGGGACGATTTCGACACGGCGGCAGACCTGATCGAAGCCAGTCTCGCCGAAACCCCGGCCCCGCCATCCACGGCATCCAGCGAAGGGGTGATGCTGTCCGATGCTGCGATTATCGCGGCGATCAAGGTATCAGCGTGGCCCAACACCGTGCCGCCTACCCGCGACTTCCGCTTTAACCCGATACAGGACACGGAGCGGGCGTACTGGACAGCGGTTCGCGCCGCCCTCTCCCATCCCCATCCGTCCGGTGGGGTGGAAGCGGCTCCCCTTGGCTGGATCGTCGGTTCCGGCGACGGTAAGCGGTGGCGCACTTGGTCGGACGGCATGAGCGATTGGACCGCCGACCGCGAACAGGCGACCCGTTATGCTCGCCGTGAGGACGCGGAAGCGGTCCACCGCGAAGACGAAGATGCGTGGACCATCGTGCCTTATGCCGCCACCCCCTCCGATCCTTCGGGGGAAGTCGAGCGGGTGGCGGGAGTGTTCGTGCCAGCCTTGGACCCGTACGCTCGGGATGAGGATCATCCGCTGTTCGCGCCCCTGATTGCCGTGCGTGCACGGGCGGCTGCGAACTTCACCCCGGCCTTCGAAGGCGCAAAGGGTGAGGCCTATGATCGGGCCGTTCTAGATTGCCTGTCCGCGCTCAAAGGCGCTTTCGAAGTTCTTTCCGAGCAGCCCCTGTGGACGAACGGAATGTACCTCATGCTCACCGACACGACTGGTTGGGCATCTGATACCTACCCGTTGCCGGATGCTGACGATAGGCGCGTTCAGGAAGCAACGGTCAAACTCGGCAGAAACATGGTCGAGCGCTCGGGCATACCCCGCGATGCGCCCCCTGAAGAGGCTATCGCAATAGTCACCCGCACCACAACGAACGGGGATGCAGGCAAATGACCACCCCAGATGAAGCGCTGATCGCGGAGCTGCGCACCCTGTGCGACACGTCATTGGTGTCGGGCATCCCGCACACCGCGCGCCGTGCCATGCTTCGCGCCGCTGAAGCCCTCTCCCGTCCCACCGTCCCTGATAGGGAGGGGATCATTGAGGAGCGCGCGCGAGCGGCTGAGATAGAGCGCGTCAAATCTCGGCACTACGAGTGCTTCATGGAGGACCATGAGCCACAGCGGTGGTCGCCGGGGCGCTGCGCTGGGTACGCTGGACGGGGATCGCTCGTACTGCACCTGTTTCGCTGCAAACGCCGAGATGGCCACGGGCTTGGCGGGCTGTTTTGCGTTCAGCACTCCAAGACGGGAGGCTTCTGATGCCCCGCACCGAGCGCAAACTTACCCTTTATCGCGACGATAGCACGTCTCAGGTCGCCTACGACCGCGTGAAGGCGTGGTTTTGGACGGCAGGCAACACCGTCCTCGTTATCAGCCGCTACGACGGCCCTGAGGGCGAGGCGCATCACTACATCCACTGGCCTCGCGAGCCGTTCTGTTGGTTCAAGGATCAGCCCGCATGACCACCATTCCACAAGTTGCGGCGGGGCTGACGAAGGACCTCACCATCCCAGTGAAGGGTGTCTATTTCGACCAGATCGCGAGCGGCGAAAAGCTGGAGGAATACCGGCTCGTCACGCCGTACTGGATCAAGCGCCTGCGCAACCGGTCCTATCGCCATGTCGTGCTGACGCGAGGCTATCCGAAGGCTGGTGGCGTCGAGGGCGTGACCCGGCTGACCCGGCAATATCGCGGCGAGATGATCCGCACGATCACACACCCGCATTTCGGGCCGAACCCCGAGCTGGTTTACGCGATCGACGTTTCGCATCCCGCCCTCATCAACGAAGGAATATCCCATGGGTGAGCCGAAGCACCTGCCGTGTCCTCACCAGATTGGTGACCTCGTATTCTGCAAATCACATTTGCTGCCCATGGCCTACGCGGCGGATTGGCGGGACGTTGAAGCGCATGTCGTCGCGATCCGGTACGCGCCCGAGATGATGGGCGGTTACGACATCACCATATCGGAGAAATGGCCTCCGGTCTGCAATGGCGATCTGGTCGATGGCTGGGAAGTCTCGCACCTCGAAAACCTCACCCGTCCAACTCCCGAGCATAGCACCAGCTTGGTGGAGGACGAGGCGATTGAAGCCGCGATCAAGGTCGGCCAGCCTGACGGCGATTTTCACCGCTACCCTGTCGCGGACACTGAACGCACCTACTGGAACGCGGTCGCCGAAGCTCTCCGCGCCTCCTCTGGTACAGTCCTGATGGATCGACCTGAGGATGGGCGCTGTCCTTCGGACCCGGGCTCTACCCCTTCGGGCGAAGCCCCTGCGGGTCTTGTCGGCTCCGCCGGTACGATCCCTAGCGCGGACATTCCGGATGATATCCGCGAGATCGTGCTGAAGGTCGGCATTGCGGAGTGGGGCCAGACCGAGGCGTTCGACGCTGACGGCCACGCAAACCATGTCGCGGAGAGCGTCAAGCTGACCACCGCCTATTTCGACCAGAGCGGCCCGCAGCATATGCACGGCCTCTACATCGAAGGCAGCGGAACCGTGATCTGCCACACTGGCACGAGTCCGAATAGCCCGCAGATCGCGCGCGCTCTGACTGGCGCATGGAACTGGCTGCACGAGCAAGCGTCAGCGATTGAAGCGCGAAGCGGCGAGACACGCAGTGGCTCGACCGAAGGCGAAAGCGCGGTGCCCAACGGGCAGACGCCCACCCCTGCCAGCAAGGACACCACCCATGAATGAAGGGCTACTGGAACGGCTGCGGTCGAAGCGGGTGATTCAGGTCCCAGAGCAGGGATGGTCTCGCCCAGTTACCGTCCCGCGCAACCCCGACGGCGACGAAGCAGCCACCGAGATCGAACGTCTATCCTTGCTTGTTGAGGAGGCGTTCAAAGAGGGTCTTGAGGTCGGTTATGCCTGCGGTCGGGCCGGAGAGGTGCCTGACATTCGGGCATGGGATTGCTCGGACGCCCACACCGTACGCACCAACCCTTGCACACCCTCCCCTCCAAAGGTATAAGGAATGAGTATGGAGAACTGGCGGACAGATTGGGCAATCCGGCAAGAGATGCGGCATATCCGCACGTTCTCTTGTGGCGTTCTGATTCTCGCAGCCGGAGCCTTGTTTACGGCCATCTGCAACTACCATGGCAACACGGCGCATTGGTGGGAAAGCGCCCTTAGTGCGGGATTGCTATTCACGGTCTCTGGCGCTCTGTGGCTGCTTGCCCCAAGGATGGCAGAATCCACGCGTGACTTCCACGATAGCCAGAGCCGGGGTAGAAACTCATGATCACCATCAAACTGGCCCTCATCCTCTTTGCTCTGATAGCCTTTCTACTGGCTACCTTCAACGCACCCACCCGCATAAACCTGATAGCCCTAGGTCTTTCCTTCGCAACCGCAGCATGGCTATTGAGTGAGATGAGCGTAGTGGCATGAGTCCGTTCAAAGCGCTCCTGCTGGCATCGACCGCTCTGCGCCCATTTGGGATAATGAGATAACGTGAACAAACTTCCTGCTGGATTGGCCGTAACGGCGGAAAGAAAGTACGCAGCTATCGCGTATAGCATGGAGTTCCCGGACCGTAAGGTTCTGGCTTACGTTAGGACGGATGGGCGAGAGCGCATGGTTCCATTCAGCGGTGACAGCCCCGACATCATTAATATGGCGGCCCGTACCGCATTGGACGACAGCCCGATGTCGCCCGAAGACGTACGCGAGGTGACAAGTGGCAACGCCTGAAGAGGTCCTCGAAAGCCTGAGAGATACAGGTAACCTATCCAAGTCCTGCCGAGAGACGGGAATGGATAAGGCTACGTTCCTGCGATGGGTGGATAAGGACGCAGAGAACGCAAACCAGTACGCGCGCGCGAAAGAGGTTGGCCTTGATGCTGAAGCTGATCGTGGCATGGAAGAGGCCCTAACGGCAGAAGACGCGGGCCTTGGCCGCCTCGCGTTAGATGCCCGCAAGTGGTATCTCTCCAAGCTGATGCCCAAGAAGTACGGCGACAAAACGTTAGTTGGTTCCGACCCTGAGAACCCGCTACCGACTGGCTTTCAGGTCAATCTCGTGAAGGCGGGCGGCGGTGATGCCAGTTAAGAAGGGGGACCGAGTGCAAATCCCTAATGACGGGATGGGGAGGCCCGTTTTGGAGTTTGACAAGCAAACGCGGAGCTACACAGAGCAACTGCAATGGTTTGAGGTAGTGTCTGTGGCGTCCAGCAAGATCGAACTTAAGCCAGTGTGGCCCGATGCTAGCTCAGGTTGACCTCCCCGAGTACGCCGCCGATCTGTGGGAGCCATTCCGGCATCTGGCATGGCACGGAGGGCGTGGCCCCGGTAAATCCCGCTCGGTGGCAACTGGCCTCGTCATTCAGGCCGTAGAGCGGCATGAGCGGGTGTTGTGTGGCCGAGAGGTGCAGAAGAGCATCAAGGACTCTGTGAAGCGCCTGCTTGATGACGAGATTGATCGTCTGGGGCTGCGGTCTGCGTTCGACAGCACCGAGACTGAGATACGTGGACCTAACGATAGCCTGTTCCTGTTCTCAGGCGTGAAGGGCAATGCTAACGGCATCAAGTCGATTGAGGGCATCACCACGTTTTGGGGCGAAGAGGCGCAAGCGTTCTGTCAATCCAGCCTTGATACGATTGTCCCGACGATCCGCGCGCCTAACTCCCGGATGATATGGACGTGGAACCCGGACCTAGAGACCGATCCCATTGACGTGATGTTTCGCAGCGAGGCCGGTCCGCCTCCCCGGTCTATCGTGCGCGAGGTGAACTACATGGACAACCCGTGGTTCCCGGACGTGCTGCGAGAGTCGATGGAGTATGACCGTGGGCGGGACATCGACAAGTACAATCACGTATGGCTCGGCCAGTATCGGCAGAACAGCGAAGCGCGGGTGTTCAAGAACTGGCGCGTCGAGGCGTTCGACAGCCCGGCTAACGTTGAGTACCGGCAGGGCGCTGACTTCGGGTATAGCATTGATCCAAGCTGCATGGTGCGTTGCTGGATCGATGGACGTCAGTTGTTCGTGGACTATGAGGCGTGGGGCCTGCACGTGGAGATTAACAACCTCCCACAGTTGTTCATGGGCATACCGGGGGCTGAGAAGTGGTGGACCACGGCGGACAGCTCGCGCCCTGAGACGATCAGCTATCTGCGCAATCATGGCATGCCGAACATGCGACCAGCCATCAAGGGCGCTCGTTCGGTAGAGGAGGGCGTGGAGTTCCTGAAGTCATTCGATATCGTGGTGCATCCACGGTGCGAACGGACTATCGCGGAGCTTACCCACTACAGTTACAAGACCGACAGTATGACCGGTGACGTGCTTCCGATGCTGGAGGACAAGGATAACCACCTGATCGACAGCTTGCGGTATGCGTGTGAGGGGGCGCGCCGCGCTATCAAGGTTTCTCCTCGCGCTAACTTCGTAATACCTAGCACCGCCTCTGCTTTCCGCAGATAGTTGCGCCCCTCCCATCTCTAGGATATGCTAAGCCATGATCTTCCTCATCTCCACCGGCACCGAGCCTAGGCCCTATGGCATCACGCTTGAGATGAGAGATGGCAAGTGGGTGAGCATCCTCGATGCCTAAAGCGCCTTACGCAGAATCCGATCTTGATACGGACGGAGGTCAAGTCGTCGAGTTCGAAGAGACGGGCAACACGCTTGAGGATGTGTGGGATCGCGCGCTAACCCGCTTCGATGCCGTTGCCATGCCGCAGCAGGAATTGCGCGCACAGTCGCTTGAGGCTCGACGGTTCGTCACCATCCCCGGTGCGATGTGGGAAGGCCCATGGGGATACCAGTGGGAGAACGCTCCCCGCCCTGAAGTGGACAAAATCACCAAGAGCCTTGAGAAGATCGAGCTGGACTATCGCGAGAACCGCCTGACGGTGGACTTCGTGCCAGCTGACGACACGGCTGACGAAGATACGGCTGAGATGCTGGACGGCATGCACCGTGCCGACAGCTATCACTTCAAGGCGCAGCAGGGCCGGGACAATGCGTTTCAGGAGGCCATCCGAGGGGGCTTCGGTGCCTATCGTTTGCTGACTGACTATGCTGACCCTTATGACCCGAGTTCCGATGCGCAGCGCATCAATCCGGCGATGTCGATCGTGGATGCAGACCAGAGCGTCTATTTCTACGGCGGCATCCTGTATGACAAGTCCGACGCTGAAGCTGCGTTCGTCATCACGCGTGACTTGAGGGCGATTGCCGAGCAGAAGTGGGGCGCGGATAACTGCGTTGCATGGCCGCTGACCAACTGGAAGTTCGCATGGGACTGGTACACTCCCGATGTTGTCGCGACTGCTGAGTATTACGAGGTTGAGGACAAGAAGGATAAGCTGATTATCCTGAGCAATCCCCTGACCGAGGAAGAGCAGCGGTTTTTCCAGTCGGAGATTGAACCCTCGGACATTGCCGATCTGGTCGCGCAGGGATGGGAGAAGACGACCCGCACGTTCAAGCGCAAGCGCATCCACAAGTATATCCTAAACGGCACCAAGGTGCTGAAGGACTGCGGGTATATCGCAGGCGACAGCATCCCGATTGTCCCGGTCTATGGGCGTCGGGACTGGGTCGATAACATGGAGCGCTGGCGCGGTCACGTTGGCAAGAAGATGGACCGCCAGCGGATTTACAACGCATCGGTGGCCAAGGTTGTCGAGACGCAGGCACTTGCTCCGTATCCTGTTCCGATCCTCTATGCCGAGCAGCTTGCCGGTTCGGTGCAGGATGGGGATGGCGCGACGATCAGCCTTGCCGAGCATTGGGCGCAGGGCAACATCGCGCGCACGCCGTTCCGCATCATCCTCCCGATGTACAATCCAGACGGCACGCTTGCGGTAAACGGGCCTATCGGGAACATCGAACCGCCACAGGTCCAGCCCGGAACGGCGGCATTGCTCCAGATTACCAGTGCCGATCTTACCGACGACGACCAGAACGCAGACGAGGTGCGGGCTAACGTATCTGCGGACGCGATGGACATCGCCGCTGCTCGGGTTGATGCGAAGTCGGGCATCTATCTGGACAACATGCGCCAGAGCATCCAGCGTGAGGCAGAGATTTACCTCGGGATGGCTCGCGAGATTTATTACGAGCCGGGGCGCAAGGTCGAGACCCTGACGATGGATGGCAAGGACGGTATGTCCACGCTTGCCGAGCCGGTAATGGACAAGAACAAGGTGTTCCGCATTCGGAATGACCTGACGCGAGGCCGCTACAAGGTTGTCGCCGATGTTCAGGAGTCCACGACTACCAAGCGACAGAAGGCAGTCCGGGAGTCGCTCCAGATCGCAGAGGTTGCCACGAAGGCAGGCGATCAGGCGCTATCTCAGGCGGCTATCCTAACGGCGGTGATGAATCAGGACGGTGAGGGCATGCAGGATATGCAGGCGTTTGCCCGCAATCGGGCCATTGGTATCGGTCTGGTCAAGCCGACCCCCGAAGAGCAAGCGCAGTTGGCGCAGGAGGCTGAGAAGCAGCAGGAACCGAGCGCTGCGGATAAGGCATTGGCGGCACAGGCCGACGAACTGGCGAGCAAGGCACTGGTCAATCAGTCCAGCGTCAAGGTCAACGAGGCCAAGGCTGTCGAGACGCTGGCCAATGCGCAGCTCAAGACCGCGCAGGCTGAGGCTGTGGGCGGGCCGGTAAGCGAGCCGGAGACACCAACTGGCCTGCATTCGGTGGAAGTGGAAGAGAAGCTGGCGAGCGCAGAACTGAAGCGCGCACAAGCCGAGAATATCCGCCACGAAATCCCGATGAAGCGGGCACGAACGGCGCATGAGATCGATATCCAGCGTCGTCAGCAGGGATTGGCAGAGCGCGAGCCTAGGGGTGAGGCGTGAAGCTAGCCGAAGTCCACACGCTGTACGAATCCAACGCAGCGCAAATCCCAGAGATGTTGCGCACAGCGGCAGATAGCATCGAGACGGAGGAGTCTGAGGGATTTGACCCTACCCGTGCCGTGGTCGCGGTTCAGATCGGAGAGAATGGCAATGTCCGCGTGTATGGATGGGGCAAGACGGACACCATGGATAGCATAGCGCTTCTGCATCTAGGAGCAGCGCAATTGACTAACAGCCTTCTGGAATAGCCCGACCGCCGGGGCTTAATCACGGGCGAGCAAAGGAGTGAACATGGCTGACGAAAACGAACCGCTGGGCGACGAAACGATTGTCGATCTTACGGGTGATGAGCAGGACCAAGATCAGGCTACTGCGAACGATAACGAGGGCGGTGCCGATGAAGGCGTGGATGAGTTCTCTATCGAAATCGACGGCGAGGAAGCGCAGGACGAGCCGGACCTAGTCAAGAAGCTGCGCAACGAAATCCGCGAGCGTGATCGTGAACTGGCCGAACGTCGCAAGGCCGACGCGCCGAAGATCGAACTCGGCCCCAAGCCCAAGATGGACGATCCTGACGTTGACTTTGACGAGGATGTCCTATCTGACAAGATGGAAGCGTGGCTGCGCCAGAAGCAGGCCGCTGACAATCAGGAAGCTGAAGTCACCCGAGCAGCGGAAACCAAGAAGACCGAGTTCAACACCGCCCTTGCCAGCCATCAGGCCAAAGCCGCCGCACTGCCGGTCAAGGACTTCCAAGAGGCGCAGGAGGCAGTAATTTCGACTCTTCCGGTGGGTTTGCAGTCGGCTATCGTTCTGTACTCTGAGGATTCGGCCAAGCTGACCTATGCACTCGGCAAACACCCGGCCAAGATGGAAGCAATCGCGAAAGAGCCTGATTTCATCAAGGCGCTGTTTATGCTGAAAGACCTCGAAAGGAACCTTAAGGTGACCACTCGCAGAAAGCCCCCCGCGCCTGAGGCTGAGACGATCCAGCGGGGCACTGCTTCGGCTACCCCGGCCAAGACCGACGCCCATCTGGAGCGGCTTGAGCAGGCCGCAGCCAAGTCAGGCGACCGTTCAAAGGTTGTGGCATACAAGGCAACGCTCCGGGGCAAGTAAGCCCTATTGCACGCTTGGGCTGGATAGCGTATCAGTCCAGCCCAAGCCCACCAGTGACCTCCGACTGTTGACGGGAGAGTAACGGCTCTGAGCATCAAGCTCGCAGTTACTCAACACGTCATAGGAGGCCATCTTGGCTAACAATTTCTCCAAGAACGAAGTCGTCGCATTCGACAACATGCTGGCGAGCTTCGAAGACCTGATCGTCATCGCCCGCGAGGCAGAAGTTTTCAACATCGGTAGCCCGGTCCAGTCGCAGCGCATGAGCGACAAGATTTGGCGTCCGATGCCGTACATCCCGGCTGTCTATGACGGCTTCGATCAGTCGGCCAACTTCGGCGACATCACGCAGCTTTCGGTCCCGGTAACCATCGGCCAGCACAAGGTCGCAAACGGCAAGATGTCGTCCAAGGACATGCGCGATCCGCTCCAGCTTCAGCGCTATTTCGACGGCGCGAAGAAGACGCTGGCTTCGGCGGTGAATCAGTCGGTGTTTACCACTGTCGTGAACAACGCTTCACTGGTGAGTAAGCGCACCGTCGCGGCTTCGGGCTTTGCCGATCTGGCCGCTGCTGGCGCGATCATGACCGAGCAGGGCGTTCCGATGGATGACCGCAAGGCGTTCTATTCGTCGCGCGATTACCTGACGATGGCAGAGAACATCGCCAAGCCGCAGACCTCGGACAGCCCGCTCAACCGCACCGCATACGAGCGCGCGTATATCAAGACCGTGGGCAACTTCGACCTGTTCGAAAACGACCAGTCGCGCCCGCTCGCAGCAGCCACGGCAACCGGCGTGACGATCACCAACACGCTGCCGCTGTTCTACACCCCGGTCGGTTCGACCGTGGATGCGGACGGCAACACGACCAATATCGACAACCGTTACCAGACGATTTCGATTGGCGTCACGACTTCGACCGTCAAGGTGGGCGATGCCTTCACTATCGCTGGCGTAAACTCGATCCACCACATTTCGAAGGCGGATACGGGCCAGCTCAAGACCTTCCGCGTTGTGGCAATCGTCACTGGCGCAGGCGGCACCGGCACGATCAAGATTACGCCGCCGATCATCTCGAACGGCGGCGGCACGAAGGCTGAGCTGGAATACAAGAACGTTTCGGCCACTCCGACCAACGGCGCGGTCATCACGTTCCTGAACACCGTCACCGCCAATATGAATCCGTTCTTCGTCAAGGGTGCGGTGGAACTGCTTCCGGGTACGTTCGCGGTCGATGCTGAAGACGGTTGGGAAGTGATGCGCGCCACGACTCCGGTGCTGGGCCTCCCGGTCACCTATACCCGGCAGGGTGCGATCAACGACCTTAGCGTCAAGTTCCGTTTCGATATCGATTACGGCACCGCGCTGCTCAATACCGAGATGGCCGGGGTGCAGTTGTTCAATCAGGTATAGGACTATTGAATTAAACCAGCATCTAGGGTATCTAAGGGTCTCAACCAAGGAGACTTTGGATGCTGGTTTATCAACTGACTTTCGCCAACGGCAAACGCTACATCGGACAGACGGTTAAGATGCTCACTACGCGGATCACGGCACACAAGGCGCAGGTAACGGCGGGAAGCCAGTTGCCGGTGCATTGTGCGTGGCGCAAGCATGGTGAGCCAACCGTCGAGGTTCTGGAGCGTTGCGGCACAGTGGCCGAACTTCACGCGGCAGAACGCCGCTGGATCGCAGAGCGCGGCGTCATTTCGCCGGGTGGTTACAATGTGACAGAAGGCGGTGATACAGCACCCTCCAAGGACCCCAAGGTTGCGGCCAAGATCGCTGCCAAGGCGACGGGCCGTAGGGCGAGCGAAGAAACGCGCGCTAAAATAGCTGCGGCATCCGCTGCGCGCTGGAGTGATCCTGAATACCGAGCTAAGGTCGCGGCTGGTGTCGATGCATCGTGGACCCCTGAGCGCAGGGCTAATATGGCAGAGAAGTCCCGCGCTCGCATGATTGGCAACGCGCATAGCAAGGAGACGATTGCCAAGATCACGGCGCGGGCACGCAATATGTCGCCCGAAACAAGGGCTAAAATGAGCGCAGCGGCTAAGGTGCGAAAGCATGAGCCGAGAACCGCTGCCCACTGTGCGAGCATTGCCACTGCCGTTGCTAATTCGTGGCAGGACCCTGAAATCCGTGCCAAGCGTTCAGCCGCTATCCGCGAAGGACATCGGCTGCGGAAACTGAGACTCCAAGGAGAGAACGAATGACCGAAAAGATTCACACCCCCGACCCGCTGCCCGATCTGACCGCCAAGGAAGCCGATGAGGCCCGCCGCGAAGGCGCGAAGGAATACATCAAGGAAGGTGCCAAGCTCACGATGGGCGCGGATACCGGCACCGATGGCGACAAGGACAAGTCGGCTCAGGCGCAGAGCAAGCGCGTACCCGCCGACCTGAACACCACCTTCATTGCCGACTTCCTGCTTCTGGGTGTCGATGCTTTCGAAGACCGAGTAGCCGAAAAGTCGAAAGACCCGCTTGATGAGAATATCATCAAGGGCCTCCTCGCTCTGGAGCGCAACGGCCAGAACCGCACGCCTTATGTGCAGGCCCTGTGCAAGCGCCTCAAGGTGAAGTCGCCTTACGAGGTGACCGATGGCGGTCCGGGCTTCACCAATGACGTGACTGCGGTGACTGCCCTGTAATATGGGCGACGGAGAATATCCGAAGGCGATCTATCGTGACGGCGGCGCTGCGTTGGTATGGGGTGAACCCATCGAGACGAGCGCCGTCGATACGCGGGAAGAGTTGATGGGGGCGCTTGCGGACGGCTGGCGTCTCCATCCTCTCATTCGCGATGTGCATCCGCTGGACCATGATGGTGATGGGGAAAAGGGCGGCTCGCTTCCAAGGCGGCGCGGACGCCCACCGAAGAACAGGAACGAATAATGCCGATCACCTATCATAGCGGCCCTCGCGGCGAACCGGGCTTCCTGATTTCCATCACGGGAGTGGATGGCGTTGCGCGCGGGACCGTTATCCCCGCCTATGTTCCGGTTGACGCGACAGGTAGCGTGATTTCTGGAGGTGGCGGTGGTGCCGTCACGATTGCTAACAGCGCAGACGTTGCAGGCGGCGCGACCACCGATGCAGCGTATACTGATGCAACTGGAGCAGCAGCAGGCACGCGTAATGCACTGCTGAAGGGCCTTTACGTCTCCATGCGAGGCACGGGGGTAAACTCCCAGAATGTGCAGGGCGGCGTTGTTCAGGCATCCACCACTGCGGTCAACCTTCTTCCCACTGCGTACTATGCCAGCGCGACGATCCCGACAGCCGTGACGGCGGGTCAATGGACCCGGCCTTGGGCTGGCCTTTCGGGTCAAACGATCATCGGAACGGGTAGCGTAACTGCAGCTCCTGCCTCGACTTCCCCAGCATCCAATCTCCTCATGGATTCGTCGGGCAGCGGACGGCCAACCGGCGTCACGAATTACGTAAGCGATGGCGTTGCAACCCTGAACCCCATGCGTGGTGACACCAACGCCGTCTCAATGCAGCCCGCGCTTTCTTCTGCATTCTGGAGTTATGCAGCCGCAGCTTCGGGAATCCTGAACACCACTACCGCCGTTACGCTCAAGACGGCGGCTGGGGCTGGAGTGAGAAACTATATCGAGGCCATTCAGCTTGATTGGGAGGCGTTTGGCTCGGCATCTGAAGTCGTGCTGCGCGATGGCGCGGGTGGAACCGTTTTGTTTCGCATGAAGATCGGAACCGGCGCAGCGGGGAGTCGTACCATTACATTCCGCCCCGCACTTAAAGGGACAGCGAATACGCTGCTAGAGGTCGCAACTCTCACCGCTTCCGTAACGGGGGCACTGTATGTCAATGCGCAGGGCTGGACCGGCGTTTAAGGGGGATTTGCGATGGCGATGGACACGGGGCAGGTCACGGTAACGACTAGCCCAACGCTGATTGTTGCGGCGCGCTCACGCAATTATGTGGGCTTAGTTCAGGGTAGCCAGAATGACGTGTGGATTGGTGGCCCTGCGGTGTCGCCAAGCACGGGTGTTCTGCTGACCGGAAGCAAGGGTACGCCGTTCAATTGGACAGGCTCTGACGCGCTTTATGGCGTGACGGGTACGGGCACCAGCACGGTAAGCTATACGGAGAGCTACTAATGCCTGAACGTGGGTTGGGAACACCGCCGCCGTTGATGGCCGATGCCCTCCCGCTCGCCCCCGGAACGGCTGCGATCGGCACATCATTGGCTTCTGCAAGGCAGGACCATGTACACCCCGCTCAGTCAGTTCCGGGCGTAACGTTCACACCATCTACCCCCTCGCGCGTTCTGGGAACAGCCTTCCAGCCCAACGCAACCAAGGCGGTGAAATGCACCTATAGCGTGAAGACGCAGGCGACCAATCCGCTCCTTGCTGGTGCGTCTTCGGCGCTCGTCACGCTTCTTAGCGATGTGAACAATCCTCCCACAACCGAGCGTTGCCGGGTAGAGGCCACGTCTTCGGTAGCTCTCGCTGTCGCCGTGGCCATCACCACCTCCAATACCGGTATACTGGACTATATCTGCCCTCCGGGGCATTATGTGCGCCTAGTCGGGACTACGAGCGGGACGGGGGCGAACACCATCGTCACGCAGACCGAAGAGGTAATAGGCTGATGACCGAACTCGCGCTATACGGAGGACCGCTCAAGCGAACGCTGATCCAGCGGGCTTTCGGCATGTGTGGGCAATCGGTCACTGAATTTGAACTAACCAACGAAGAATACGACCTCGGGTTGCAATGCATGAACGACATCGCTCCTGAGTATGGCGATGCGTTCGGCTTTAATTATCCGGCCTATGGCAATGGGTCGGCTGATGACGAGAGCGGGATTGCTGCGGCTGACGTGCTGGGCTTTACGGTGCGTATCGCTCAGGAAGTCGGGCCAAACATCGGTAAAATGTTCTCACCTAACGGACCTCAATCGGCGGCTATGTCGGCGCTGAAATCAAAATACCAATCCACGCCTACCCGTGAGCTTGGACGCCAGACGATTCGTGGAGCCGGGAACCGGCTGTGGAACTGGCGCGGGCCTTTCTTTCTCGTTGCTACGCCGGATGACGAGCAGAACCAGTGACGCAAATCCCGCTGATCAACGGCGCACTCGCATCGGAGATGGCAGATTTCAATCTGTCGTATCCCCAAAATCTGGAAGCCGTCCCGACTGAGTCTGGCATTTCGAAGGGTTACCTGCGCTCGGCAATGGGTGCATCGGTGCTTGGTGCGGGTGGTCCCGGTGTAGATCGAGGCGCAATCAACTGGAACGGTGTGCTTTACCGGGTGATGGGGACCAAGCTGGTATCCGTTTCTCCTTCTGGCGTCGTGACCCAGTTGGGAGATGTAGGATCGGGTGGCTCGGTCGGCCTAGACTACGGCTTCGGTCGGCTGGCGATCCAGAGCGGGACTAGCCTATATTATTGGGACGGTGTTTCACTGGTTCAGGTGACGGACCCCGACCTTGGGGCCTGCAACGACATCGCATGGTTCAATGGCCAGTATTTCAGCACGGACGGCACGTACATCGTTGCCACGCAGATTAGTGACCCGACGCAGGTTGACCCGTTGAAATACGGCTCTGCGGAGACTGATCCGGACCCGATCACGGGCATGATTAAGATTCGCAATGAGCTGGCAGTTTGCGGATCGAACACCATCGAGTTTTTCAACTATGTCGGCGGCACAGGTTTCCCGCTTCAGGTGAACCAAGGCGCTACCATTCCTATCGGCTGCGTTGGCCCTCGGGCGAAGTGCTTGTTCTCGCAAACGTTCGCGTTCGTGGGCGGCGGCAGGAATCAGGAAATCGGCGCATTTCTCGCGGGCGGCGGCTCGGCTGCTAAAATCTCCACGCGCGCGATCGATGACTTTCTGGCGGCGGAGGAAAATCCCGAAGCCATTGAGCTTGAGGCCCGCGTTTCAAGGGATGAGCAGCGCCTTTATATCCATCTGAGCGACAAGACGCTGGTTTACCTACAGAACGCCTCTCAGGCAGCGCAGCAGGCGGTCTGGTACGTCGCGCAGTCGGGATTGGCGATGGATAAGCCCTATCGCCTGCGTCACGCGGTTATCCTCGGTACTCAGACCATCGTGGGTGATGTCGATGGCGGCACGCTTGGGGTGTTGAGCGAGAGCATCTCCACGCATTTCGGTGAAGCAACGGGCTGGTGCTTCGATACGCAGTTGATTTTCAACTCGGCCAAGGGCGCGATTGTTCATAGCCTTGAACTTGTCGCCCTTCCGGGGAGAAGTGTTTCGGGTGTCCCTTCCGCGTTCATCTCCTACACAGTTGATGGAGAGACGTGGAGCATGGAACGCGCGAGCCGCATCGGATTGAGCGGAGCCAGAAACAAGCGTATCGCGTTCTTTCCACATAAGCGGTTCGCTCGATACATGGGCATTCGGTTCCGTGGGGATTCTACCGCATTGCAGGGCATCGCCTCATTGGAGGCTGAGATTGAAGGGCTGAAGAACTGATGGCCACGCCAGCGCTCCAAACCTTCCTTACCCGTGACGATCTGCGAAAGGTGTTCGGGGATAACCCGAAAGTGATCTATGCTTTCGAGCAGCAGCAGAAGCAGGTTGCGGATAATACCGCTCAGACGGCTACCAATGTCGATGCAACGACCGCCATTCAGGATGCCACGGTCATCACGCTATCGCCCAACGAAACGTTGACGAGAGAGCGCATTCTAGCCGTTGGGACTGGCCTCCAGATAATCGACAACGGCCCCGGCGCTACAGTGGTTATCGTGCTTACGACTGTCCCGCTTCTCAACGGAGGCTATGACTGCACGATCAATCTATCCGCTGACACCAATGTCGATTTCCCAACGCTGGGGAAAATCCCAAGCTCGGCTGTCGGTCCCTACGCGGACGACGCGGCGGCTGCGAGCGCGGGGGTGGCAATCGGAGAGATTTACAAGGGCCCGACTGGCTCGGTAGTATGGCGTCAGGCATAGTTGCGCTACGCCAACAATTGGCGTAGGATACCACATCGGTAGCCTGAAAGCCCTGCACCGGGGGCATTGCGAGAGCAACAGGCCCCGATGGAAATCATCCGCGAACGTGATCCCTCCCTGATCAACCGGCTGTCCAATCAGCCGGGGATCATGAGCAATATCGCGCCGAAGAAACAGGTGGTCGATTGGACACCGTTCTTTGAAAACCCGGTTGGCTGCATCGTCCTCTCGAACGGGGACGATGCGGTACAGGTATATGGCCAGTCGGCGGAAAAGGATTGGCTGGTCTCCACGATATTCGGTCCGACTTGCCGTGGAAAGCGTGCGCTGGAAACCGGCTACGCGATGCGCGAGTGGATGAAGCCCTATGTAGAACAGGCGTTCGGCCCGGTCCCCGATTATCTCCCTCAGGCCAAGTGGTTCTACCGCAAGCTGGGTGCTGAACCCGTCGAATATGTCGAGAGCGGCGGCGATATCTATTATCCCGATGAGGGCGAAACCATGTTCGTATTTCGGAAGGCCCACTAATGGCCGCTCAGGCAGGTATCGCCGCAGGCGCATCGCTTATCAGCGGTATCCTTGGGGGCAAGGGAGCCAAGAAAGCTGCTGCTGCGCAAACTGCGGCCTATGAGAAGGGCATTGCCGAACAGCGCAGGCAGTATGACACCTCGCGCGCTGACTTCATGCCATACATGGAGGGTGGCGGGGCTGCGTTGGGTTCGTCGCTTGACCTTCTCGGGTTGAACGGAGCGGAGGCGCAGCAGGCGGCGATTGCCCAGCTTAAGGGTTCCCCCGGCTTCACCTCGCTCTACGATACCGGGCAGGACACGATCCTTCAGAACTCGGCTGCTACGGGAGGTCTTCGCGGCGGCAACACGCAGAACAGCCTTGCCAACTTCGGCTCGGGCCTTCTGTCCACGGTCATCCAGAATCAGCTTGGCCAGCTTGGCGGCATCGCGAGCCTTGGAGCGGGGGCGACGGGACAAGTTGGCCAGCTCGGGGCAAACAGCGCCAACCAGATCAGCGGCTTGCTCGGCCAGCAAGGAAACGCCAAGGCATCGGGCATCGCCGGTCAATATGGGGCGTGGCTTAGCGCGCTGGGTGGGATTACAAACGCGGCTGGAAATTACTTCGGTGGCGCTTCGGGTGGCGGTAGTGCGGGGAATATCATGGGTGGCGCTAACGGTGTCGCTGGCGGGTTGCGCGGCTGGTAATGGCAAGCGATCCGAACCAGCTTATCGCACTTCTGGCGCAGATGCCGGGAATGGTGGGGCGCTCTGTCTATGAAGGACAGGAGCAGGGCCTGAAGCGCCGTCAGGGCGAGCAGGCGATCCAGATCAATGACTTTGCGCTCAACGCCGAACGTCAGAAGCAGGGGCAGCAGGAAGCCTATCGCGCGGATGTGGATCAGTATCTGCTTGATCCCACGCCAGCGGGACTGATGGCGCTTGCCTCGAAATACCCCCAACAGGCTGAGGCTCTACGCAAGGGCTGGGATGTCAAGGACGCGGCGGTAAAGACGGCTGATATTCGGCAGTGGGGATCGGTCTATTCCTCGCTGAAGAACGGTCGCACCGATCTTGCGCTTGGCCAGCTTCGTGCGCGCCGTGATGCGGAAAAAGCGCAAGGGGTAGATACAGCGCTCCTAGACCAAACTATTGCCGCCCTTGAGGACCCGGACCCCGCGACTCGCAATCAGGCGATCAAGGCGCTTCAGGGTGAGGCGCTGATGAACCTTGCGGCTGCCGATTACGACAAGTTCGCGCAGAACTACAAGGTGGTTGGCGGCGAGGCCGAGGGGCCATACACGCTTGGTCCCGGTAGCCGCCGCTATGATGCTGATGGCAACCTTGTTGCATCGGCTCCGTTCGCGCCTCGCCCTGTTAGCGTCGGCGAGGGTGAGACCATTGTCGAATACGATCCGAATAGCACGGGAGGAGGTGATCAAGCATCTGGTGGCGCGGGGGGCGATGCAGTCTCCCGCATGGTCCCGATTACCCTTCAGGCGGAAAGTGGAAACCGAGAATATAATCGGGACGGCTCGCGCGTAACCAGCCCCAAGGGCGCGCGTGGCAAAATGCAGGTTATGCCGGGAACGGCAAAGAACCCCGGCTTTGGCCTTTCCCCTTCCGATGGCACTCCGGAGGATGACGCGCGCCTTGGCCGGGAATATCTCGGCGTGATGATGCAGCGGTACAACAACGACCCTGCAAAGGCGTGGGCCGCGTACAATGCTGGCCCCGGTGCAGTGGACAATGCCGTCAAGAAAGGCGGGGATCGCTGGCTTCAGAACATGCCAGCCGAGACCCGCTCTTACGTCAACCGCAACATGGTGGCGTTGCGTGGGCAGGAGCAGCGCGGACAGCCTCGGGTTATCGCACAGGGCGCGCCGAAGCCGGGCAAGGTGCAGGCGCAGCGCCTGACGCCGGAAGAGGTGGCCTCCGAAGGGCTTGACCCTAATACGGTGTATTACCGGGGCGAAAACGGTATGCCTCAAGCGGTGAGTGGCCAGCGTGCCGATGCTAAACTGAAGCCTGTTCCAACTCCGATTGTGAACGCGGTTATCGAAAACCGCAATTCGATCCGAGCCATCGACAAAGCGCTTAAGGCTCTCGACGCCTATCCCGCAGGCGTGGGGCTTATTAGCGGTGGGGTGCCCTCATGGGTGAGTCAGCGAACGGACCCCAAGGGCGTTGATGTCCGCGCCGCAATCGCAGATATCGGCAGCTTGCGCATTCACGACCGCTCCGGCGCTGCCGTGACCGCTGCTGAAACGCCGCGCCTTCTGCCCTTCATTCCCTTGGTTACGGATACCGCTGATACCGCTCGCAAAAAGCTTAAACGGTTCCGCGAAGAATATGCTGCGATCAACCGAGACATCGAGGGGATGTACACCGAGGATCAGGGTTATCAGCCCATGCTCCAAGCGGGCCAGTCTCCCGCTGCTCAACGTGGTGCGCCACAAGGCGGCGCTCCCGGTTCTTCCGCAGCCAACCCCATTGTGATCCGCTCACGTCAGGAAGCCATGAAGAACAAGGGCAAATGGGTACGCACCCCTGACGGTCGCGTTGGGAAGGTTCGCTAATGGCGCGCGATCCTTGGGACGACCTGATTGATTTCGCCAACGAGTCCGTAGCGGGTTCGGAGGCGCTTGCCGATGATCCCACGCTAATTGATCCCTCGACGGTAACGACCCCACAGGGTGACCCCTCACTTGAAGGCGTGATTGATTTTGCCCCCCAAGGACAGGCTCCCGTAGAGGAACAGCCGCGTCAGCCTACGGGTAAACGCCCTTGGAAAAGCCTGTACGGGCAACCGAACGACCTCGACACTGTTGAGGGGCGGGGAATGGCCACGCTTCAGGGCCTTGGAAGTCTCGCCAATCCTTCCGTTGAGGGTGCGGCCTCGCGTGTCGCCGGTCTGGTCCCGGAAAGCTATGAGTTTGACCCTCAAGGCTTTGTCACGATCTACTATCCGGGTGGCAAGACTTCCAAATGGAGCGTGATCGATGACGCCCTCCCGCCTCAGATTCTCGGGGCGTACGAAGCGGAATATGGTGGGCTTCCGATTGATCCTGAGACGGGCGATCCTTCGATTCCGCTAACGCAGAACTCGACTGAAGATTACCTGATGCTGGGGCAGCGCCCGCCCGCCGACTTTCGGGACAACAGCCGCAACTTACTGCCTGATGGTGTGGATGCGTTTGCTCGTGGCGCAGTCCCTTTCGAACTGGATGACGAACTGGACGCCCTATTCGGTACGATAGCAGGCGGTGATTTCGGTGACGAGCTTATCCGCTCGCGCGGCATCCGTGACTATGATCAGGAGAACAGCCCCTATCTGCGCGGTACGGGTGATTTCGTGGGGTCGCTGGCGCTGCCTACCAAGCTCGGTAGTGTGGGGGGGCTAGCGGCAAAGGAAACGGCTGCGCGCGTTTATTCCACCGCACTGGCGCAGGGGCTTAGCCGTCCCGCTGCACGTACCTTGGCGAAAGCTGAAGCGAACGCTGCGTTCCGTTCGGCCATTGCTCGCCAAAGCGGCAAGGAAGGCGCTATCTACGGCGGCGCTGAAGGGGCATCGGCTGGGGACAGTTTTGCTGAGCGTGGGATTGGCGGTATCACGGGTTCCGCTATTGGCGCTCCGGCTGGTTATGGACTTGGCGCTGCTGCTGGACAGGCTGGGCGGCTGCTCCCTACTCGGGGCACTCCGGAGCGGGTTCTTGAACGTCGGCGCTTCGATAGCGCAGTCGGGCGCATGGATGAGCGCGGCTTGCCGGTTGACGTTCTCGCCGCTGATCGCCCCGGCGCGTATTCATCTCAGATGGCTTCGGCGGTCACCAACGCCACGCTTGGCGCGATTCCGCTTTCGGAAGGCGCGGACAGGGCGGTTACATCGCTGGCCAATGCGCGTACCGGCATAGCCGAGCGTATCGGCAATGTCCGCAGCGATGATGCTGGCATCGGTCAGGTAATTCAACGCGGAATCCGAGAGGCCGAAAGCGGGACGCAGGCCAAGGTTGCGCCGTTGTATCAGCGCATCCCTATCCAGGGCGATGCACCTGCTCAGCTCAATAACGTCAACGGCTATCTGGCTGAAGCCAATCGTGGATTTTCCAGCAATCCGGCGCTGTCGCGTATCTGGTCGGATGATCCGATGTTGCAGGCCACAGCGGAAGCTCTTGCTGATGGCGCTAAGAACGGCGGACTTTCGTGGGATGACCTAAAGGGCTTCCGCTCCGTCATCGGAGAGAAGATCGGGCAGCCGGGGCTTGCCAAGGACGGCACGGATATCCGACGCCTGAGAGGGCTCTACGGGGCGCTGAGCGAGGATATGCGCGCTACCGCTGCGGCGCAGGGACCCGGAGCCTTGAGGGCATTCGAGCGGGCGAATAACTATGCCCGAGCAAGAGAACGCCGCGTGGAGAGGGTATTCTCCGAATTGCTTGGCCCTGATTATCAGACCAATCCGGAGCGGGCCTATCGCACCCTCATGAACTGGGGTCGAGCCAAGGGCGGGGATGTGGCTAAGTTCTCGCAGGGTTTCCGCTCACTTCCTGAAGAGGCGCAGAATAGCGTACGCGCCAGTGTGCTTGAGATGCTCGGACGCGCTCCGAAGGGCAGGCAGAACACGGAAGGGAATGCGTTTTCCCCGGCTGACTTCATGACGCAGTGGAATGATCTTTCTCCGCGAGCCAAGGCGCTCCTGTTCAATGGCGAACATCGGGTTGCGGTGGATGACATCGCGCGCATCGCAGGGGGAATGAAGGCATCCGGCAAGTTCTCCAACACCTCGCGCACAGGTCTGGCGGTTGGCGGCGTTGGCACGGCAGGGACGTTTGTATCCAATCCTGTGCTTGGCGTTCTATCAATCGGAGCCCAGCTCGGCGCTGGTAAGTTGTTGGGCAATCCCAAGTTCGCCCGTTGGCTGATGGCGCTGGACAAGAAGCCCAACATTCAGGCGATCAACGCGCATGTGAAGCGCCTCGGTAAGCTGGCCAACACCGCACCGGGTATGGAGCAGGACTATCTTAATCTGGCGGACCAGATCGAACAGGTTCTGGACATGGAAACCGCACCCAAAAGGGGCAAGGAATAATGCAGAAGGTTAGCAACCCGGTCCCTATCTATCTCGACGCCTCGGGCATGCTGGCCGATGGCGGCAAGATTTACGTGGGTGTTGCGGATACCGATCCGGAGACCAATCCCATTGATCTGTTCTGGGATAGTGATCTGACCATTCCGGCTGACCAGCCCATCCGCACGATTGGTGGCTTGTCGGTCAACGGCGTGACCCCGGCGGTGTTTTTCTGCGACGAGACCGACTATTCCATGCGGTTTCGGGACTATAACGACACGCAGGTTTTCTACTCGCCCTCGGTCTATCTGCCCATCGATAGCTTTCAGCCGATCAACGCCAATCTGACGGCCATCGCTCTACTCAGCACGACCACTTTTGGCCGCTCGCTGCTGACGCTCGCCAATAGTTCGGCTCTGGCAACTGCTACCGGCATTCCCACCCCTCTGCCATTGGCGGGCGGCGCGCTCACTGGAAATGCGACTAGGCAAGGTGCAGGCGTACTGCCCTATTGGTATGATCCCCTGATGACGGGTGGACGCATCTTTATCACAGCATCGGGCGCGCCTGATCCAACGTCCTTGCCGGGCGATATCTGGTTTACCTACTAATGCAGGTTCGGGACGCATCAGGAACCTTGAGAACAATCGCTTCGGTTTCTGCGAGGGATACCGCCAGCGCACTCAAAGCCGTGTCCGGTATTTATGTTAGGGACAGCGGTGCAGTTCTGCGTACGATCAGCGGTGGCGGAAGTTTAAGCGCAACGCTATCTCCGGCCAACCTCTACGGCTATGGCTACAGCCCCGGCGCGATCAATGTAACGACCGGCGGAAGCGGAACGGTCTCGATTACCGGTGGCACGCCTCCTTATACCGTGGATTATACGTTGTCGGAAAGTGGCTGGGAGGCCGTCTCTCCTTCCTCTCTGGTAACTCCGTTCAGATCGCCGCCGCTTAGCGGATCAGAGGAATCAAATACCCTGATCTATGCGACAGTGCAGGACGCGCTTAGCAACGTGGTTATCACCAACACAATCTCAGCATTCTGCCAGAATGCCTACGAAGGTCCATAAGCATGGCACGATATAGCGGAACCGTCAGGGATCAGAACCAAGCACCGGTTATCGGAGCGCTGGTGGCCGTGCGCAATCAGGACGGCACGACTCCGATCCTGTACGATGACGACGATCTTGTTCTGGACAACCCCCTGACCACCGATGGCTACGGGACGTACTATTTCAACGTAGAAACGCCGGGATATTTCGACCTGACTTTCTACTATGGAGGGCGGACGGTCACGAAGGAATACGGCGTTCCAGTTGGGATCAGCGTCGATACGTTCATTCCGTTAGTTTATGATCTTGGCGAGCGGACCGCCAGCACACCGCTTACCGATCTATCGGAAGAGTGGAACAACGCCGCTGTAGAGTTTGTGGGCGAGCGCCGTAGCTTCACGGGCACAGCTTACGATGTCAACTCAGTGATGATCAGCTACGAGTTTGACGGAGATAGGAAGTTCGCGCTCTCTCCGAATGGGGCTATTCTCCAAACTCCCGGTGTTGCCGCGACCGCAGCCGCTTCGATCATTCAAAGCGCCGACCTCGAATGGAATGATGGCCTGCTGCCGGGTGATGGGGGACGCGTCAGCGATTTCCATGTCTCGGAAACCAATGTTGATATCAATGCGGTAAACCAAATCTTGGACAGCGGGTTGCATACGGTCGCCCGGTGGAAGGTCAACGACTTCTCCTTTGCAGAGATTCACCCGCCTACTGCCGGGGTCTTTCCCGGAGGCGTCTACCCGCCAGAGTTCCGGCTATATGACCCACTTGTCCCCGCGCACACCAGCTTTGGCGGGTTGCGCTATAATGCGGGAATTCTCGGCCTTACGCAGGGGATCGATATCAATGGCTTCCCCAATCCCGTTATCCGGGTTTATTGGGACGATTTCAACGGGACATCGGGTAGCAGCACTGCCCTGATCGAGAGCAACGCCAGCAATCGCCTGCAAATTCAGGCGCTGTTTGCATCCATTGTTCATCGCAACGGAAACGGGCGATATGAATGGGAAAGCTCCGGCCCGCAGCTCCGAATTACATTCGTGGGCTATGAGTTGTCGGCAGGCAAACCGCTCGATGTCAGCAATAGCGGACAAGTCTCCGGAGAGGCGCGCGTACCATTCACCGTCAGCACCGTCACGACAGCAGTAGACACGCAGGTCTGGTCCTCGCTCGCGGCGGGCGTCTATACCAACCGGGCTAAGGTCACTGGCCTTGGCCATGCCTTCTTCCGAAGTCTATGCATCGGCGCAGATGTTGGCGCAGTCGTGACCACTGGCGCGCAGGGTGCTACTCCGGTCACGAACAACGACCTCATTCTAGAGCGCACCTCGGCTAGTTGGCTTAAG
>Ga0247806_10000181_pt1 | contig 43547 bp, 33 predicted proteins | sample UWRJL059202B1_FD_179935 | JGI IMG/M metagenome (GOLD analysis project Ga0247806, IMG submission 179935) | Plant litter microbial communities from Arlington Agricultural Research Station in Wisconsin, United States - UWRJ-L059-202B-1 | ecosystem: Environmental > Terrestrial > Plant litter >... | reverse complement strand
CGACCGCCTCCGCTGGTCGAGCTTGTCGAGACCCGGTGCGACGATCTCGGGATGCCGCGGCAGCCCACTCATCCGCCCTCGTGGCGCTGTGGGCGCGACACACGCGCACGTCACGGGGTCTCGACAAGCTCGACCAACGACGGGGCGCGATGCGCAGGCCGGGTCGCGGTCTCAGAACGCGACCGCCTCCGCCGGTCGAGCTTGTCGAGACCCGGTGAGACGATCCCGGAATCCACGGCAGCCCACCCATCCGCCCTCGTGGCGCTGTGGGCACGACACACGCGCACGTCACGGGGTCTCGACAAGCTCGACCAACGCTCGGGGCGCGATGCGCAGATCGGGTCGCGGCCTCAGGACGCGACCGCCTCCGCCGGTCGAGCTTGTCGAGACCCGGTGAGACGATCTCGGAATCCACGGCAGCCCAGTCATCCGCCCTCGTGGCACTGTGGGCACGACACACGCGCACGTCACGGGGTCTCGACAAGCTCGACCAACGACGGGGCGCGACACGCGCGCACGTCACGGGGTCTCGACAAGCTCGACCAACGCTCGGGGCGCGGCGGGGCGGTCAGGCGGGGGTGCGCTCGTCGAGGCCCCAGGGCTGGCCGTAGCCGGCGGGCTCGGGGGCGCTCATCAGGTCGAGGTAGGGCTTGGCGTCGAAGGCCTCAGGGCCGAGCACCCCACGGCCGCTCCACACACCGGTGGCGAGGAGCTCCAGCGCGATCGCGGGATTGAGGGCCGTCTGCCACACCACGCACTGCGCGTCATACTCGGCCATCGTCCACTCGTTGTCGCTCACGTGATAGAGGTAGACCTCGCGGGGCGCACCATCCGTGCCGGTGCCGGTCACCCACACGCCGGCGCAGGTCTTGCCGGTCATGCGCGGGCCGATCGTGGCCGGATCGGGCAGGCTCGCGGCGACCACGTCGCGGGGAGCCACCATGGCCGGGCCGTCGGCGGTGCGCACCCGTACCGGGGTCACGCTGTCCAGGCCGAGCAGGTGCAGGGTCTTCAGCACCCCGATGAATTCCTCGCCGAGGCCGTACTTGAACGTCACCCGTTTCGCATCCAGCCAGCGCGGCATCAGCAGCACCTCTTCGTGCTCCACGTTCACGCACTCCACCGGGCCGATGCCGGCGGGAAAGTCGAACACCTCCGGCTCGCTGAAGGGCGCCGTGGTGAACCAGCCGCGGTCCTTCTCGTAGATCACCGGCGGGTTCAGGCACTCCTCGATGGTGGTCCAGATGCTGAACGACGGCGCGAAGATCTCGGTGCCGGCCTCGTCGCGCACCACGAGGTTGGCGCCGTCCCGGGTGCCGAGCTCGTCGATCTCGCTGAACAGGTGATCGGCGGCGTACCGGGCGAAGACGTCCGACAGCCCCGGCTCCACTCCCATGCCCACCAGCGCCAGCCGGCCGCTGGTCTCCCAGTCGGCGGCCTGGTCGAACTGGTCGTCGCCGAGCTTGATACCGGTCTGGCTGTGCGGGTCGGTCGGATGCGGCTCCGACAGACTCATGGCCATGTCCAGGTAGTCGGCCCCCGCGGCGAGCGCGCCCGCGAAGATGGTCGGTACGAACTTGGGCTCCACGGCGTTCATCACGTGGGTGGCGCCGTGCTCGCGCGCCACCCTGGCCACGGCATCCGGGTCGGATGCGTCGATCTGCGCCGCCGCGAACCGGGCGGCGGTCTCGGCACCGTGCCGGGCCCGGATCGCGGCGACGGTGCGTTCGGCCCGGCCGATGTCGTAGTCGCTCACCACCACCAGCTCGTAGAAGGAGCGGCGGGCAACGATCTTCGCGAATGCGTCACCGACGCCACCCGCCCCAACGAGAAGGATCTTCATGCCTCAGAAGCTAGCGCGTTGGCGCCGCGAATGTCAGTGCGGCGGACGCCTCGCCGGCTCGATGCGCGGCGGCTACCAGAAAATCGAGTCCACGGGCAGAGCCGACCGCTCGACAGATCGCACCGAATAGGCGAACGGGGTCGTTTCGGTGACGTCCACAGAGCTGCGATTGACGTACACCAGCGCCTGTTCGTCGTTGACGCCCTCCACGGCGTAGGTGCGGCCCTGCCAGGTGGTCGTCGCGGTCACCTGCCGCAGGTCGGTCACCGCGCTCCCGTCGACGGTCGCCCGCCAGTCCCAGAAGTGCGGAGACTGCGCGGCCAGGACGAATTCGTCGGTCACGGTCTCGCCGCGGCTCTTCTTCAGCGTGATCTCGTTACCCGGGGCTGCCACGTCTTTCTCACCGGGCACATGAGGCAGCGCAGGCAGCGCGGGCAGGACGATTCGGCCTCGCAGCACGCCCACACACTCGGTCACGATGCCGACGCCCAACGGGCTCTCGGTGAGGGTCCACTGGCGCAGGCTCACCTGCGCCAGCGGCACCACGGCAGACCAGCCGCCATCACGGGTCTGTGCCAGCACCATCTCGGGTGCGGTGAACGGCGGCGGCGCGCCTCCGCCGACGAAGATGTGTGCCCGCCCGCTGCGGATCGCGGCAATCTGTACGGTGACGTCGCGCCAGATCGCCGTCCACTCCACCCGTCGAACCACGGAGACGAGGCTGCGCTCCACCAGTTTCGTGAACGCCCCATAGCCATCCGGCGACCAGCCCGCGGGGGCCGGCTCGGCAGCACCCAGCCAGATGAGCTGCACCTGCGGCACCCCGGCGAAGGTGACCGTGCCCGTGGTGTCGACCAGGCCGACGACCTGCCCGTCGATCTGCGTCACCAGCCCGGGACGCGGGGTGGTGGCGTCGATCTCGTCGTAGGTCGTCGTTCGGGTCAACCAGAACCTGTCCAAGTCACGGAACTCGACCTTGCCCGTGGCGCCCTCCATCTGCGGTTCAGCGTGGCGGGCGGCGACACCGCGCACCGGGAGTTCGCCCCAGACATTGATGTCGCCCCACGGGTCTACCCGGAACACGTGCACGCGGAGGCCCTGGAAGGTCGCGTATCCACTGACTTCGGTGCGACCATTCGGGATGTCTCGGGCGGTGATCTCCGCCAGGCTCCCCGGATTCGTCAGCGTGGAGTCGGCCTCGGGCGAGAACGTCCACATTGCGGTCACGGCTTGCCCTGGCGTGGGAGCGGCCGGGGCGGCAGCGAACGTCGCCGGGCGATGGTGTTCTCACCGTCGAGCTTGGCCGCGAACGGCGCCCAGAGCAGCACGGCCACGCCCACACCGAGGAACAGGCCACCGATGGTGTCGGTGAGCCAGTGCGCGCCGAGGTAGGTGCGGCTGATCATCATCACCACCGTGTAGGCGGCGCCGGCGATCCACACCCACAGCCAGGGGAAGATGATCGCCAGCGCCATCGTCATGGTCGCCGCGTTGGCCACGTGCCCGGACGGGAAGGAGCCGAAGTCGGAGGTGATGATCATGTCTTCGGGGCGGGCCCGGCCGAACAGGGCTTTCAGCAGTTGCACCAGGCCCGAGCTGATCAGGGTGGCGAGCAGGTAGAACAGCGCCGCCCACGGCCGTCGCAGGAGGAGCAGGCCCACCAGGATTAGCACCGGGATCACGATCACTCCGGCGATGCCGGCACCGAGGAAGTTCATCAGCAGAGCGGGGACCTCCCAGACCGGGGATCGGTTTTCGAGGATTTCGGCCATCCATTCTGTGTCGGCCTCGATCGGTCGTCCGTTGCCACGGAAGAGGAGAAGCGCACCGATCAGGAACGCCAGCAGCACGGCGACGCCGCCACTGATCAGCGGCCAGCGCCGGGCGATCCGCCGGGAGGGAGCCGCGGCTGCCGCGTCGGCGGCGCCGTCCGGGGGCGCGGCCGGTCCGGTTTCGGTGGGCTCACTGTCGGGCGTGCGCGATGGGTCCATCAGGCCATGTTAGGTCGGCCGGCCGGCGAACGGGTGTTGCCCCGCTGGGCACCGGTCGTCCCTGGCCGAGGGCTAGGCGGTCACCAGGGTGGTGCGGTTCTTGCCGGTGCGCTTGGACGTGAGCATGGCCTCGTCGGCGAGTGCGATCAGCGCATCCGTGGTGACGGGTGCTGCCGCGCCGGAGGCGAACAGGCTGATGCCGATGCTGGCCGACACCGTGGAGCCCTGCGCGAGGCCCTCGAGCGGTTCGCGCACGGCCGCGCGGATGCGACCCGCCACCTCGAGCACGGAGTCCTCGTCGACGCCGGCGCAGGCGATCACGAACTCGTCGCCGCCGAACCGGCTCGGCAGGTCGCCCGCTCGCAGGGTGCGCCGCAGCCGGCCGGCCACCTGCCGCAGCACCTGGTCGCCGGCCTCATGGCCGAAGGCGTCGTTGATCGCCTTGAACCCGTCGAGGTCGAGGAACAGCACGCCAGCGCTCTGCCCGCCACGGTCGGTCTCGGTGAGCATCTGCCGCAGCCGGCGCTGCAGCGACAGCCGGTTCGGCAGCCCGGTGAGGGAGTCGTGCAGCGACTGGTGCTCGATTGTGCGTTGCAGGTGGATGCGTTCCAGCACCGGCGCGGCCTGCCGGGCCAGGGCCGCGAGGAGGTCGAGCAGGTTATCGTCCAGGGCCCGGGACCGCTGGAACCAGCACGCGATGGCGCCGCTGACCGTGCCGTCCTCGATCACCGGGATGATGCACAGCGCCTCAACCCCCTCGGCGTCGAGGGCGGCCGCCAGCGAGGGAAAATGCGCCGCGATGTCGGCGGGGCTGCGGCACAGCACCGGTTCACCGGTGCTCAGGCACTCCTGCACGGGCAGCAGACCGGCCAGGTCGACCGTGCCGGTGAGTGGCCGGTCGCCGGAGACCAGCTCCAGGCCGGCGCCCGGCTCGGCGACGAGAACCGACACGGATGCCGCATCCGTCGCCGTCTCGGCGGACACCCGCAACGCCGACCCGAACGCGGCCAGGGTGGTGGCCGGGGCGAGGGCGGCGGCGGCCTCCTGCAGAATGCGCACCCGCGCGACCGCGGACTCGGCGGTGCGCCGGGCGTCGAGCAGGTCCCGTTCGTACTTGAGCCGGATCCCGGCGTCGAACACGGCCGCGTACACCACCGGCTCGGCGCCGGAGTCGTCCAGAACCGAGCTGACCAGTACATCCCGGGTGCCGCCGGTGGGCGTGGACAGGGTGAGCATCATCTCGTTCAACGCGTGCTGGGTCCGTAGAAGCGGCATGAACCGGGTTTCAAAGATCAGCCGGCTGCCGCGGGAGAGCAGGGCGAGGAAGTACCGGCCCACGATCTCGTCGTGCGGGTAGCCCGCCCACGCGCAGAAGGTGTCGTTGACGGAACGGATGACCCCATCGGTCGACATTGCGAACAGGCCGGCCGGAGCGTGCTGGAACAGCGCGTCCGAGACGGCATCCGGGGTCACAGGTACTGCCGGATCCATCGTTCGATCTCGGCCGGGTCGGACAGGTGTGCGTAGTGCCCGGCCGCGTTGAGCACCACGAGTTCGCTGTCGCTGATGTGCTCGTGCAGGTATTCGCCCACCTCGAGGGGGGCGATGAGGTCGTCGGAGGACTGCAGAATCAGCGTGGGGGTGCTGATGTCTTTGAGGAACCGGCGCATGTCGGAGAGGAAGGTGACCCGGGCGAAATGCTGCGCGACCAAACTGCTCGTGCGGGACATGCTGTCGGCCAGTTCCTGGGCCAGTTCGGGCCGATCTGCGTTTTTCATCAGGGCCGGCGCCATGGCGGTGGCCCAGTTGGCGTGGTTGACCTCGAGGGCGTCCAGCAGCGCATCCACATCGGCGCGTTCGAACCCGCCGACGTAGCCCTCGTCGTTCAGGTAGCGCGGCGACGGGCCCAGCATGATGAGTCGGGCGAACCGCTGCGGCTCCTGAATCGCCGCCAGCGCGCCGATCATGGCGCTCACCGAGTGGCCGACGAAGACCACATCGTGCAGGTCGAGCTCGCGGATGATCTCGAGCAGGTCGGATGCGTAGCCGCGCAGGGAGTCGTACTTGCGCCGGTCGTACGCCGACACATCCGACTCGCCGGAGCCGACGTGATCGAACCGCACCACGCGACGCTCATCGGAGAATTGCGGAGCCACCAGGCGCCACATGTTCTGGCTGGTGCCATAGCCGGGACCGAAGATGATCGGCGGCAGCGCGGGGTCGCCGCTGACGGAGACGCCGTTTCGCACAAGCACGTCCACCGCCCCGATGGAGGGAGCAATCGGGCCGGTCGGCGTGGTATTCGTCACGTTCGTGATTCTTCCATATCGGCGCTCTCCGGCGCGAGCTTTGGAGGGTTAGTGCGAGAGCGCGGCCACGGTGCGCGGCCGAACGATGAACCACAGGCTGAGGATCGAGATGATCGCGGCGACGCCCATCACCGACGCCATCGGCACCGCGGTGCCGACGCCGAGCAGGCCCACGACCGGGGAGATCACGCCGGCGATACCGAAGTTGGCCGCTCCGAGGAGCGACGCGGCAGTGCCGGCCTCGCTGCCGTGCGCGTTCAGGGCGATGACCTGCACGGTCGGGAAGGTGAAACCGCAGCCGGCGATGAAGAACCAGAGCGGGATGAGGGTGCCCCAGAGGCCGGCGCCGAGCAGGTCGAGGGTGAAGATCGCCGCCGACGTCAGCACGAGCACCGCGGTGGCGCCGATCAGGATGTTCTGCGGACCCACGTTGTAGCGGTGCATCAGGCGGGAGCTGGCCTGCACGCCCACGACGATGCCGAGGGAGTTCACGGCGAAGAGCACGCCGTACTCCTGGGCGCTGAACTGGTACACCTGCTGGAACAGGAACGGCGAGGAGGACAGGTAGGAGAACAGGCCGGTGAAGGTCATCGCGCCGATGATGAGCACACCCACGAAGGTGCGGTCGCTGAGCACGGCACGGTACCGCTGGGCCAGGCTGGAGTGGCCGGGCACGGTGCGGCGTTCCTTGGGCAGGGTCTCGACGATCCAGATGGCGACGGCCACCATCACGACGATGCCGTAGGCGGCGAGCACCCAGAAGATGCCGCGCCACGGCATCACGAGCAGCAGCTGCGAGCCGATGACCGGAGCGAGCACCGGCGCCAGGCCGCTGACCAGGGCCAGCCGGGACAGCATCTTCACCAGCGGCTTGCCGCCGAAGAGGTCGCGCACCATGGCCATCGCCACGACCGCGCCGGCTGCGGCGCCGAAGCCCTGCAGCACCCGGAAGATACCGAGCGACACGATGTCGGTGGACAGCGCCGCGCCCACACAGGCCAGCACGTGGAAGCCGGTGGCGAGCAGCAGCGGCAGCCGGCGGCCCACCTTGTCGCTCCACGGGCCCACGATGAGCTGGCCGAAGCCGAAACCGATCATGGTGCCGGTGAGGGTGAGCTGGATGGCCGCGGCCGAGACACCGAGTTCGCTCTCGAGGGTGGGGAAGGCCGGCAGGTACAGGTCGATGGTGAACGGGCCGAGGGCCGTGAGCGCGCCGAGGATGATGATGTAGACGATCCGCTGCCCTCGGGAGAGCGCGTCACCGGGGTGCCGGGCGGTCGAGCGAAGTTGAGCCTCGGTGATGACGGGGATCATTGCGGTAGTCACGAAAAAGAGTCCTCGGTGCGGTCGAACGGTGGGATTCGGGCGAGTGCCCATTTGCGCCAAGCGCCCCGGCTCCGGTTCTATTCCGAATTTCCGCCGTCAGGCCAAAGATTGCGCGGATGCGGCGGATCGTGCACCTTTTCGGGGCTACCGCGCCGGCAACACGAGTTCCATGAACACGTCGGCCCTGGCGTAGGGCACCGGGCCGACCCGGTCAGCGGGAACGTGGCCGAACCCCACCGACTCGTACAGGTGCACGGCGCTCGGCAGCTTGGTGCTGCTGCCCAGGAACAGTGTCGTGGCCCCGAGCTCGGCCGCCAGGTCGATCGCGGCCAGGATCAGCCGCCGGCCGGTGCCGCGGTTCCGCTGGCTGGGCCGCACCGCCATCTTGGACAGCTCGAAGACGCCGTTGCCGGTGGGGACCACGGCCACGCAGCCCACCTTGTCGGCGCCATCGCGGGCGATGAGCACCTGTCCTCCCCGGTCGACGATCGCGGCGGTGGGGTTCTCGAGCAGGGCCCGGTCGGCGGCTTCGAGGGTGAACAGGGCGGTGATCCACTCCTCATTCAGTTCGCGGAAGGCGCGCGCATCCTCGGCGGAGGCCATCGGTGCGATCGAGAGCGTGCTGCTGGGGCTGCTGGGGCTGGTGGGTCTGGTGCGGCTGGTGCGGCTGGTGCGGCTGGTGCGGCTGGTGCGGGCGACGGTCATGATTCCTCCGGGTTGCTCTCTATTCTGCGAGCGGCAGATCAAGACGTCCAATATCAGTTATGGCCAGATCAAGACGGTAATCATCTGGGTAGTAGGGTCGGGGCATGGCCGCTCAACTGGAACTGAGGCACCTGCGCTACTTCGTCGCGGTGGCCGAGGAGCTGCACTTCGGCCGGGCCGCCGCCCGGCTGCACATGGCCCAGCCGCCGTTGTCGCAACAGGTGCGCAAGCTCGAGGAGCTGATCGGCACGGCGCTGTTCGACCGCACCTCCCGGCGGGTCGCCCTCACGGCGGCCGGGGAGGCGTTCCTCGACCGCAGCCGCGCGCTGCTCGCTCAGGCCGACGCCGACATGGACGAGGCCGCCCGCATCGGCCGGGGCGAATTGGGCCGGCTCGACATCGGCTTCATCAGCTCGGCGATCCCGTTGGGCATCACCGAACGCATCCACGCCTACCGGCTGCTCTACCCGGCGGTGCAGCTGCGGCTGCACGAGGGCTACACCTCGCTGATCCTCGACCGTCTGCTCGCCGGCACTGTCGACATGGGTGTGGTGCGGGACAGCGAGCCGCATCCGGCGCTGTCGATCACGACGCTGGCCACCGAGCCGTACGTCGCCGTGCTGCCCGTGGATCATCCGGCGGCCGGCGCGGCCGAGCTGGACGTGGGCCGGCTGCGGGAGGACCCGTTCGTGTTCTACCCGAGAGCCGCGGGCGAGCGGGCCTACCTCCGCAACCTGGCTGCGTGCCGCGCCGCCGGGTTCGAACCCCGCATCGTGCAGGAGGCGTCGTCATGGGTGACGATCCTGCACCTGGTGGAGGCGGGCCTCGGGGTGAGCATCGCGCCGGCCAGCGCCACCGTGACCACGCCGGCGGGCGTGCGGGCCATCCCCCTGGCCGGCAGTCACCCGCGCAGCGAGGTGCAACTGGTGCAACGTGCCGACGACTCCCGCGCGATTCTGGCGAACTTCCTGGCGGTGCCGGGCTCGCTCACGCCCACGCTGACGCCCGGGGCACGGCCGGTCTCAGGCTGAGTCGGCGCCCGCCGTGGCAGCGTCCGCGGATGCGGCGGCCGGGTCGGTTGTCGGTACGGTGGCTGCTGCGGTGGCGGGCCCGACGACCGGAAGCCCGGCCGGGTCGTCGAGCAGGCCCTCGAAGGCCAGCTCGGCGGCGCCGATCATCAGCAGGTTGGAGCCGAGCTCCGCGGCACTGAGTCGCACCGTGCCGAAGGCTGAGCCCAGCGAATGCGCGGCGACGCCGGCGCGCAGCCGGTCGGCATCCACGGCGAGCAGGGCGGCGAGGAACCCGCCGAGCACCACCAGCTGCGGGTTGAGAATGTTGATCGCCCCGCCCAGCGCCACCGCGAGGTGGTCGATCTGCCGGTTGACCTCGGCGCGCACCACCTCGGACTCGGAGGCCAGCAGCGCCTGTTCCAGCTCATCGGCATCCGCCCCGGCCAGGCCGAGCACCTCGAGCAGTTCGCGCCGGGTGACCTCAGCCTCAAGGGTGCCGCGCAGGCCCGCGGAGTCGACCCTGTCGCTGTCGCTGACCCGGGTGTGCCCGAACTCGCCCGCGTACCCGGCGATGCCGCCGGCCGCCTGGCCGCCCACGATCATGCCGCCGCCGATGCCGCTCGCGCCGCCGTTGAGGTAGATGAGGTCGGTGATGCCCTGGCCCGCCCCGAAGAACCGTTCGGCCATCGCACCGAGACTGGCGTCGTTGGCGGCCAGCACCGGGTAGCCGGTGGCGGTTTCGAGCATCTCGGCGAGCGGCTCGTCCACCCAGCCCAGGTGCGGTGCGTGCCGCACCAGACCGTCGTGCGCGCGCACCAGGCCGGGCACGGCCACGCCGATGCCCACCACCTTGAAGTTCGCGGCCAGTTCGCCGCGCATGCCGTCGATCACGGCGGCGGCGATGTTCACGGCCTCGAGCACACTCGGGGACTGGTCGGTGGGGTAGCGCACCCGGCGGTGCACCTGGCCGTCGAGCCCGACGATACCGATGGTGACGGCGTCGATCTCCGGGTTCACGGCCAGCGCCACGACCTGCTCGCTGACGCTGACGATGGGGCTGGGCCGGCCCACCTGGTTCGTGGAGCTGGGTTCCTTCTCCACGACCAGGCCGCGCTCGACCAGTTCGGCCACCAGGGCGGCGATGGTGGACCGGTTCAGTCCCGTGGCCCGGGTGAGCTGGGAACGCGACGCCGCACCGCTGCGGTGCACGAGTCGCAGCACAACAGACAGGTTGTGTCTGCGCACGTCGTCATGGCTGCTGCCCTGCACGGTTCCTCCGTCTGGCCCTACCTGCGGCTGTCCCCCGCTGACCGGCTGACGCCCGGTTATCCGGCTGTTTCTCCCAGAATACCCGGCAACTCTCCCGATCGGCCGTGATACGTTGCACAACGCCACAAATCGACGTAGACGAGGATGTCCATGACCTTTCCCAGCCTGAGAATCGCCCTCACCGGCGGCAGCGGCAAGCTCGGCCGCACCGTGCTCGACCGGCTGCGTGCCGAGGGGCACGCGGTGATCAACTTCGACCAGGCCGGCACCCGCGGCGCCGGCTTCGTGCGTATCGACCTCACCGACTTCGGCCAGGTGATCGACGCCTTCTCGGGTGTCAACGACCAGGCCGACGGATTCGACGCGGTGGTGCACCTGGGCGCGATTCCGGCGCCGGGCCTTGTGCCCGACGTGGCCACGTTCCACAACAACATGCTCGCCAGTTACAACGTGTTCCAGGCGGCCCGCCGGGTGGGCATCAAGCGCATCGTCTACGCATCCAGTGAGACCGTGCTCGGCCTGCCGTTCGACACCGACCCGCCCTACATCCCGGTCGACGAGGAGTACCCGGCCAGGCCGGAGAGCACCTACTCGCTGGTGAAGCACCTCGAGGAGCAGATGGCCATCGAGCTGGTGCGCTGGGACCCGGAGCTGTCGATCACCGCGCTGCGCTTTTCCAACGTGATGGATCCGGAGGACTACGCCGGTTTCGAGGCGTTCCAGGCGGATGCGACCCTGCGCAAGTGGAACCTCTGGGGCTACATCGACGGCCGCGACGGTGCCCAGGCGGTGCTCAAGGCGCTGCAGAGCGCGCCGGCCGGCTTCGAGCGGTTCATCATCGCCGCCGCCGACACCGTGATGCGCCGCCCCAGTGCCGACCTGGCCGCCGAGGTCTTCCCGACGGTTGACGTCGCCGCGGAGGTCACCGGCCGCACCACTCTGCTCTCGATCGACAAGGCCCGCCGCCTCCTCGGCTACGCCCCCGAGCACTCCTGGCAAGACCCGCGCTAACCGCCCGCGAGCCGTGAGGAGAACCCCGAAAAAGGGACTTTTTCGGGGTTCAGCTCACGGTTCGCGGGAGGGTGGGGGTGCCGTGGACCCGCGGGAGACGTACCGGGGTTCGAGCAGGTCCACCTGCGGGGTGCGGTCGCCGTTGATCTGGCGGATGGTGAGCGCCACCGCGCGGCTGCCGGAGTCCTCCGGGGACAGCGGGATCTCGTCCAGCGGCGGGCTGAACTCCGAGGTGTCGAAGACCGCGCAGGCGGAGAGCACCGACAGCTGCCCGGGAATGCTGACGCCCCGGGCGGCGAGGATCTCCAGCACCGTGACCTGCACGGCTTCGCCGGCGTGCATGATCAGTGCCGTCATGTCCGGCTGGCTGGTGAAGAGGTCGTCGACGGCGCGGCGGATGCTGTCCAGGTCGCGCGCCGGCATCACGAAGGCCGTCTGGATGCCGCGGTCCGCCGCCGTGCGATGGAAGCCGTCCCGGAACCGCAGCGGGTAGTTCGCTCCCCAGTCGTAGGTGCTGCGCGGCTGGCCGAGCAGTCCGATCGAGCGGTGGCCGAGGTCGGCCAGCCGGCCGACCGCCAGGGCTGCCGCCGCATCGAAGTCCAGGTCCACACAGACCAGCCCCTCCGTGTCGGCCGGCACGCCGATGACGGTGGCGGGGATGTTCAGCGCCCGCAGCAGCGGCATCCGCTCGTCGTCCCTGGAGACATCCAGCGCGATGATGCCGTCCGCGAGCCGGCTCGAGGTGACCCGCTCGAGACCGGTGGAGGCCTCATCCGCGGTGAGCAGCAGCACGTCGTAGTCGAGCTTGCGGGCCGCGGTGGCCACCGCGAGCACAAACGACATCAGCACCCCGGCCTGGGTGTCGGCGCGCACCGGGGCGGTCAGGGCGAAGATGCGGGTGCGGGTGCCGGCGAGCATCCGGGCGCCGGCGTTGGGCCGGTAGCCGAGCTCCTGGATGGCGCTGACCACCCGGTTCCTCGTCGATTCGGCGATGGACCGGTTGCCGCTGAGCGTGTACGACACCGTGCTGATCGACACCCCGGCGAGGCGGGCGACATCGTGAATAGTGGCCATGCGTCCTCTGATACCTGGGTGGAGCCGGTGGGCGTGCTCATAAGAATACCCAGCGCCCGGACGGCGATCGTCCGGGCGCTGGGCGGAGTCGGCTCAGCCCTTGACGGCGCCGATCATGACCCCTGAGCTGATGTGCTTCTGCAGGAACGGGTAGACGATCAGCACCGGGACCAGCGCGATGATCACCACGGCCATCTGCACCGCGAGGGTGGCGACCTCACCGCTTCCCACGGCCACCTGTCCGGGCACCGAGACGCCCTGCAGCACGTAGGAGCGCAGGATCACCTGCAGCGGCAGCTTCTCGCTGTCGTTGATGTACAGGGTGGCGTTGAAGAACGCGTTCCAGTAGCCGACCCCGTAGAACAGGCCGATCACGGTGATCACGGACTTCGACATCGGCAGCACCATCTTGCTGAGGATGCGCCAGTCACCGGCACCGTCGATGCGCGCGCTATCGAGGATCGACTGGTCGATGCCCATGAAGAAGCCGCGCATCAGGAAGATGTTGAACACGCTGATACAGCTGGGCAGGATCAGCGACCAGTAGGAGTTGATCAGGCCGAGGTTGCTCACCAGCAGGTAGCTGGGGATCATGCCCGCACCGAAGAACATGGTGATCAGCAGAAAGAACAGGATCGGCCGGTGGGCGAAGGAACCGGGACGGGAGAGCCCGTACGCGGCCATCACCGACACCACCAGGCTGATCAGGGTACCCACGGCGGTGATGCCGACGCTGACCATGACGGCCCGGGTCACCACTCCCCCGGAGAGGATCTGCTCGTAGGCCGAGAAGGTGAGTTCGCCGGGCACGATCACCATGCCGCCGGCCGCCGTGATGGTGGCCTGCGAGGAGAAACTGGTGAGCACGACGATATAGAGGGGAACGACGATCAGGGCGGCCATCACAAAGAGCACGATGGCGCGGGCGCCGGCCTCGAGCGGAGCACGGGGCTCCTCCCAGGCGGGCCGGACGACCTTGGAGGTACGGGGATGCGACGAGTCGATTGGTCTGGTGGTGATACTCATGATTTCTGGTAAACCCCGGCCTCTCCGAATAGGTGCGCAAGTTTGTTGGCGCCGAGCACGAGGAGCACACTGATCACGCCCTTGATCAGGCCCGCGGCCGCGGCGTAGCTCCAGTCACCGTTTTGGATGCCCGAGTAGTAGACGAAGGTGTCCAGCACCTCCGCCGCACCGGCCCCGACCGCATCACGTTGCAGCAGCAGCTGCTCGAAGCCCACCGTGAGGGAGTCGCCGAGGCGCAGGATCAGCAACAGGATGATGATCGGTCGCAGCGCCGGAAGGGTGATGTGCCACATCCGCTTGCGCCGGCCGGCACCGTCCATCGCCGCGGCCTCGTAGAGGCTCGGGTCGATGGCGCTGAGCGCGGCGAGGAACACGATGATGCCCCAGCCGGCGTCCTTCCAGAGCGCCTGGGAGGTGACCAGGATCAGGAAGGTGTCGGGTTGGGTCATCAGGTTGACCGCTTCGATGCCGTTGTCGCGCAGGAACTGGTTGAGCAGCCCCGCCCCGCCGAGGATCTGCTGGAAGATCGAGATCACGATCACCCAGGACAGGAAGTGCGGCAGGTACACGATCGACTGGAACAGCGACCGGATGCGTGGGCTGAGCAGCCCCTGCAGCAGGATCGCCATCATGATCGGAACGGGGAAGAAGAAGACCAGCTGGAACGCCGTGATCGTGAGGGTGTTGCGCACGGCCGACCAGAAGGCCTCGTCGGCCAGGACCCGTTCGAAGTTGGCGAAGCCCACCCAGGGGTTTTCGAACATGCCCACGTAGGGCGAGTAGTCCTGGAAGGCGATGGCGTTGCCGACGATCGGCACGTAGGCGAACAGCGCGGTGAGCACCAGGGCCGGCAGCACCATGAGCAGCAGGGTGCGGTCCCGGCGGAAGAGTGCCCGACGTTTCCGGCGCTTCCGTTCGGTTGCGTTCTTCTGGATGGCTGGGTCTGCGGGCGGCGCCCCCGGGGTGGGGCGCCGCTCGTCTACAACGGTCATCAGCCGGGCCTACGCGTCCAGGTACTTCTGGTAGAACTTGCGCAGTTCGTCGCCGCCCTTGGACTTCCAGGTCTTGATGGCGCCGTCCAGCGCGGACAGGTCCTTGCGCCCGTTGGCCACGTCGGCCTTGAGGTCGTCGAAGGGCGTGCCGAGCGAACCGAACTTGGCCGGCTCCTGGATCTGTACCCCGTAGAGCACCGGGTCGGTGGCGAAGGCGCTCATCCGGGCGCTCCAGTTGCAGTAGTCGGTCACGAACTGCGGGTACTCCACGTGCGCCTGCACCACGGGCGGGTGCACCAGGAAGGAGTAGGTGGACGTCACCTCGGCCTGGCCCTTTTCGTTGAGCACCGGGGCGCCGTTGGCATCCAGGTCATAGTGGGTGCCCTTGACGCCGGAGTTGAGCAGCTGGTACTCGGCGGTGCCGAACGGTGCCGCGGCGAAGTTCGCGACGGCGAGCATCTCCTTGATGGCCGCCTCATCGGCCTTCTTGTTGATGAAACTGAAGATGCTGGCGGGGCTGCCCTTGTAGAGCACGGGGTCGCCACCGTCGGCCGCGAAATAGTCCATGGCCTGCGTGTTGTAGCTCGGGTTGGACGGCAGGACCCGGGCGAGGGACTCGGCCCAGCCACCCACGCCGTCGCTCTTGACCAGAGTGTTGCCGGCCTCGTAGCGACTGTTGGCCTGCTGGTCGTTGCCGGCCATGGCATCCGGGTGCACCGCGCCGGACTTGTACAGGCGGGTGAGCCAGTCCAGGGCGGCCCGGAACTGCTCGGTCTCGAACTTGTGCACCAGCTTGCCGTCGATCTCGGTCCATTTGTCCGGCACGCCGAACATGATCTGGCCGGCGTTCCAGAGGTCATCCGAGCCCCAGCGGTTCTTGGACGGGTCGGTGGCGTCGGCGAGGATGTCGATGAAGCTGTCCGCGTCGGTCGGCAGCTCCAGGCCGAGCTCGTCGAAGATGTCCTTGCGGTAGAAGAACGCGTTCTGGATGACCTCACCCGGGTAGGGCAGCCCGTAGAGCTTGCCCTGGAAGACCGAGTACTTCCACGCGTCGGTGGGGATGTTGGCCAGGTTGGGGTAGTCCTTCACCTTGTCGCCGGCGAGGAACGGGCTGAGGTCGGCGAAGAGGGAGCCGACCGCCTGGTCGAACTTGGGCGGCAGGTTCCAGGAGGGGATGACGACCATGTCCGGCACGTTGTTCGGCGAGGCGAGGACCGCCTGGATCTTCTCCCCGTAGGTGTTGCCGTCGGAGACCTGGAACTTGACGTCGGTGCCCAGCTCTTTGTTCACGGCCTTGAAGTAGGAGTTGTTCGCGCTGGGGATCGTCCACCAGGCCGGGCTGAGCGCGGTGTACGACCCGCCGGAGCCCGGGATCTTCTCGACGGACTTCCGCAGCGTGGCGGGCAGGGTGAGGAAGCCGGCGGTGGATCCGGCGACGCTCACGATGTCGGGAACCGCGTAGTCCACCGGGTAGTAGTTCGGGATGACACCGGCGATGTCGGCGGCGGTGAAGACGCCGCCCGAGGAGGAAGCGGTTCCGGTGCTGCACCCGGCGAGGGTGGCGGCGGCGGCTCCGGCCCCGACGAAGCCCAGGAAGGACCTCCGGTTCAGCGGCTTCTTGGCGAATGCTCTCAGATCAGAACTGGCCGTGTGGATGCTCATGCTGCCTCACTTCTTCGTAAGTTTGCGACTCTCGCCGAGGCCTGGGAAAGCAAGAAGTGCCCCCAAGTCCGGCTCCCTGCGGAAGCGCTTCGACATTCGGGAGTGTACAGGGACGAATTACGCGGAGGCAACCACAAATCTCGAATTGTCACCTAGACTCGGCACGTCGACGTAGTTCTCGCGACAACTGTCGAAACGCTTCGACACACCTCGATCAGGAAGTTCTTGATGACGCACGGCACCGACGCCGCCACGGCACTCCGCCTTCTCCACCAGCTCTCGGTGGAGGACAAGCTCAGCCTGCTGCATCAGGCCAACCCCGCCATCGAGCGGCTCGGGCTCGCCCCCTTCCACACCGGCACCGAGGCTTTGCACGGCCTCTCCTGGCTGGGCGAGGCCACCCAGTTCCCGCAGGCCGTGGGCCTCGCCGCCTCCTGGGACCTCGACCTGATCCGCCGGGTAGGTGACGCCGTCGGCACAGAGGTGCGCGGCAAACACGCCGTCTCCCCCGACGTGAGCCTGAACGTCTGGGCGCCCGTGGTGAACCCGCTGCGGCATCCGCTCTGGGGCCGCAACGAGGAGGGCTACTCGGAGGACTCCTGGCTCACCGGCCGGATGGGCTGCGCCTACTCCTGGGGCCTGCGCGGTAGCGACCCGGTGCGCTGGCGCACGGTGCCCACCCTCAAGCACTTCCTCGGTTACAACAACGAGGTCGACCGTTCCACCACCAACTCGCAGCTGCGCCCCCGGGTGCTGCACGAGTACGAGCTGCCGGCGTACCGCCCGGCCATCGAGGAGGGCGCCGCCGGCGCCGCCATGCTCTCCTACAACCTGGTGAACGGCCGCCCGGCGCACGTGTCCGATCTCGTCGCCACGCACCTGCGCAGCTGGGTGGCCGAGAGCGCCGACCTGCTCATCGTGAGCGACGCCGCCGCACCGACCAACCTGTACGGGTCGGAGGAGTTCTTCGACGGACCGGTGCCCGCGCACGCAGCAGCCCTGGCCGCCGGCGTCGACAGCTTCACCGACAACGACACCAACGCCGAACCCACGATCTCGGCCCTGCGCCAGGCGCTGACCGAGGGACTCATCGATCTCGATCAGGTGGATGCGGCGGTGCTGCGCCTGCTCACCGCCCGCGCCCGCACCGGCGAGTTCGACACCGAACCGCATCCGTACAACGCCATCTCGGCCGACGTGATCGGCTCGTCCGCGCATCTGGCTCTGGCCAGGGAGGCCGCGGCAGCCGGCACCGTGCTGCTGAAGAACGACGCTCTCGGCACCCTGCCGCTGCTGCCGCTGGCCCCCGCGACCCGGGTGGCGGTGCTCGGCCCGCTCGCCGACCGGGTGCTCACCGACTGGTACAGCGGCAGCCTGATCGCCCCGGTGAGCCTCACCGACGGCCTGGCGGCCGCACTGGGCGCCACCGGCGGAACCGTGAGCGTCGCCAGCGGTGCGGACATCGTCGCCCTCCGCGACCCGCGCACCGGGCGCTACCTCACCTCGGGCGGCGCGACCGGCGGCCGGCTGCACGCCGCGAGCGACACCGTCGCCGAGGCCCAGAGCTTCGAACTGACCGAGTGGGGCCACGGCCATGTGACCCTGCGCAGCATCGCGAGCGACCGACTGGTCACCCGCGGTGCGCACGGCTACCTCGAAGACACGGCCACCCGGGTGGGCGGCTGGGTAGCGCAGGAATCCCTGCGGATGCTCCGCCACGACGACGGCACCGTGTCGGTGCAGCACCGCGGCTCCGGCCTCTGGCTGCACGCCGACCTCGGCAACGGCTCGATCCTGGCCGAACCGGCCACGGAGGCCACGGCGGACCGATTCGCGCTGCGGGTGCTGCGGAGCGGCCTGGCCCACGCGGCCGAGGTGGCCGCGGCCGCCGACACCGTGATCGTGACGGTCGGCAACGACCCGCACCTCGGCGGCCGGGAGACCGAGGACCGCCCGGGCCTGGCGCTGCCGGCCCGCCAGGTCGAACTGGTGCTCGCCGCCGCCGACGCCAACGCGCGGGTGGTGCTGCTGGCCATCTCGTCGTATCCGTTCGCCCTCGGGGCGACCCTGGACCGGCTGCCGGCCGTCGTGTGGTCGTCACACGCCGGCGAGCAGCTCGGCCACGGCCTGACCGACGTTTTCACCGGTGCGGTGGAGCCGACCGGGCGCCTCGCCCAGACCTGGTGGGCGGGTGAGTCCGACCTGGCCGACGTGCTCGACTACGACATCATCACCAGCCGCAGCACCTACCTGTACTCCACCGCGCGCCCCGACTTCGCCTTCGGCCACGGGCTGGGTTACACGCCGAGCACGCTGCCGGCGGCGGCACTGAACGTGGCGCACGCAGACTGGTCGGTCGCGGACGGCCTGGCCGAGCCCATCCGGGTCGGTGTCACCGTCGCCGCCGGTTTCGCCCCCGGGGTCGCCGACGGCACGGCGCGGCAGCGAACCGTCGCGTCGGTGCAGACCGTGCAGCTGTACGTGGCCGCGCCCACCCATCGCCTGTCCGTGCCCCGCCGCCGGTTGGCGGGATTCGCCCGGGTCACCGTGGCGTCCGGGGAGGAGCGGGACGTGACCATCACGCTGGATGCCGCGGCGTTCACCGTGTGGGACGTCACCACGGGGCGCCTGGTCGTGGAGACCGGCGACTACGAGGTGCTCGTCGGCCGCTCGGCCGAGAGCATCGACCACCGGCTGGTCGTGCACATCGACGGGGTCACCGTACAGCCGCGGGAGGCCTCGACCGGCTTCGCCGCCGACAGTTTTGACGAGACCGAGCACAGCGACACCGTGCGGAGCGAACTCGTGGCTTACACGCCGCTCACCGGCACCGCCGTCGCCGTGTCCGCGGCCGCCCGTCGGGCGCGCCTGGTCTACCTCGACGTGGCCGGGCTTTCCGCGGAGCTCTCGGTGGAGGTGCGCGGCACCGGCCGGATCGAGGTGGAGGGCCGCGCCGACGGCGTGTGGTCGCCGCTCGGCGCCGCCGATGTCACCGCATCCGACTGGACCCGCGTTCCCGTTCCGCTCAGCACGCGGCGCGGCCCGGCCCCCATCGACCTGCGGGTAACGTTGTCGCGGGATCTTCGGCTGTCCGTCCTTGGCGGCGCGTGAGCGTCACCGGCTCCCCTTTTTCGCATTTCCGGCCACACATCCGAATCACCGACAGATAGGACATCATGCTCAGCAACTTGACCGGATGGCACTTCATCGTCATCCTCTTCGTCGTCCTCCTCCTCTTCGGCGCACCCAAGCTGCCCGCCCTGGCGCGCAGCCTGGGTCAGTCGGCGAAGATCCTCAAGACCGAGTTGCGCCCCGGCGACGACGAGGCAACGCCGCCCGCAGCCGCCACCGCCGCCGCCGCGCCCGCATCCGCTGCCCCGGCGCCGGCGCCCGCTGCATCCGCGGCATCCGCTGCCCCGGCAACCCCGGCGACTCCGGCGACCCCGCCCGCCTAACAACCCCCCACGCACATCTCACGAAAGCGGTCATGGTGCTGCTTCAGCACCACTGAAGCAACCACACGGCCGCTTTCGCGGAATTGAGGTCCGGGGACCGGGGTTAGGGGGTGGGCCAGGTCAGGGTGGCGGGACCGGTGTCAGAGACGTGGATGGTGTCCAGTCGCGGCGGGAGGCCGGGGCGGGGGCTGCGCACCCGGTAGGTGCCGGCAGGCACGCCGGGGCGCGTTGTGAAGACCGCCGAGAGCGGCTCTCCATCCGCCCAGGTGAGGTCGACCAGCAGGCCGCCGCGCACGGCCAGCCCGGTCACCCGGCCGGTCTCGAGCCCGCGCGGCAGGGCCGGCAGCACGTCGATCACGTCGGTGTGCGACTGCACCAGGAATTCGGCGAGGGCCGCGACAAAGCCCAGGTTGCCGTCGATCTGAAACGGCGGATGCGCCGCAAAGAAGTTGCGGTACAGCCCGCCCTCGTGTGGGCCGGCGTTGTCCCGCGCCGGGCGGAAGACCAGCTCGAGCAGATCGTCGACCTTGCCCGCCTGGCCGAGCCGGGCGCGCAGGGCCATCTTCCACACCAGTGACCATCCGGTGGAGTCGTCGCCGCGCTCATCCAGGCTGCGGCTCGCCGCCGCCCGGTCCGGCTCGGTCATGCCGTCGCCCGGGTACAGGCCGGCCAGGTGAGACACGTGCCGGTGCTGCCGGTCCTGCTCGGCACGGTCCACGTCCCACTCCAGCAGGCGACCGGATGCGCCGGTGCGGTGCGGCTCGATCCGGTCCCTGGCGGCAAGCGCCTCGGCGAGAATCGGGTCGTCGGCGTGCCCGGCGGCGCGGCCGAGCGGTGCGAGCAGGGCGAACAGCTCCCGGACCAGGGTGCGGTCCATGGCCGAGGAACTGGCCACTGATGCCGGCCCGGCCGGGGTGAGGAACTGGTTCTCCGGCGAGGTGGACGGGCGGGTGTGCAGCCGGCCGTCCGGCCCCTCGACCAGGAAGTCCAGGCAGAACCGGGCCGACCCCGCCGCCAGGCGCCAGAGCCGGGCGGTGTCGGCGGCGCTGAGTCCGCCGAACCTCCGGCGCTCGTCGAGCAGTCGCACCAGCCACGGTCCGGCCATCGGCCAGAGCGCCCACGAGGCGTCGCCGGTGGAGGGGGTGCTGAAGGCCCAGGCATCCGAATTGTGGTGCGCCACCCAGCCGCGGCAGCCGTAGAGCCGCGCCGCGGTGTGGGCGCCGGTCTCGGCGAGGGCCTCGACGAAGTCCAGCAGCGGGTCGGCGCACTCCCGCAGCTGCACGGGCTCGGCCGCCCAGTAGTTCATCTCGGTGTTCACGTTCAGGGTGTAATTGCTGCCCCAGGGCGGGGTCAGGCTGTCGTTCCAGAGCCCCTGCAGCGTGGCCGGCAGCCCGCCGGGCCGTGACGACGCGATGAGTAGGTACCGGCCGTAGTCGAACAGGAGAGCCACCAGGCCGGGGTCGGCCTGCGCGACGGGCAGCGGCGACGCCACCGCAGTGTGCAGCCGTTCGTCGGAGGGTGTGCTGCCGTGGTCGGCGGCGGCGAGGATGAGGGTGCAGCGGCCGAAGAGGGCGCCGTGGTCGGCCGCGTGTTCGGCGTGCAGCTCGGCCGGGGGCCGGGTCGCCGCGGCGATCGCCGTGGCGAGCGCGCGGCGGGCGGTGTCGGCCACGGTTCCGGCGGCCGGGCGGCCGGGGCCCGCGAAGGTGGTCGCGGTGGCGAGCACGATCGTGATGACGGTGGCATCCAGGATGCGCAGCTCGTGCGGTGGCGCATCGGGGTCGAGCCGGCCGTCGTGCCGCACGGTGAGCGCGGCGGACCCCCGCAGCGGGGTGATGCCGGTGGGCTGTGCGGTGCCGGCGCGGGGTGGCGCCTGCACGTCGAGGCCGAGGCTGGCCGGGCGGGCCGGGTCGCTCGCGGGGTCGCGGTGGCGGCCGAGTTCGACCAGCGGGGTGGAGAGGGAGATGCCGACGACGCCGGTGCCGGTGCTGTTCTCCAGCCGGTGCACCAGCACACCCGCGGGGGCGCTCACGAAGGTGGTCTGCAGCAGCTCGGCGGGCGGCGGGCCGGCCGGCTGGGAGTCGGTGAGCGCCGCGGCGGGCACCACCACCTCGGTCGTCGCGGTCAGCCGCCCGAGCACCCGGTGCACGGCCTCGTCGAGATTCAGCCGGCGCTCCCGCACGGTGTGCCCGGCGGGAAGGTCGAGGTGCACCGAGACGAAGGGCAGGTAGCTGGCGCTGTCGGTGCCGCCGAACCCGGCCAGCGCCTGCTCGGCGTCGGCGAACCTGTCGGCCTCGATCAGGGCGCGCGCCGCCGCCAGGGCCGTGGCGACGTCGTCCGCGCCGAGCGGCCCGGCGCCGGTCGCGGGTGGATCTGCGGCCAGCCCCCCGGTCCAGAAGCTGCCGTCGTTCACCTGCAGGGAGGTGTGTGAACCGGCGGCGTCGACCATGACCCCGAGCCGGCCGTTACCCAGCGGCAGGGCGTCGAGCCAGCCGGTGCTGTCGCCGCGGAACCAGAGGTCGGTCATCGCAGCACGAGGCACCCCGCCGGCGGCACCTCGACGGGACCGTCGAGATCGCGCCCGGTCAGCAGGTCGTGCCCGGTGAGGTCGAGAGTGCGCGGGCCGTCGCCGTGGTTGAAGACGAAGAGGTAGCTGCCCTCTCCCGCGTAGCGCCGCACGATTTCCACACCGTCGCCGGCCTGCGGATGGTCGGGGCTGATCCCGGCCTCGGCGACGACGCGGGCCAGGTGTGCGCGCAGCGCCGGGAGATCGAGCCGGGTGGCCAGGTAGTGCACGGTGCCGGCGCCGACCCGGTTGCGGGTGATCGCCGGCCGCCCAGCCAGGGGCACGTGGGTGAACGTGGCGAGCACCTCGGCGCCGTGGGTCTGCAGGTCTTCGGCCCAGGCATCCGCCCTCGAGCCGTCGGAGAGCTCGATGCTCTCGTCGGCGGCGAGCGGGTGGTGCTCCTCCACCCGGATGCCGGCCAGCGGGGCGAACGCGCCGCTGAACCCGCCGGGGCGCACGCTGAGGTTCTCGTCGGTGCTACCGGCGAAGTACCAGAGCACGGCGTGCCCGCCAGCGTCGACGAAGGCGCGCAGGGCCTCGGCCTCGGCGTCGGAGGCGGCGATCTTGCTCGGCACCAGCACCAGGTCGTAGCCGGAGAGGTCGTGGCCCAGGCTCACCACGTCGGAGGCGACACCCTGCCACCAGAGCGCCCGGTGCGCGGCCCGCACGGCGGGCAGGAAGCCGAGGTCGTCGGAGGGCATCGCCTTCGTCTCGGAGGCCCACCAGGCGGTGGAGTCCCAGACGATCGCGACGCGGGTGTTGTTGACCCGGCGCCCGGCGGCGGGCGGCTCGGCGATCTCGGCCAGCGCGGTGAGGGTGTGCCCGAGGTCCACGATCTCCCGGAACACCCGGGAGTCCTCCCCCGCGTGCGGCACCATCGGCGAGTGGAAGAACTCGGCGCCGACCCGCGGCGACCGCCACTGGAAGAACAGGCTGCCGGTGGCGCCCCTGGCGAGGTACTGCAGGGTGTTGCGGGCCAGCCGGCCGGGGTCCTTGGCGAACAGGCGCGCGGCGGCGTAGTCGTAGATCAGGCTGGTGGCCTGTTCCATGAGCACCCACGGGCGGCCCCGGTTGAACGAGCGGGCCAGGTCGGCGCCGAACGCCACGTGGGTCTCGCCCTCGATGTCGCGAGCGCTGGGGTAGTGGTCGATCGACACCTCGTCGATCTCCGCGGCGAAGTCCCACTGGTCGTAGTGGTTCCAGCTGGGCAGCATGAAGTTCGTGGTGACCGGCACGCCGGGGCTGTGGCTGCGCACAATCTCCACCTGCTCGCGCAACGCGTCGCGGAGGGTGTCGGCGGAGAACCGTTTGAAGTCGAGCAGGTGCGCCGGGTTCGGCAGGTACTGGGTGGCCTGGGGCGCCAGCACGTGTTCGAAGGTGGAGTACTTCTGCGACCAAAAGGCACTGTTCCAGGTGTGGTTCAGCGTGGCCACGTCGCCGTAGCGCTCCGCGAGCCACAGCCGGAAGGCCCGGTCGGTCTCGGGGCCGTACGACACCGTGCCGTACTCGTTGTGCACGTGCCACATGGTGAGCGCCGGATGCCTGCCGTAGCGCTCGGCGAGCGCGCCGGCGATGCGCCGGGCGGCCTCCCGGTACGCCGGGGCGGCCGGGTTGTAGGTGTCCCGGCTGCCGTGCACGAGGCGCACCCCGTCCTGCGTCACCGGCAGGGCCTCGGGGTGCGCGAAGGTGAACCACGGCGGCGGCGACGCGGTGGGGGTGGCCAGCACCACCCCGATCCCGTTGCTGTGCATCAGGTCCATCACCCGGTCGAGCCAACCGAAGTCGTACCGGCCCTCCTCGGGTTCGAGCGACGACCAGGAGAACACCCCGACGGTCACCCGGTTCACGTGCGCCCGGCGCATGAGCCGCACGTCCTCCGCCCACACCGATTCGGGCCACTGTTCGGGGTTGTAGTCGCCGCCGTACACAAACATGAAGATCCACATCTCGCGAGCCGTGAGCTTCACCCCGAAAAACTCGAGTTTTCGGGGTGAAGCTCACGGCTCGACGGTTGATTGGGTTAGGGGAGGGGGAGGGTTCGGGTGGCTACCAAGCGGGCATACCAGCGGGCGCTGTCCTTGGGGGTACGCACCAGGGTGTCGTAGTCGATGTGCACGATGCCGAACCGCTTGGAGTAGCCGTAGCCCCACTCGAAGTTGTCCATCAGCGACCAGACCTGGTAGCCGCGCAGGTCCACCCCGCGGGCCATCGCCCGGTGCGCGGCGGTGAAGTGCCGGCGCAGGTAGTCGGTGCGCTCCGCGTCGTGCACGCGGGGACCGTCCTCGGTCTGCACCACCTCGTCGGCGAAAGCCGCACCGTTCTCGGTGACCATCAGGGGCTGGTTCGGGAACTCCTCGTGCAGCGCGACGAGCAGCTCCTCCAGGCCGGCAGGCTCGATGTTCCAGCCCATCTCGGTGTACGGGCCGGGCTGGGCGAGGAATTCCACCCGCCCGGCGCCGGGCCAGGGCGACCCGCCGACATCCTTGTGGCCGTCGGCGTTCTGCCGGGGCGTCTCGCCGTCCCACAGCCGCACCAGGGTGGTGGAGTAGTAGTTCACCCCGAGCACATCCAGCGGCTGGTGGATGATCTCGGTGTCGCCGGGCTGGACGAACGCCCAGTCGGTGACCCCCGCGGTGTCCTCGAGGAGGTCGGCCGGGTAGGCGCCCAGCAGCAGCGGGCCGAGGAAGGCCCGGTTGGCCAGGGCGTCGATCTGTCGCGCGGCCTCCGGCCCGGTCTCGCCCTCGCCGCGCAGCACGTGCAGGTTGAGGGTGATCGAGAAGTCGGGGTCGTTGGTGACCAGCGGCTTCAAAGCCAGGATCGCCAGGCCGTGCGCCAGGTTGAGGTGGTGCACGGCGGTGAGCGCCTCGGCGCCGTCGGTGCGGCCGGGCGCGTGCGCGCCGGAGCCGTAGCCGAGGTATGCCGAGCACCAGGGTTCGTTCAGCGTGGTCCAGGTGTCCACCCGGTCGCCGAACGCCTCCCCCAGGATCGCCGCGTAGTCCGCGAAGGCGTAGGCGGTGGCCCGGTTGGTCCAGCCGCCCTCATCCTCGAGCGCCTGCGGCAGGTCCCAGTGGTACAGGGTGACGATCGGGCGGATGCCCCGGCCGATGAGCCCGTCGATCAGGCGGCCGTAGAAGTCCAGGCCCTTCTGGTTGGCCGGGCCCCGGCCGGTGGGCTGGATGCGCGACCAGGCGATGGAGAACCGGTACGCCTGCAGGCCCAGCGACACCATCATGTCCAGGTCCTGCTCAAGCCGGTGGTAGTGCCCGGAGGCGACGTCGCCGGTGTCCCCGTTCCACACCTTGCCGGGTGTGTGGCTGAAGGTGTCCCAGATCGAGGGGCCGCGGCCGTCCTCGTCGAAGGCACCCTCGATCTGGTAGCTGGCCGTGGCGGAGCCGAAGAGGAAGGACTCGGGGAACACCAGGCCGGCGTCACGGTAGTCGGGCGAGCCCTGCGTGCCGAGCTGATCGGAGCCGCTCTGTTCGGTGATGCTCATCGGAGAGTGGCCTTTCGGTCGGTGGCGTCGGTGGCTGTGGCGTCCTGGCCGGCGAGCCGGGCCCGGAAGGGGGCATCCGAGTCGCTGGTCACGACGGTGTCGGCACCGGAGACGGTGATGGTGAAGGTGACGTGGCTGCCGTCCAGCGGGTTGGCGACCTCGACCGTGCGGGTCTCGGCGGCGTCACCCGGGTAGACCGTGAGCAGGGCCCCGTCGGTGTAGTCGTAGTCGGGCCGGTCGTCCCGGGCACCGGTGGCCAGCACCGCTCCCCCGCGCACCCACAGCGGGATGCTGTCGAAGGCGTGGGTCTCGCGGCGCCAGACCGGGCCTTCCACGACCTCGTCGGTCAAATAGTTCGTCCAGGTGCCGGCGGGCAGGTAGTACTGCACGTCGCCGGCCTCGCTGAACACCGGCGCCACAAGCAGGTCGGCGCCGAGCAGGTACTGCCGGTCGAGGTAGTCCACAGCGGGGTCCTCGGGGAACTCGAGCTGCATCGGCCGCATGAACGGGGCACCCACCTCGTGCGCCTCGAGGCCCACCTGGTAGAGGTACGGCATCAGTTTCAGCTTGAGCTTGGTGAACGTCCGGGTGACGTCCACGGCGCTCTGACCGGCGTCTTCCCGGCCCTCGTCAAAGAGCCACGGCACCCGGTAGCTGGTGGAACCGTGCAGCCGGGAGTGACTGGAGAGCAGACCGAACGCGAGCCAGCGCTTGAACACGGCCGGGTCGGGCATGCCCTCGAAGCCGCCGATGTCGTGGCTCCAGTAGCCGAAGCCGCTGAACGCGAGCGAGAGCCCGCCGCGCAGGGTCTCGGCCATCGACTCGTAGCTGGAGGAGTTGTCTCCGCCCCAGTGCACCGGCTGCATCTGGCCGCCGACGGTGGCGGACCGGGCGAACAGCACCGCGTCACCCTCGCCGCGGTGCTCCTGCAGCACCTCGAACACGGCCTTGTTGTAGAGCTGGGTATAGAGGTTGTGCATGACGTCGGGCGACGAGCCGTCGTGCCACACCACATCCGTGGGGATGCGCTCGCCGAAGTCGGTCTTGATGGCGTCGACACCCTGCGCGAAGAGGCCGCGCAGCTTGTCCTGGAACCAGGTGACGGCGGCGGGGTTGGTGAAGTCCACCAGCGCCATGCCGGCCTGCCAGAAGTCCCACTGCCAGACGTCGCCGTTGGCCTTCTTCACGAGGTAGCCGGCGGCCGCGGCCTCGGCGAAGATGCCGGCGCGCTGGGCGATGTAGGGGTTGATCCAGGCGCTCACGTGCAGGTTCTTCTCGTGCAGCCGGGTCAGCATGCCCTCGGGGTCGGGGAACACCCGCGGGTCCCACTCGAAGTCGGTCCAGTTGAATTCGCGCATCCAGAAGCAGTCGAAGTGGAAGACGGAGAGCGGCAGGTCGCGCTCGGCCATGCCGTCGATGAAGCTGTTGACGGTGGCCTCGTCGTACTGGGTGGTGAACGAGGTGGACAGCCACAGGCCATACGACCAGGCCGGCACCCGGGCGGGACGGCCGGTGAGCCGGGTGTAGCGCTCGAGAACATCCTTGGGGGTGGGCCCGTAGATGACCAGGTATTCGATGGCCGGGCCGGCGACGGAGAACTGCACCCGTTCGACCGATTCGGTGCCGACCTCGAAGGAGACGTGCTCGGGGTGGTTGACCAGCACGCCGTAGCCGCGGTTGGTGAGGTAGAACGGCACGTTCTTGTAGGACTGCTCGCTGGAGGTGCCGCCGTCGGCGTTCCAGATGTCGATGGTCTGGCCGTTCTTGATCAGCGGGCCGAAGCGCTCGCCGAGGCCGTAGACCAGTTCGCCGACGCGGAGGGAGAGCTGTGCGTGCGTGTAGCTGGCGGCCGGGGCGAGCCCGGTGGTGGTGACACCGGAGACGCCGGCCGGTTCGGCGGCGACGGGGGCGCCGGGGGCGAGCTGCATGTGCCCGATCGACTTGTGGCCGCTCTCGGTGAGGGTGCGGCCAGCCGCCTCGAACGACAGGTTGAACGGGGCTCCCGGTGTGATGCGCGCGGTGAGCGGCCCGGCCGTCAGGGTGCCGCCGGTGTTGTCGATGACGATGTCACCGGCATCCGCCTCGGCGCCGACCAGGTCGAAACCCGGGCCGGCCTGGGTGCCAGTGTGCTGCTCGACACGCACCTTGATGATGCCCTCCAACGGTGAGGTGAGCGTCACGCTGAGCAGCGCCCGGTTGAGCACGTCGCCGCGGCGTTCGATCACCTTCGTGGGAGCGGAGATCCGCAGGGCCGCGCCGGCCTGTTCGATGTCGTAGGCCTCCTGCGCGTAGAACGCTGTGACGCCGGGACGGGTGTGCCAGAAACCATCGGTGAATTTCATCTACTTGACTGCTCCTGCGGTGATGCCCCGGGTGAGGGTGCGTTGGAAAATGAGGAAGAAGATCAGGGTGGGCAAGAGGCCCAGCAGCGCCGAGGCGCTCGTGGTGGTGACGTCCATCAGCCGGTCGCCCTGCAGCACCGCGATGGAGACCGGCACGGTCTGGCTCGCGTTGCTGACCAGGAACGTCAGCGGGATGAGGAACTCGTTCCAGGTCCAGATGAAGAAGAAGATCACCAGCACGCTGAGGGTGGGCTTGGTGATCGGGTACACCACGCGCCAGAGCATCGTCCACTTGTTGGCGCCGTCCAGCGACGCCGCCTCGAGGATCTCCTTGGGGAAGGTGCCGAGCACGCTGGCCAGCAGGTAGGTGCCGAAGGCGCTCTGGATGACCACGAAAATGATGATCACGGCCCACTGGTTGTCGTACAGGCCCACGCTCTTGAACATGAAGTAGAGCGGGTAGAGCAGCACTTCCTGCGGCAGCATGTTGGCCAGGAGGATCAGCAGCACGATCCAGGTGCGGCCGCGCACCCGGCCGATGCCGAGCGCGAACGCGTTCAGCAGGGAGACCAGCACGGCGAGGATGGCGACGACGCTGGAGATGAAGAAGCTGTTCCAGAGCTTCTCCGGGAAGTCCACCCGCTGCCAGAAGTTGACCATGCCGTCGAAGTAGAGGTCGGTGGGCAGGGTGAGCGGGCCGGCAGCGTTGTAGTCGGCCGGCGACTTGAACGAGTTGATCAGGATGAGGAAGAACGGCACCGCGATGAGCAGGCCGATCAGGATGGCGACGAGCAGGATCATCCAGTCACCGAAGGTCTTGCGGGTGGTGCTGCTGCGACGCTTCTTCGGCTGGCGGGCCACTGGGGCGGTGACGGCGGCTTTCGCCGTGTCGTCGAGGATGGTGGATGACATTAGCGTTCCTCTTCCTGACGCTCGAGCTTGGTCTGGGCGAGGAGGAAGACGACCGAGACGGCGGCGATGACGATGGTGAGTGCGGTGGCGATGGTGGCGCCGTAGCCCACCTGCTGGGACTGGAAGAACTCGCTGTAGGCGTAGTACGCCGGCACGATGGTGGAGGTGCCGGGGCCGCCGCCGGTGAGGGTGTAGATCGGGCCGAAGACCTTCAGTGCGGCGATGGTGCACGTGAGGGTGACCACGAAGATCTCGGGTCGGATGATGCTCACCGTGATGGCGCGGAAACGTTGGATCCAGTTGGCGCCGTCGAGTTCGGCGGCCTCGTAGAGTTCGGGGTCGACCCGCTGCAGCGCGGCCATGAAGATCACGATCGGGTAGCCCAGCTGCACCCAGATCATGATGACCATGATGCTGGGCAGCGCGGTGGCGGGGTTACCGAGCCAGTTCTGGGCGAGACCACCGAGGCCGACCCCGTCGAGCACCTGGTTGAGCGCACCGTTCTGCGGGCGCAGGATCCAGCCGATCACGATCGCGGCGACGACGCCGGGCAGAATCTGCGGCAGGTAATAGGTGGCGCGCAGGAAGCTGGCGATCTTGCCGCCGAACTTCTTGCCGATCAGGTCGAAGAGCATCGCGGCCAGGACCAGGCCGAGGAGGGTGGGCACGACGACCATGGCCACGATCATCGCGATCGAGTTGCTGAACGAGGTCCAGAAGGTGGTGTCGCCGGCCAGCTTGACCCAGTTCTCCAGGCCCACCCATTCCGGGGGCCGGATGCCGCGGTAGTCGGTGAAGGTGAGGTAGATGTTCCAGATCAGTGGAACGACGATGATGAGCGTGAGCAGCGCGAGGCCGGGCACGAGATAGATCCAGAAGGTTCTGGGATTGCTTCCCGGGATGAGGCTCTGCCGGGCGGGCAGTCGAGGCCCGGCTTTGCGAGCGACAACGGGCGCATCGGCTACGGATGCTTTCGTCATGCGATTTCCTTCTCTGCGAGTGGGGGCCAGGGGCCCGCTTGGGGCCCCTGGCCGGATACTGCGAGGTTGTGCTGGGTGTGTCGGGCTGCTTAGCCGACGATGTCGTCGACGCCGGACTGGTACTGGCCGCCGAGCTGTTCGTTGACCTCGGCCGGCGACTTGGTGTCGTTGATGAGCTCCTGCAGGCCCGCGTTCAGTTCGTCGTAGAACGTGGCGGTGGGCCAGTCCGGGTAGAACGCGATGCCGTCCTGCTCGGTGAGGGTGTTGAAGTTGCCGATCAGTTCCTGGCTCTTCGGGTCGGTGATGTCAGCGGTGTCAGCGGCGACGGGGATGCCACCGTTGTTACCGATCAGGGCCTGGATCTCCGGGCGCATCGTGATGTCGATGAACTCGTAGGCGAGGTCCTTGTTGGCGGCCTTCTCCGGAACGACCCACATGTTGCCGGCGGAGCCGGGCGACATCTCGGCCTCGGGGAAGAGGAAGGTGCCCCACTCGAAGTCGCTGACCTCGGTCGTGAAGCGGTTGTGCCACCATGAGCCGGAGTAGAAGATCGGGTAGGTGCCGTTGATGAACGCGGTGCCGGCATCCTCGGCCTTGAAGCCGGTGGCGTCGGTGGAGATGTAACCGGCGTCGGTCCAGTCCTTGATGGTCTCGGTGGCGTAGGTCAGTTCGGGGCCGGACCAGTCGATGTCACCGGTGTAGGTCTGGTAGTCATCGACGAAGCTGCGGTCGGCCTTGGTGAGGGCCAGCTGGTACCAGAGCTGGCCGAGCGGGTACTCCGCGGCCGACTCGGCGAGCGGGGTGATGCCCTTGTCGGTGAACGCCTTCATCACGCTCTCGAACTCGGCGAGGGTGGTGGGCACGGCGAGGCCGTTGGCCTCGAACATGTCTTTGTTGTAATACACCTCGACGAACTCGCCGTAGTTGGGCACGCCGTAGAACGGGCCGGAGCCCATGATGCCGTCTTCGTCATAGCGGGCGGTGGTCTGCAGCGACGGGGCGAGAGCGTCGTCCCAGCCGTATTCGGCCACGGCCTCGTCGAGGTCGGTGAGCAGGCCCTGACTGGCGAGCAGGCCGGCGGTGGCGTTGCCCTTGTTGTATTCGAGGATGTCGGGGGCCTCGTTGGAGTTGAGCACCTGGCTGGCGGTGGAGCGGATCTGCTCGAAGCTCTTCTCTTCGAATTCGACGGTGGCGCCGGTCTCTTCTTCGAAGACCTTGATGGCCTCCTCCCAGGCGATGCCCATCGCGCTGGTTTCGCTCTCGAAGTGCCAGAGCTTGAGGGTGTCGGGGTCGCTCTCGGCTGCGCCGGCGGAGCAGCCGGAGAGCAGCAGGGCGCTGACGCCGAGGACGGCGACACCGGTGAGGGTTCTTCTGGTTTTTTTCACTGTTCTACTTCCTTGTAGGGATCCGATGCGGATCTTCTCGGGATGGATGCGAGGGATGGTGCGGGGGGGGGGGGGAAGCGGTGGTGAGACGAATCAGGTTCGAAACGTTTCGATTGTGCGCGTGCTGATATCGGATGGGGCGGGACTAGGGAGAGGTGCGGGGGCAGGTCGAGCCGAGCTCGACATACGTCGGTTCGATGTACTCGACGTGGGGCTCGGCGGCGCCGGCGAACTGGGCCATCGTGAGCTCGATCGCGCGAGTGCAGGATTGGTCAGCGGGCAGCGGGATCACGTCGAGCGGCGGGTTGAGGTGGTCGGTGGAAAAACTGGAGCACGCCGACACGACCGAGAGGTCGTTCGGCACGCTGATGCCGCGCTGGTTGATCAGCTCGAGCACCATGGACTGCACGGGTTCGTTGCAGTGCAGGACCAGCCCGGTCATGCCGGGGAGGACATCGAAGAGGCCGTCGAAGGCGGCCCGGACTCCGGCCGACTCCTCGGGCGCGGGGGTGAACGCCACGGTGGCGCCCAGGAGGGCCGCCTCGGCCAGGAACGCATCCCGGAATCGGGGCGGGAAGTTGGAGCCGCGTTCGTAGACCAGGGGTGCCTGGCCGATCAGGCCGATCTCGCGGTGGCCGAGGTCGATCAGCCGGCGGACGGCCAGCCGGGCGGCCTGTTCGAAGTCGAGGTCGACGCAGGTGAGGCCGTGGGTGTCGTCGGGGATGCCGATCACCGTGGCCGGCAGGCCGAGTTCGCGCACAAGCTCGGTGCGGGGGTCGGAGGTGGAGACATCCAGCAGCACGATGCCGTCGACGAGCGAACTGCGCGCCACGCGGCGCAGGCCCATGGTGGCCTCGTCCTGGGTGAGCAGCAGCACGTCGTAGTCGTAGGCGCGGGCGGCCGTGACCACCGACAGGACGAAAGCCATGTGGGCCGGGGCGTGGGTGCCGGCGTGCAGCGGGGCGCTGAGGGCGAGGATCTGGGTGCGTGCGCCCTTGAGCATCCGGGCACCGGCGTTGGCCCGGTAGTCGAGTTCGAGAACGGCCTGGTCGATGCGCTGCTTGGTGGAGGCGGCAATGGACCGCTTGCCGCTGAGGGCGTAGGAGACCGTGCTGATCGACACTCCGGCGACGCGTGCCACGTCGTGGATGTTGGCCATCAGGACTCCGTCGTCTGGTTCGGTGTGCGGTCTCGTGCGGGGTGCCGATCGAACAAAGCTAAACGTTTCGACTGGCTCGTATGGGAGCCTAAATCACCGTCCCCCCGCCGCGCAAGCTATTTGTGGTTATTGGCGACAAATTGTTTCCGGAGCCCGCCTCACACCCGCGTGGGGCCTCGAACGCAGCCACCTGTTCCCGTAGCGGACATCTGCGTCCGGCGTGCCGGGCGCAGAAGTCCGCTCGGGCAACAGTTGCGGGTCAGCGGCGGGTGGCCCGGCCGCGCACGAAGCCGGCCGGGTCGTCGAGCAGGTCGGCGAAGGCCAGCTCGGCGGCGCCCACAAGCATCAGGTGCGAGCCCAGGCTGGCCCGTTCGATGGCCACGGTGTGGCCGATGCTGCTCATCGAGCGCACGATCATCGCCGCGGTGAGCTGCTCCCGGCCCACCGACAAGAGCGAGCCGAGGAACCCGCCGAGCACGACCATCTCGGGGTCGAACATGTTCACGAAGTTGGAGATCGCCTCGGAGAGCAGCTCGATCTGCCGGCGCACCTCGGCCAGCACGGCCGGGTCGCGGGAGACGCCGAGGGCGATGTCGAGGTCGTCCAGGTCGGCACGCGGCAGCTTCAGCACCGCGAGCAGCCGGGCCATGCTCACCTCGGTCTCGAGGCAGCCGATGCGGCCGCAGTGGCAGCGCACCCCCGCACTGTTCACCAGGGTGTGGCCGAGCTCCCCCGCGTACCCGCTGGTGCCGCGCAGCGGGCTGCCACCGATGATCAGGCCACCGCCGATGCCGCTGGCGCTGCCGTTGAGGTAGACCAGGTCGTTGATGTCGCGGGCCGCGCCGAACATGCTCTCGGCGATCGCGCCCAGGCTGGCGTCGTTGCCGGCGAAGACCGGGTAGTCCAGCGCCCGGGCCAGGTCGCGGGCGAAGTTGGCGTCCCGCCAGCCCAGGTGCGGGGCGATCAGCACCCGGCCGTCGGCGGAGTTCACCAGCGCCGGCACCGCCACCCCGACCCCGGCGATCGTGTAACTCTGGTCGATCTCGCCGCGCATCCCATCGACGATGGCCTTCACGGCGTTGATGGCCTCAGCCACCGTGGGCACCCGGGTGGTGTCGAATCGGATGCGCCGGATCACCTCACCGCCCAGACCCACCAGCCCCACCGTGACGGCGTCGACATCGGGGTTCACCGCGATCGCGGCGAGCCCCGGGTTCGGCACCACCTGGGGGCTCGGCCGCCCCACCCGGCCCACCACGCTCTCCGGTTCGACCTCGAAGGCCATCCCCAGGTCGACGAGCTCGGCCACGAGGGCCGCGATCGTCGACCGGTTCAGTCCGGTGCGCTTGGTGAGCTCGGCCCTCGAGCATCCCCTGGCGTGGTGCAGCATCGTCATGACCATCGACAGGTTGTACCGGCGGAGCTGGTCATTGCTGGTGCCACCCCGAACACCCAGGGTGGGTGGCGCTTGGCTCACGGGTGGTCACGGTCCTCTCGGGTGCGGTGCCCGACGGGCCACGTCGGGTGGTGTCAGTGTTAGCGTCCCCCCGCGCGCCGCTTGTTGAAGATATCAAACGCCACGGCCAGCAGGAGCACCAGGCCCTTGATGGTCATCTGCCAGGCGGCATCCACCGACAGGATGGACAGGCCCATGTTGAGCACACCCATCACCAGGCCACCGACCACGGCGCCCACGACGGTACCGACACCACCCTGCACGGCGGCGCCTCCGATGAAGACGGCCGCGATGGCGTCGAGCTCGTAGTTCTGCCCGGCGGATGCCACGGCGCCACCGGCACGGGCGGTCGAGACCACACCGGCCAGGCCGGCGAGCACACCCATGTTCACGAAGATGTAGAAGTTGACCCACTTGGTCTTCACACCGCTCATCACGGCGGCGAACATGTTGCCGCCCATGGCGTACACGTGGCGACCGAACACCGTGCGGTTGAGCACGAAGTTGTAGATCAGGATGAGCGCGGCGAGCACGATCAGGATGATCGGGGTGCCGCTGTAGTCGCTGAGCAGCCAGGCGAACCAGATGATCGCGATGGCCGCGATGCCGTTCTTGGTCCACATCGATGCGGCCGGTTCCCGCGGCAGGTCGAGCCGGGAGAGGGTGGCGCGGGTGCGCAGCTGGAAAACGATCAGGGCGACGGCGGTGATGATGCCCAGCGCCAGGGTGAGCAGGTCGCGCCCACCCAGTTCGCCCAGGTACGACGGCAGCCAGCCGGCGCCGATCGCGGTGAACTCAGCCGGCAGGCCGCTGATGGTGCCGCCGGTGAGCAGCACCAGGGTGAGCCCGCGGAAGATGAGCATGCCCGCCAGGGTGACGATGAACGCCGGGATGCCGACGAAGGCCACCCAGTAGCCCTGCCAGGCACCGACCAGGGCGCCCACCAGCAGCGAGACGAGAACCGCGCCCCACCAGGGCAGGCCCCACTCGTTCATGCTGATCGCGGCGACCGCGCCGACCATCGCCACGACCGAGCCGACCGACAGGTCGATGTGGCCGGCGATGATCACGATGACCATGCCGATCGCGAGGATCAGCACGTACGCGTTCTGCTGGATGAGGTTGTTCACGTTTCCGGGCAGCAGCAGCCGGCCATCCGTGAGGATCTGGAACAGGATGATGATCACGGCCAGGGCGGCGACGATGCCGTACTGGCGGAGGTTGATGGAGAGCTTGGGGATCCGGCGCCTCACGGGGGGTTCGGTGGGTGCCTTGCTCGCTGGCGTGGTGGTGGTCATCGCGCTCAGTCCTTTCCTGCGGTCATGTAATGCATGAGGGTTTCTTGCGATGCGTCGGCCTTGGCGACCTCACCGGTGAGTTTTCCTTCCGAGATCGCGTAGATGCGATCGCAGATGCCGATCAGTTCCGGCAGCTCGGAGGAGATCACGATGACCGCCTTGCCCTGGGCTGCGAGTTCGTTGATGATTCCGTAGATCTCGTACTTGGCGCCCACGTCGATGCCGCGGGTCGGTTCGTCGAGGATCAGCACGTCGGGGCCGGAGAAGATCCACTTCGACAGCACCACCTTCTGCTGGTTGCCGCCGGAGAGCTTGCCGGTGATCGAGGCGACCGAGGGTGCCTTGATGTTCATTTTCTGCCGGTAGGAATCGGCGACCTTGTATTCGCGGTGTTTGTCGATGACGCCGTACTTGGCGAGTTTGCCCAGTGCGGCGGCCGACACGTTCACGGTGATGTCGCCGATCAGGTTGAGCCCGTAGCGCTTGCGGTCCTCGGTGGCGTACGCGAAACCGTGCTCGATGGCCTCCCCCACCGTGCGCATGTGGATCTCGGTGCCGTTCTTGAAGACCTGGCCGGAGATGTTGGTGCCGTAGGAGTGCCCGAACAGGCTCATCGCCAGTTCGGTGCGGCCGGCGCCCATCAGCCCGGCGAAGCCGACGATCTCTCCGGCGTTCACCGTGAAGGATGCGCCGTCGACGACCTTGCGGGCCACGTCGACGGGGTGGTGCACGGTCCAGTCCTCGACGCGGAGGACCTCCGCACCCACGGCGGGTTCGCGCGGCGGGAAGAGGTTGTTCAGGTCGCGGCCCACCATGGCGCGGATGATGTGCGCCTCGGAGGCATCCGGACCGCTCATGTCGATGGTCTCGATCGTCTTACCGTCACGGATCACGGTGACGGTGTCCGCGATGCGTTTGATCTCCTTGAGCTTGTGGGAAATGATGATGCAGGTGATGCCCTGGCCGCGTAGGTGGTCGATCAGGCCCATCAGGTGGGCGGAGTCTTCGTCGTTCAGCGCGGCGGTGGGCTCGTCGAGGATGAGTAGTTTGACCCGCTTGGAGAGCGCCTTCGCGATCTCCACGAGCTGCTGCTTGCCCACGCCGAGCTCGAGGATCTTGGTGGCCGGGTTCTCGTTCAGGCCCACCCGGGCCAGCAGCACGGAGGCCTCGCGGTTGGTCTTGTTCCAGTCGATGACGCCACGGGTGGCGTTCTCGTTGCCGAGGAAGATGTTCTCGGCGATGGACAGGTACGGGCTCAACGCGAGTTCCTGGTGGATGATGACGATGCCGTCGTGCTCGCTGTCGTTGATGGACTTGTAGGCCACCTCGTGATCTTCGAACTCGATGCTTCCGCCGAAGCTGCCGGCGGGGTACACCCCGCTGAGCACCTTCATCAGCGTCGACTTGCCGGCGCCGTTCTCGCCGCAGATGCCGTGCACCTGTCCGCGAGTGACCGCAAGGGACACCCCGTCCAGGGCCTTCACCCCGTTGAAATCCTTTTCGATGTTGTTCATCCTGAGGATGATCGAATGCTCCACGTACGCTCTCCTGATTCCTGGTGTGCCGGGCACCGGGTTGCCCCGGTGCCCGGCCACGGCCCGAATGATGCGGCCGGCTAGTGCCCGGCTTTCGCCCGGCTGGGTGGGCCGGCCCGCTTCAGACGAAGCTGACCGGCCCGATGGGGCTGGTTAGAGGCCCACATCCGCTGCCTTGACGAAGCCGGAGTCGACGAGCTTGGACTCGACGTCGTCCTTGACGATGACCTCGGGGTCCAGCAGGAAGGACGGCACGACCTTCTCGCCGTTGTCGTAGGTCTCGGTGTCGTTGACGGTGACCTCGTCGCCGGCCTGGATCTCCTGGATCATGGTGAAGACCTGCTCGCCGAGCGTGCGGGTGTCCTTCCAGACCGTCATGGCCTGCTCGCCGTCGAGGATCGCCTTGACGTTGGCCTTGTCGGCGTCCTGTCCGGTGATCAGCGGGTAGTCGGCGCCGGGGGTGTAGCCGGCCGACTTCAGCGAGGCCTCGATGCCGATGGCCAGGCTGTCGTTCGGGGAGAGCACCACGTCGACCTTGTCGCCGCCGGTGTAGAAGGACGACAGGCGGTTGTCCATCTCGGACTGCGCCTTGTCGCTGGCCCAGCCCGCGATGCCGATGGAGGCCCAGTCATCGTTGGATGCCGGCGACTGGCCGCTCGGGACCTCGAGGACGCCGCTCTCCACGTAGGGCAGCAGAACGTCCCAGGCGCCGGAGAAGAAGAACTTGGCGTTGTTGTCGTCGGGGCTGCCGGCGAACGGTTCGATCGAGATCGGTCCGGTCGCGTTGGCCAGGTCGAGCTCGGTCTCGATGAACTCGCCCTGGAGCTGGCCCACCTTGTAGTTGTCGAAGGTGGCGTAGTAGTCGACATCCGGGGTGCCGTTGATCAGACGGTCGTAGGCGATGATCGTGGCGTCCTGCTTCTTGGCCTCGGCGAGCACCGGTGCGAGCACCTTGCCGTCGACGGCGGCCACGACGAGGATCTTCGATCCGCCGGCGACCTGGTTCTGGATCTGGCTGATCTGCTGGTCGGTCTTGTTGTCGGCGTACTGCAGGTCGACGGTGCAGTCGGCGTCTTCGAGCAGCTTCTTGAGCTGCTCACCGTCGTTGATCCAGCGTTCGAGCGAACGGGTCGGCATCGAGATGCCGACGCTGCAGTCGCCGCCGGCGGCCGGCTCACTGCCTCCGGTCGAACCTCCGTCGCTGGCGCAGGACGCGAGCGACAGGGCGAAGATGCCGGTTGCCGCGAGGGCGAGAATTTTCTTGGTCTTGGACATTGTTGGAGCTTTCCTCTCTGAGAGCTGCCAGTCACCACAGCCTCTGCGAGGACGCAGGGACTGCCAGAGGAGGAAATCATGTCGCCCGCTCACCCGGCTTTGGGTGGGCGAGTGTCAGGGTTACCTCCTTGTAACGGGACATCGCTGTGATTGACCCACCGCACAAATGCGGCCTTTGTTGACGGACAGAACTTATCTCGACATTCACCCGTTTACCTAGAACATTTTGCAAAATGCCCCTGTTTGGGGGGTTAACGTATCGGCATCCGTTGCCAGGACAGGCATCCGGAGGTCTATTCGTCGAAACCCTTCGACGGTTCAGCCCGGTCGTCGAGCGGGATGCGCGCCGGCCGGTGGATATGTTGTGGCCGGAGGTTTTCGGCCCCGAACGGCGGCGACCTGTACGGATCGAGTGCGCGTGTGTAATATGTTGGTAATTGCAACAAATCGCCAATGAAGCTGAATCGGAGTCCCGTCCATGTCTCTCACCCCCACCCCCGCCGACAAGTTCTCGTTCGGTCTGTGGACCATCGGCTACAACGGGGCTGACCCGTTCGGCGGGCCGACCCGCCCGCAGCTGGACACCGTCGAGGCCGTCACCCGCCTCGCCGAACTCGGTGCCTACGGCCTCACCTTCCACGACGACGACCTCTTCGCCTTCGGTTCCACGGATGCCGCCCGCCAGAAGGAAATCGACCGCCTCAAGCAGATCCTCGCCGACACCGGCGTCATCGTGCCCATGGTCACCACCAACCTCTTCAGTGCCCCGGTCTTCAAGGACGGCGGTTTCACCTCCAACGACCGTGCCGTGCGCCGGTTCGCCCTGCGCAAGGTGATGCGCAACCTCGACCTCGCCGCCGAGCTCGGCGCCAAGACCTTCGTGATGTGGGGCGGCCGTGAGGGCGCCGAGTATGACGCCGCCAAGGACATCCGCTCGGCCCTCGACCGCTACCGCGAGGCCGTCAACCTGCTCGGCGACTACGTCACCGACAAGGGTTACGACATCCGCTTCGCCATCGAGCCCAAGCCCAACGAACCCCGCGGCGACATCCTGCTGCCCACCGTCGGTCACGCCATGGCGTTCATCACCACCCTCGAGCGCCCCGAACTCGTCGGCGTGAACCCCGAGGTCGGCCACGAGCAGATGGCCGGGCTGAACTTCACCGCCGGCATCGCCCAGGCGCTGTACCAGGGCAAGCTGTTCCACATCGACCTCAACGGTCAGCGCGGCATCAAGTACGACCAGGACCTGGTCTTCGGCCATGGCGACCTGCAGAACGCGTTCTCGCTGGTGGACCTGCTCGAAAACGGCGGCCCGAACGGTGGCCCGTCCTACGACGGCCCGCGCCACTTCGACTACAAGCCGAGCCGCACCGAGGACATCACCGGTGTCTGGGACTCCGCTGCCGCGAACATGCGCACCTACCTGCTGCTCAAGGAGCGCGCCGCGGCCTTCCGCGCCGACCCCGAAGTGCAGGAGCAGCTCGCCGCGTCCCGCGTGCCCGAGCTCAGCGTGCCCACGCTGTCCGAGGGTGAGAGCTACGACGACTTCCTCGCCGACACGAGCGCCTACGAGGACTTCGCCCCCGAGGAGTACTTCGGCGGCAAGGGCTTCGGCTTCGTGCGCCTGCAGCAGCTGGCCCTCGAGCACCTGCTCGGCGCCCGCTAACCGGCGGTCGTTCGCTCCCGCTCGACCCGCACCACCCGCCCCGGCCAGGTTCTCCCGGCCGGGGCGTTGTGCTGCCCCGCGGGCGACGCGCCGGTTCGCGGGTGGCGCGCCACGCGCGCACCGGCGCCCGGCCCGCGCATCCCGGATCCGGCGGTGTCGACGGCCGGTCAGGCCGGCGGGGCGATGGTCTCCAGTTCGGCCCAGACCGCATCCGGCACGGCGAGCGACGCGTGCGCCACGGTTTCGTCGAAGCGTTCGCGGGTGCGGATGCCCACCACCGTCGTGTCCACCAACGGATGCCGCAGGCTGAATTGCAGAGCGAGCGCGGCCAGCGGGATACCGGCTTCGGCCGCGATGCGGGTGGCGGCGTCGACGGCGGCCTGGGTGTCGGAATGGATCGGCCCGTAGGCGTAGCTGCCGGCGAACCGCGGGTCGCCGGTGAGGATGCCGGCGCCGAACGGGGCGGCGTTCTCCACGATCATGTTCCGGTCGCGGGCCGCCTGGTAGAGGTCCTGGGCGGAGCGGTCCACCAGGGTGAAGCGGTTGTGGTTGATCAGCACGTCGAAGATGCCGGTGTCCACAAACCGTCGCATCATCTCGACCGGGCCGCCGGAGATGCCGATGGCCCGCGCCACCCCGCGGTCCCGCATCGCGACCAGCGCGTCCACCGCACCCCCACGCTCCATGACACTGTCGTAGCCGACGTTCTCGGGGTCGTGCAGGAACAGGACGTCCACGGAGTCCAGGCCCAGCCGGTCGAGCGACTGCCGGAGGGATCGCTCCATCTGCTCGGCGGAGAAATCGTTGCGGGCCACGTCGCGGTCGAGCTTGGTCTGCACGACCAGGCCCGCACCGACCGAGCCGCCCAGCGCCCGCCCGATGACCACCTCGGAATGCGCGTCGCCGTAGATGTTCGAGGTGTCGATGACGTTGGTGCTCAGCTCACCGGCCGCCCAGGACGCGGCGAGCGCATCCGTGGCGGCGTTCTCCTCGGGGCTGCGCTGTGACCAGCCGGAGGTGCCGAGGGTGAGGGGAGAGAGCGGAAGTGCCAGCGCGCCAGTGGGCCGGGGGGCTAAGGAAACCATGAGGCGAGGCTAGTAGGTTCAGCGGGCATCCGGCCAGCGTTCGGTACTCAACACTCAGTGCACCAGGATCTTCAGCAGGATCGCCAGCAACCCCAGGGCCGCTGTGGACAGCGCCCCGCAGATGCGCCAATACCAGGCCACCCGCGGCCCCCCGAAGGCGATCCAGCCGACGACGGCGAGCAGGGCCACCTCCACCCACAGCGCCGCCCAGTAGGCCACGGCGCCGCCCCGCAGCCCGAACAGGCCGAGGAGCAGAAAGATCAGCGGCGGGATGCCCGCCAGCAGCAGCCCCCAGGAATCCGCCAGCGCGGCCCGGATCGATGCGCTCAGGCTCACCTCATCGGCGTCGCCGCGGCGGCGTTGGGCCGCGACGGTGTGCGCAAAGACCTCGGTGAGCCAGAAGACCAGCAGGCTGAGGATGGTGATCGCGAAGACGTCGAGGATGCCGCCCGATTCGTCGGCGACGGCGATCACCATGCTGACCAGCACGGTGCCCGACACCAGCTCGGTGGTGATGAACCGCCGCCGCAGGCTACCGGTCGACCATGGTGTCCCCGCTTCCGTCACCACGTGCATCCCTTCCGCGCCGGCCGCCGGCGCCTGTCCGAACGATCTTCACCCCGACACCCCCCGGGTGCTAGTGCCGGCGCCCGGGGTGTTCGCGACAACGGGCGCACTCGCGGGCTGCCCTGTTAGTCTCGGCGCAATCCGATGCAGCCGACAGGAGGCCCGCGAATGGGGAACACCGAGCCGTCCGGGCCAGAGCGCCCGGCGCATCCGCACCCCGACTCGGCCGTCGGGCTCGTGAACCTGTGGCGGGTCTCCGGCGTTGCCGGCGAGGCCCCCGACACCTGGTTGCGGCTGGACGTGCCGGAATTCCAGCTCTGGCGCGCCTGCGGCATCATCACCGGTGAGTGGCGGGCGTCGGCCGGGCTGTTCCTGGCCACCGTCTTCGGCGCCAGTGCCCAGTGCGTGGCCGTGGGTACCGTGCCGACGGTGCCGTGGCTCGAATCCGTCACTGGCCACCGGGCCACCGCCGCCGGCTGGGAGCTCACCGGCGCGACCGGCGAGACCATCGCCACCCTCACGGTGGACGGCGCACCGAACCCGATTCCCACCGCGGCCGACGCCGACACCGCCCCGCCCCGAGTCACCACCGACACGAGAGCGGCCCTGGGCCGGCCGGTGGCGCTGCCCGTCGGGGCCGTGCCGGCCACGGCCGCCGACCTCACCGGCCGATGGGTGCCGGCCGACGTGGACGCCCCCACCGAACCGTTCGTTCACTTCGACGCGGATGGGTCGTGGACCGGATCCGACGGCTGCAACGGGAACGCGGGCCGGTGGGCGGTCTCCGGCTCGGGGGCGATTCTGGCGACCAGTGGCATGTCCACGATGATGTTCTGCGAGGGAGCCCCGGTTCCGTCGTGGGTGGCCCAGGCTCGCCTGGTCGTGCTCGACGGCGGCGGGCTGCGGCTGCTCGCCTCCGACGGCGCCCCGCTGGGCCGGCTCGAGCGCGGCTGACCGGGGCGGGCTCCTAGAGCTCTGCGTGTCCGCTCTGCTCCAGCACCGAGGTCACCGCGGCCAGGAGTCCCACGACGCGTTCGGAGTCCTGGATCGACAGGCCGGACACCAGCTGGCTGAGGTCGGATTCGTCGTCGTCCAGGGTGTGGCTCACCGCGATCCTGGCCGCCTCGGTGAGGTGCAGCAGCTTCCCGCGGCCGTCCCGGGGGTTGACCGTGCGCGTGAGGTATCCCCGTTCCACGAGGTGGGACAGGATGACCGAGGTTGCGCCGCTGGTCACGCCGAGGCTTTGAGTGACGTCCATGGCCCGCACATCATGACCGAGGGTCTGCAGTCGGTTGATGTAGCGCATGGCGGCGAGCTCGTTGGCACCGAGGTGCAGGCGGTCGCGCAGCCGGGATTGATAGAGCGCTTCGGCGTTCTGCAGCAGATAGAAGGCGTCGACAACGCCGTTGGGAACGGCCGGGCCGGCGACGCCGGAGACATCGGGGACATCGGGGACATCGGCCGGGACATCGGCCGTGATGCCGGCCGGGACTATGGGGATGCTGACGCTCATGAGGACCTTTCGAGTGGGTCCGCGAGCATCCGAGGTGAACGGTGAACATCCGCAGGCTACCCATCGAAGCACACTGCGAGGGTTCTGGCGCGTACCGAGGTCACAAATTGGTGCCCAATGGCGCGTGGATCAGGCCCGGTGGGCCGCCGGAGCGGCGGCCCACCACCGCTTAGCGGTTCTGAGTGCGTACTCGACGGCGACGGATGCCCACCAGGGTAACCAGTCCCATTCCGGCCACGAGGAGCAGGCTCGCGATCACGATGATCGGTGTGGCATTGCTGCCGGTCTCGGCCAGTTCACCGGCACTACCGGTGCCGCCACCGCGCGTGACCGGCTGTGCGCCGGCCGGAGTCGGGGTCGGGGTCGGGCTGGCCGTGGGCGTGACGACCGGGACCGCCGGGGTTGTGGCCGTCGGTGTCGGCGTGGGCGTTGCTGACGGTGTGGCCGTCGGGGTCGCGGTCGGAGTGGCCGTCGGGGTCGGCGCCGGCGTCTGGGTCGGCGTGGCCGTCGGCGTCGGGGTGGCCGTCGGGGTCGCGGTCGGCGTCGCCGTCGGGGTGGCCGTCGGGGTCGGCGTCGCGGTCGGGGTCGCGGTCGGCGTCGGCGTCGCGGTCGGCGTCGGGGTCGCGGTCGGCGTCGCGGTCG
>Ga0247806_10000180_pt1 | contig 43572 bp, 37 predicted proteins | sample UWRJL059202B1_FD_179935 | JGI IMG/M metagenome (GOLD analysis project Ga0247806, IMG submission 179935) | Plant litter microbial communities from Arlington Agricultural Research Station in Wisconsin, United States - UWRJ-L059-202B-1 | ecosystem: Environmental > Terrestrial > Plant litter >... | reverse complement strand
TGCCTGCGGGAGATCAAAAACAATTCCCGGCTGAAAGCGCTCCCGGTAATTATCTTTTCTACTTCTTTTGAACAAGGGCCAATGGACCAGCTTTACCAAGGCGGTGCACATTATTACATACGCAAACCCAATCAGTTTTCTCAGTTGAAAGCTTTGATACAACAAGTACTCGTACTTGCACAGACCAATACACTTTCACAACCCGCCCGGGAAAACTTTGTGCTCCGGGGCGATTTAAAGTCCCCGGAACATGCCAAAAACTGAGACCATTTTATCCGATAATCTGTTCCCGGTAGTGGGGATAGGCGCTTCGGCCGGCGGCCTGGATGCGTTCAGGAAATTTCTTCACGCCATTCCGGCCGATTCAGGCATGGCCTATGTACTTGTACAGCACCTGGATCCCAAACACGAGAGTCTGTTGCCTGAATTATTGCAAAAAGTAACCGTGGTTCCCGTAATCGAAATTTCAGACGATATAGAAGTGCAGCCCGACCACATCTACGTCCTGCCCAGCAACCGCATGCTCGTTGCCAACGACGGCATATTAGAACTCACGGTACGACCCGAACACCAAAAGAACCGGCCCCATTTACCCATTGACCTTTTCTTTACTTCGCTTGCAGAAGTACACCAGGCACATGCAATTGGCATCGTATTGTCCGGAACAGCCTCAGATGGAACCATTGGACTAAGGGCCATCAAAGATTATGGAGGGATTACCTTCGCACAGGAAGAAGCAACCGCGGCTTACAGTAGCATGCCCAATAGTGCCATCCAGGCCGGTGTCGTGGATTTTATTCTGTCGCCGGAAGAGATGCCTCAAAAAATCCTGGAGCTCACCCAACGCATGGGCCGTGATACAAGCGATGCGCCGAACCTGGACCGCCAGGAGGAAACCGTCTTCAAGCAGATCCTGGCTTTGTTGCGCGACCGCAAAGGGACAGATTTTACCTATTACAAACAAACGACCATCAGCAGGAGAATCCTGCGCAGAATGGCACTGAACAAAACATCAGACCTTCCTGCCTATCTAGACTACCTGAGCAGTAGTACACTTGAGCAGGATATCCTGTACCAGGACATGCTCATTCCCGTCACGAACTTTTTCCGGGATCCGCAAAGCTTTGACCAGCTGTGCGAAACTGTTTTCCCGCACATTCTGAAAAATAAGCCGCCCGGCGAACCGATCCGGATCTGGGTAGCAGGTTGCAGTACAGGACAGGAAGCCTATTCCATGGCTATTTGTTTCCAGGAATTTCTCAGGGACAGCACAGAAAAAGTGCAGATCTTTGCGACAGACCTCAGTGAACCGGCCATTGCCAAAGCACGCACCGGCATTTATTCGAAGACGGAAGTAGATTCTGTGGACTATGAGCGCCTCCAAAGTTTTTTTACCCAAAGCCGCGGCAATTACCAGGTGAATAAATCCATCCGGGAGATGTGCGTTTTTGCGGTACATAATTTCCTAAAAGACCCGCCATTCGGTAAAATGGATTTAATCAGCTGCCGCAATGTGCTGATCTATATGCAGCCTTACCTGCAGAAGAAAGCCCTCACGACTTTTCACTATGCCCTCAATCCGAGAGGCTCGCTTTTCCTCGGAAAAACAGAAACCACCAACAGTGTATCGGATCTTTTTGCGACACACGGCAAGAACGACAAATTATTTTCACGTAAAGATGTACCCGGAAAATTTATGCATGTAGCCAGTCAACGCAGTGAACAAAACCTCAGTAAAACCGGTGAAAGCGATTTGTCTGAGCCCGTCAGGACAGATTTCCTGAAAATTGCGGACAACCTTGTGCTTCAGAAATATGCACCGCCGGGTGTGATCGTCAACGAAGCGCTGGACATTGTCCATTTTCGGGGCAATACATCGCCTTATTTCGAACAGCTCACCGGAAAGCCCAACCATAACCTGTTGAAACTGTCCAAACGCGGCCTTGCTTTTGAATTGCGCAACCTGTTGCACAAATCCAAAAAACAAAAAATCGCGGTCAGCAAGGAAAATATTTTCATCGAGCTCAACGGAACATCCAGTCACGTATCCCTGGAAGTCATCCCTTTGCCCAATACCGCAGATATTTATTACCTGATCCTGTTTCATGACCAGCTCAGGATGCCGGAGCAATCAGCCACCGCCAGGAAGATGCAAAAAATATTCTTCAAAAACAGGACAGACGACAAGGACCTGCGCATTGAACAGCTTGAACAGGAGCTTGCGCAAACCCATGAAGATATGCGCAGCATTACCGAAGACCAGGAAGCGGTCAACGAAGAGCTCCAAAGCGACAATGAAGAATTGCTCAGCAACAGCGAAGAGTTGCAAAGCCTCAATGAAGAACTGGAAACCAGCAAGGAAGAGCTCCAAAGCACCAATGAAGAGCTGACAGTCGTGAACCAGGAAATCATCGGCCTCAACGAACTGCTGACCGAAGCGCGCGACTACGCCGAAGGTATTGTGGCCACAATCCGCGAGCCTTTGCTGATCCTCGACAAAGACCTGCGCGTCAAGACAGCCAACAGCTCTTATTACAAGACCTTCCAGGTTGATGCAGCCGATACCGAAGGAAAGCTCATTTACGAAGTCGACAACCAGCAATGGGACATTCCCGCGCTGCGCAGGTTGCTTGAGAATATCCTGCCGGAACAATCCAGCTTCCAGGATTTTGAGATCACCCATACCTTTTCCACACTGGGAAAAAAAGTAATGTTACTGAACGCCAGCGAGCTGCAAAAAGAAGGCAGCTCAGAAAAGCTCATACTGCTGGCCATCGAAGATATCACCTTACAAAAGCAATCGGAAGAAATACAAAATCAGCTCCGGAAAAAATTCGAGTTCATTGCCGATGCCATGCCCCAGAAAGTATGGACCGCAGATGCAGCCGGCCGCATGGATTATTTCAATAAAACCTGGCTCGATTACACCGGACTTCCCTTTGAGGAGCTGAAAGACACAGGCTGGGAAAAAGTCATCCATCCCGACGATGCCGAAAAAAACAGGTTGCAATGGAAACATGCTGTCGAAACAGGTGAGGATTTTGAGCTGGAAGACCGTTTCAGGAACAAAGCGGGCGCTTACAAATGGCACCTCAGCCGCGGTCTTTCCTACAAGGACGACACCGGTAGGATAAGTATGTGGGTAGGCACCAATACAGAGATCCAGGACCATGTCCTGCGCAAGGAAGGTCTAGAAAAAGCGGTTGCAGAAAGGACCTATGAATTACAACATGCGATTGAGACATTGGGCGAAAATAACAATGAGCTGGAGCGCATGAACAAGGAGCTCGAATCCTTTACCTACATTTCCAGCCACGACTTACAGGAACCTTTGCGCAAGATCCAGACGTTTGCGAGCCTATTGCTCCAGGCGGGAGCCTACGACATCCCGGAAACAGCGAGGGACTACCTGGGCAGGATGCAATCTGCCGCGTGGCGCATGCAACAGCTGATCATGGATCTGTTGTCCTTTTCGCGTATCAATACAGCCGACCGCATTTTCCGGCACACAGCGCTCGATGTACTTATACAGGAAGTAAAAGCTGAACTCGAGGAAGTGATCCGCGACAAAAACGCAGTCGTCACATCCAATGATCCTGGCTATGTGAATGTCATTCCTTTCCAGCTGCGCCAGCTGCTTTACAATTTGATCAGCAATGCCCTGAAATTCTCCAAACCGGAAATTCCGCCACACATTGTCATCTCGGTAAAAATGGAGCCCGGCAGCTTTTTACTTTCAAGTAATCCCGACCTGCCGGCCGACAGGATCTCCCCAGCCAGAACCTATTGCCACATCGCTGTTTCAGATAACGGGATCGGCTTTGAACCTCATTTCAGGAAGCGTATTTTTGACGTATTCCAGAAACTACATCCGCAGGAAGCTTTTTTGGGAACCGGGATAGGACTCGCAATCGTTAAGCGCATTGTCGAAAACCACCACGGTTTCATTACTGCAAACAGCGAGCTCGGCGTAGGGACAACGTTCGATATCTACATACCTGACCTAAAATCCGATGCCGCAAAAAAATTATAAAAGTTCTTAAAATAAAACCGTCAAAAATTACAGCGCGCCATTTCTAATTAACTTTCGCTCAAATTGCTGTTTATGGAAAAAGTATTTGACTGGAACCGCATGCTGTTCAATGAATTGCCGAAAGAATTCCTCTGGGAAGTCGTGTTTCGCTCCGTCGTGATGTTTGTCTTTTTGCTGATCACACTGATGCTGACCGGCAAACGCGGCGTGAAGCAGCTTTCTATTTTTGAGACCGTGATTATCATCGCGCTCGGTTCTGCGGCCGGAGACCCGATGTTTTACGAAGACGTGGGCATTGTTCCTGCCGTGATCGTATTCCTGACAATTATCTCCCTGTACCGCGCCGTTACCTGGCTGACGGGCAAAAGCAAATGGTTTGAGAACATGATTGAAGGAAAGGCACTGTGCCTGATCAATGAAGGCAAGTTTTCGGTCGACAAATTCAAGAAAGAAAACCTCGCGCAGGATGAATTTTTCTCTGAAATGCGCATCAAGGGCGTCGAGCACCTCGGACAGATCCGGCACGCATTCATCGAGCCTTCCGGCGAGTTGAGCGTATTTTTCTATGCCGATGAAGAGGTTCGACCGGGTTTGCCTATCTTGCCGGATATTTACGCCACGAAGTCGAAAACCATTTACCAGCAGGCCATCTATTCCTGCGCCTTTTGCGGACATACGGAATTGCTGATCCCCGGAAAAGCGAATTGTACCGTTTGCGGCAAAGAAGAATGGGTACTGGCGACTGACGTGCTGCGGGTAACTTAAAACTCAAATTGAACCATGCGGACAATCGGCATTGACATAGACAAAACGAAGGCGATCTTTTTTGCCCTCGAACAAGCTGCGGACGGAACAATTCACAACATCACCGGGAAAACGAAAACGATCACCCTGAAGGATGAAACCGATCAGCAATCCGTGCTCGATTTCCTGCGGGAATCGCATGCTTATCTCGGGTCGATACAGGCCGGAAAGATCGCGATCAAAGCCCGACAGACGAAGGGGAAATTCAGTGCTTCTCCCCTTTCCTTCAAGCTCGAGGCTTTGTTGCAAACCTATGCAGATAGCCCCATTCGGCTGATCGCACCGGCGACTGTCAACGCGTTTTTCAAGAAAAACGAATTCCCGGTGACGCCAGATCACAATTACCAGGAAGATGCGGCACGTATCGCATTCTACCTCTTGCACGCCTGACAGATTTTCAATAAACCCGCTGTAAAAAAAGCTATTTGACTGAATAATAGTATCTTTACGATATGTCAACATCTACATCCACATTTGTGATGTTTCACAAATTCCACAGTTTACATGAAGCCAAAGAGCTCACATACCTACTCCGTGACCATGATATTGCCTGTGAATTCCAAGACCTGTCCACACGCTTCGATGCATCTTTCGCCTACAATCCGACAGATAAACAATTTGCGGTACTGCTCAGGCAGGAAGATTTTGACCGTGCGAATGCTTTACTGGAAACAGTCTCCGAAACCACGATCCCGCACCTGCCGGAAGACTATTACCTCTACGCATTCAGTGCACACGAATTGCTGGAAGTTGTCATTAAATCCGACGAATGGAACGCGCTCGATATTGCGCTGGCCAAAAAATTACTGTCACAGCAAGGGATAGACCTTTCCGCAGAAGCCATTCAGGAGCTTCGTGAAAAACGGCTTTCAGAGCTGGCCCAACCGGATCAAAGTCCCGTTGCCACGATTGTTTGGGGCTACGTCATCGCTTTGTTCGGCGGATTGCTGGGTACAGCCATCGGGCTCGCGATCCTGTTTTCCAAGAAAAGATTGCCGAACGGACAGAAAGTTCGCGCATATGCGGAACCAGCGCGCATGCATGGATTGGCGATCGCGGTCCTTGGGACTTTGTGGGTTTTCACAGGTTTGATTGCCGGACTGCTTGGTGGACTGCTGTATTCATTCTGATCGCTGCTTCTGCAATTTCATTCCCTGATGCGAACGACGGCTGAAGTTGTGAAACAAAGCCTATCTTTGCCACATGTCATCTAATCTCATCACTTTTCAAATCCTTCAGGATCAGGCACAGGCAGAACAGCAGGTTGAACTCCTCCGCAAAAACGGTATTCCCGTAATGCTTGAAATCATGCCGCTGACCGCCGACAATTCGTTTGTACAGTCCTACGCCCTACAGCTGCAGCCCGAACAACTGGAAAAAGCAATGCAGCTAATGCACACAGTTACAGAAGAGGAAATCGCTTCTGTTCCCGCGGATTATTACCTGTATGATTTTACGAAAGCGGAATTACTGGAGGTCGTTGCGCAAGTACACGAATGGAGCGAGTTGGATGTGATCCTGGCGAAAAAACTCCTCGAAGCACAGGGAGAAAACCTCACGGACCAACAAATTTCAACCATGCAGCAGGAACGCATGCAAGTGCTGGCAAAAGCAGATCAATCCGCTTCGTTCATGATCGGACTGGGTTATTCCTGTGCGATACTCGGTGGTTTTCTCGGGGTGATTATCGGCATGAACCTCCTGGTCATGAAAAAAATACTGCCCGACGGATCCAAAGTCTATACCTATCCGGAAAAAACCAGGGCCCATGGAAAACGCATTCTCATTTTGGGCAGCATTTTGTTCCTGCTTTTTTTCCTGCTCAAAGTGAGCTGGGAAATTAGAAAAGTATCACATTAACAGGGTTGCCATACATTTTTCCCTGACTGGAAAACCTACGTATCCTTAAACAATCCGGATTTTTTTTTGTTGTGAGAACGATGCCGAATATGTGCATCTTATAATCAAAACCAGTTCATGAAAGCGAAAGTCATTGTTATCGGCGCCGGCGTGGCGGGATTGGCAGCTGCCATCCGGCTTGCGTGCGAGGGTCATGCCGTCACGGTATTCGAATCCAATGCATTTGTCGGTGGGAAAATCAACAGCCGGAAGTTCGGGGATTACCGCTTCGATATGGGTCCGTCGGTCTTTACCGGTCCGCAGTACCTCGAAGAATTGTACACGCTGTGCGGCAAGGATTTCAAGACTTTCAAACACCGGCAGCTCGCGCATTCTTTCGCTTATTTTTATCCGGACGGATTGCGCATGCACCTCCCGGCAGAACGATCTCAGCTAATTGCCGAGCTGGCTGGGAAACTCGATGAAGAACCGGAAGTATTGAAAGCGTATCTCGACAAAGCCGCGCAAAATTACGCACATATCGCGCCGCTGTTCATTGAGACCTCCCTGCACCGGATGTCACACTGGCTGAACCGCAAGCTTTTCCGGGCTTTGCTGCGCATTCCGAAATATAAGCTCAGTCAAACCATGCACACCGAGAATCAAAAACGCTTCCGGAACCCGAAAACCGTACAACTTTTTGACCGTTATGCAACCTATAACGGCAGTGATCCGCATCAGGCGCCTGCGATGCTGAACATGATCTCCAACCTCGAGCTGAATACAGCGCCTTTTCTGCCCGAGAGAGGCATGGTGCAGATCGCAGAAGCTTTGTATGAACTCGCCTGCGGAAAAGGTGTGACTTTTCACCTCCAGGAGAAAGTTGAAGAGATCAGCCTGCGAAACGGGCAGGTTGCAGGTGTACGCACCACCCGCGCGACTTACGATGCAGAGATCGTTGTGAGCAACATGGATGTCAGCTTTACTTATGAAAAGCTGTTGCCTGGTAGTCAGCGGCCGGCGAAAATACTTGCACAGGAAAAATCCAGTTCGGCGATTGTTTTTTACTGGGGCATCCGAAAGCAGTTCCGCGAGCTTGATGTGCACAACATCCTGTTTTCGGCGGATTATGCAGCGGAATTCGATGCTATTTTCAACAAGCAGGAATTGCCTGTAGATCCGACGATCTACATCAACATAACTTCCAAGGCGTTGCCGGCCGATGCGCCTGCGGATTGCGAAAACTGGTTTGTCATGATCAACGCACCCGTCATAGCCGGACAGGACTGGAACCAGCTTGTGCCGCAAATGCGCCAACAGATCATTCAGAAGATCAACCGCATGCTGCACACCGATATTGAACCTTTGATCGAGGTGGAACACTGCATGGACCCGCTGACGATCGAAAAAAACTACCATGGCAAACAGGGTTCGATCTATGGCAATGCTTCCAACAACGCCTTTGCTGCTTTTTACCGGCATGCAAATTACAGTAAAAAGATCCGCGGGCTTTATTTCGCGGGGGTTACCGTACATCCCGGCGGCGGTATTCCTTTGGCGCTGAACAGTGCGAAGATCGCTGCTGATTGTATCCGCAGGGATTTTAAGTGAGATCTTTCATCCTATTATTTTCGTTGTCAGACTAGATCACCCAATGTTTACCGGGGTGTAAAGGTTGCTAACGGTTAAGCAACGGCTAATTTCTCTGGATTTTCACAGCCAACACACTTTCAGCGGAATGAACATTCTGCCTCAACGCCCGGACGGAAAGCGGTAGCTTGCAAGCAGTAGACGGGATTGCCGAACAAGTCCTGACATGCGACCTCAGCAGCTTGTAAGGGCTTTGTGAGACATCCCGACTGCAAGGCAACTAAAGCATGCAGGCCGACCAGGCGCCCAAAGATCCTTAAAATATGAAACCCTGCGGCCGATTTCATTATCTTTGCGCCATCTTTAAAAATCACAGACATGCAAAATGCCATCGAAAAACAATTACCGATAGATATTGAACTGAATGCAGAACGGGATGCCACCTATTCCGGTATCTGCCTGAAACAAAACGAGGAGCTGACGCTGCTGCTCAACTTCGATTACGACCTCGGAGAATACAATGGCTTTACAATCCTGCGCACCGCGGAGATCGACGAATTCAGTCCCTGGGAGGAAGAAGACCTGCAGGACATCAAAAATGACAACAAAGACAAACAGCTCGAAGGACTTGACCTCTCCCAGATCAATACTTTTGCAGATGCGCTTGATTACCTGAAACAGGAAGCATTGATCTCGATCTTTGTAGACGAGGACGACGAAGAAACGGATGGTTACCTTGTTGGCAGGGTACGCCAGGTTGAGGCAGATCAACTGCACATCCGCCTGATCGATGAAGCGAGCAACTGGCTCGACACGGAGATCCTCCCGGTTGCTGTCGTGCACTACATCGGTTTCAAAACGCAATACGAATTCGACCTCGCAGCTTCGCTGTAACGGAAATGGAATTACAGGAAGTATTCCACGACCTGGTCAGGCGATATGATCCGGCGCAGGCTGAAACACTTTGGACTGCGCTGGAAAACGCCTATACCGACCCGGGAAGGTTTTACCACAACCTGGAGCACCTCGGTAACTTGTATACTGAATTGCTGGAAGTAAAACACCGCGCGACCGATTGGGATGCGCTGCTCTTCACGCTGTTTTACCACGATTTCGTGTACGATGTCAGGCAAAAGGACAATGAGGCACAAAGCGCCGGCATAGCCGAACAAGTGATGCAAAGACTTTCCTGTCCGGCGGAACAAATCATTCGCTGCGCGACCCAGATCCGCGCAACACAACATCACGACACACAGCCGGATGCGGACACAAACCTGTTCACAGATGCCGATTTGGCAATTCTAGGTCAAAGTCAGGAAGCTTATCTACATTATGTAGAGCAGATCCGCAAGGAGTATGCGATTTATCCCGATGCGCTCTACAAGCCAGGCCGGAAAAATGTGTTGCTTCATTTGTTGTCCCAGAATCAACTGTATAAAACTGGTCATTTCTACCGGAAATACGAAACACATGCGCGTGCAAACCTGAAAAATGAGTTGCAACTGCTCGCATAAGCCGGATAATGCTTATCTTGGATTATCCAATTTTGAACCATGAACAGAAAAGTATTTTACAGCCCCGTTTCAGAAGCGCTGGCCAAATTCAAGGAAGAAGGCTTTACGGCTGATTTCAACCTCCAGGAAAATTGCATCGTCTGCACCCCGGACCGTTTTGAGGCCGATGATTTCGAAATTGTTGCGATTTCCCGCTATGAAGGAGATTCGGATCCTGCCGATGAAGCAACTGTGTACGCGATCGAATCCAGCAACGGCATGAAAGGTACGCTCGTAACCGGTTACGGAGTTTCTTCCGATACAGCTTCCGAAGAGATCCTGAAAAAACTGCACAACAGGGATTAGCAGCGATTTTCAGTTTTGAAGAGCCGGTTTATTTAATACTGGATCAAAATTCATCCACCAAATAGTTTTGACCCGGACATTTTTTCCCTTTTCCGGTTTCAGCTTCCACCTCAGGCTAATCAATAACCGTTGTTTAACCGGTCTATTAAATTTTGTCCCGTAGCGATACAATTCGCATCTGCTACGAGACAAAATTTGTGAAACAGATAATAATTTCTGAAAAACGGAGTTCATACTGCAATGCAAAACCTGAAGTATGAAAAAGGAGCCTTACCGCCTGAAGATTGAATCGCCCTGTGCAGAAAACTGGGACACCATGCAATCGGTTCCCGGAGGAAAATTCTGTGATCAATGTACGCGCAAGCTTATTGATTTTAGCAGTATGTCTGACATACAGATTATCAGTCTGCTGAAACAAAAAGGTCAGCCCATTTGCGGCCGTTTTCTCAACCACCAGCTCAATCGTGCGCTGATTCCCGCGGAAACACCGGCCAAACGTTTACAATTTGCGCCTGTACTCGCCGGAATTTTATGGCTCGCGACTCCGGATCACGCCGTTGCGCAAACAGAAAACCGAGTGGTGCAAACTGCTGCGCCGGTCGATACAGATCCCGGGGACAGTTTGCCCAAAATGCTACACGGATCCATCACAGACCGCGACATGCGGCATCCCGTTGCTTATGCTTCCTGTCATATCGAAGGAACAGACGTTCATTTCACATCCGATTCGCTCGGCAATTTCAATGCGCAAATACCAGACAGCCTCGTTGGCCGGGATCTCGTCATGCGGATCACACATCCGGATTATCCGGATCAAAGACTCGCTTTCCGACCGATCATCGGCCTGCAGGGTGGAAATTTGTTCAGGCTCATGCGGAACGGAACTGTTATCGATTTGCCGCTTCTTCCTGTCTACACATTAGGATTGGTCGGCACCAACACAACACGTAATTAATCCAAATTATTCTTTCCATGTCTTTTCCAAACCGCTCCGCCCGCCTCCACGAAGCCCGTTATCTGCTGCTGCTCGGCGCGATCTGTCTCGGACTGTCTTTTTTCCGGGTTCAATACACGCATTCACGTGCATTTATTTTCCTGAACTGGAACCTGTTCCTCGCAGTAATTCCATGGATTCTAAGCTCCATCACGGTGCTGAACGAAAAATGGCGCAGCAACAAACTGCTTGTCGCCGGTACTTTGTTCTCCTGGCTTGTCTTTTTCCCGAATGCACCCTACATCCTGACCGACCTCTTTCACCTCAGCGCAGGTGCAGCGATGCCGATCTGGTTCGATCTCATGCTGATCCTTTCTTTTGCCTGGACCGGTTTGCTGGCAGGCTTTATGAGCCTGTGGGACATTGAACAGATCCTGCAACAACACCTCGCGAAGCGTTTCATTCCGTTTGTTTCCATCTTTTTACTCTTCGCGAGCGGATTCGGGATTTACCTCGGCCGTTACCTGCGCTGGAATACCTGGGACATCCTGCACCATCCCAACGGGCTGATCCGCGATATTGCGCACCGCTTCCTCCATCCTTTCGATCACCCGCGAACCTGGGGTGTTACGTTTTTCACCGGCCTGTTCCTGAGCCTCGTGTATATCTCCTTCCGCATGGTGCGGCGCAGGATGATTGCGCCGGTGAAGTAACGCAGATGCACGCATCAATGATAGGATTTGGATCTATTGACCGGTGCCTTTCAGCTTTCGACTGCGCTGCAAATCCCAAAATTCTGCTAACTTGGTGAAATATTACATTCAATATCGCCAACTATGCAAACCAAAAAAGAAATCGTCGACAACTGGCTGCCGCGTTATACCGGGCAAGCGCTTGAAAATTTCGGGCAATACATCATCCTCTGCAATTTCAGCAATTATGTGGAGAAATTCGCAGCGCAACATGGCGTAGAGATTGTAGGCCGCGACAAACCGATGTTGTGCGCAACGGCAGGCGGTATTACGATCATCAATTTCGGCATGGGCAGCGCGTCGGCCGCTACGGTCATGGACTTATTGTCGGCAATCCAGCCAAAAGCCGTACTGTTTCTGGGTAAATGCGGCGGACTCAAGAAGAAAAACCAGGTCGGCGACCTCATCCTGCCCATCGCAGCGATCCGTGGAGAAGGAACCAGCAATGATTATTTTCCGCCGGAAGTTCCCGCCCTACCCGCCTTTGCCTTGCAAAAAGCCATTTCGACAACGATCCGCGAGTACGAGATCGATTACTGGACGGGAACATGTTATACGACCAACCGCCGCGTGTGGGAGCATGACGATGTGTTCAAGGAATACCTGAAATCGATCCGGGCGATGGCGATCGACATGGAAACCGCGACCATCTTCACCGTCGGCTTTGCAAATAAAATCCCGACAGGCGCACTATTGCTCGTTTCTGACCAGCCGATGGTGCCGGAAGGCGTGAAAACAGACAAAAGCGACACCATCGTCACCACCGGTTTTGTGGACATACACCTCAGCATTGGCATCCAGTCGTTGCAACAGCTCATCAACAAAGGCGATACAGTCAAACACCTGCGCTTCTGATAAAGTGGCGAACGGTTATCGACAATCTTCAAAAAACCGTAACTTTCAGTATTTAAAAAACCAATTGTATGCATATCAAAAATATTTCTGTCTCTACCCTGTTGTCTGCCGCGATGCTGGTATCGTGTAGCGACAACACTTCCAAAGAAGGAGAAACCAAGTCCGGCGACAAACCGACAGCCAGCAATATCGTAGACCGCTTCGCCGATATCCAGGTATTGCGCTACGACATTGCCGGATTCGACAACCTGTCGCTGAACCAGAAAAAGCTTGTTTATTACCTCGCACAGGCGGGCTTGTCGGGACGCGACATCATTTACGACCAGAACAATGCTTTCAACCTCGAAATCCGCGCAGCGCTGGAAACCATCGTTGCGAACCACAAAGGCGATAGCGACGCGAACTGGGAAAGCTTTATGACTTATGCGAAACAGGTCTGGTTTTCGAACGGGATCCACCACCACTATGGCATGGACAAGATCATACCGGCGTTTGACGCGACTTACCTGAAAGGCCTGTTGCAGGAAACCGGCGCTCAGCTCAGCGCTGAAGCATTGGATGTCATGTTCAGCAAAACCAAAGCGATGAAACGCAAGGTCAAAGATCCGAACGTAGACATGGTGGCTGCCTCGGCGAACAATTTCTATGGAATGGGCGTTACCCAGCAAATGGTGGAGGATTTTTATGCAAAGATCATCGACGAGAACAATCCGACACCGATCGAATACGGTCTCAACTCGACCATGATCCTGAAAGACGGCAAGCTTACGGAAGACGTCTGGAAATCCGGTGGCAGGTACGGCAAAGCCATTGATCAGATCATTTACTGGTTGCAAAAAGCCGTGACAGTAGCTGAAAATCCGCAGCAAGGAAAAGCGCTTGAACAGCTGATTGCCTATTACCAGACGGGAGACCTGAAAACCTGGGACAATTACAACATCCTTTGGGCAACTTCGACTGCGGGCGATATCGACTGGATCAACGGGTTCATCGAAGTCTATGGCGATGCGCTCGGCAAGCGTGCTTCTTATGAAAGCATGGTGCAGATCACAGATTTCGAAGCATCAAAGCAAATGAAAGTGGTTGCTGAAAATGCGCAATGGTTCGAGGACAATTCCCCATTGATGCCGGCACACAAAAAGAAGAGCGTGAAAGGCGTCAGCTACAAGGTGATCCAGGTAGCGAGCGAATCGGGAGATGCTTCGCCATCCACGCCAATCGGCGTGAACCTGCCGAACAATAACTGGATCCGCGAGGAACACGGTTCTAAATCCGTAAGCCTTGGAAACATCATTGCTGCTTACGACAAAGCGAGCGGCGGCGGACTGGTGAAAGAATTTGCGCACGACCAGGAAGAAATAGACCGCGCGGAAAAATACGGTTCACTGGCCGGTAAGCTGCATACGGCACTGCACGAGGTGATCGGGCACGCTTCCGGGCAGATCAACAAAGGTGTCGGCCAACCGTCGGAAACATTGAAAAACTATGCCAGTACGCTCGAGGAAGCACGCGCTGACCTTGTCGGATTGTATTACATCATGGACCAGAAACTCGTTGATATCGGCCTGATGCCGTCCCTCGAAGTCGGCAAAGCGGAATACGACGGATACATCCGCAATGGGATGCTGACGCAATTGCAGCGATTGGAACCAGGCAAACAGGTGGAAGAAGAACACATGCAAAACCGCCAGTTGGTTGCTTCCTGGGTCTTTGAAAAAGGCAGCAAGGACAAAGTGATCGAAAAAGTCGTGAAGGACGGAAAGATCTATTACGACATCCACAATTATGTGAAGCTCCGCGAACTTTTTGGCGAGCTGCTGAAAGAAATCCAGCGTATCAAGTCGGAAGGCGACTACAAAGCCGGCAAAAACCTCGTAGAAACCTATGGCGTGAAGGTCAACCGGGAAACGCATTTACAGGTGCTTGACCGCGTGAAGCCATTGAACATCGCTCCTTACAACGGTTTCGTGAACCCTGTTTTTGTTCCGGTTACTGATTCCAAAGGCGAGATTACCGATATAAAAATCGAGAACAAGCAGACGTTTGTGGAGCAAATGTTGTTTTACGGAAAAACATACGGAACGCTGAGGAAATAAGTATTTTAAAGCTGATGGATGAAACTCCGTTCCGAAAGGGCGGAGTTTTTTTGTGTATTATAAGTACTCCTGGCATTGGAAAATGAGCCGTGAAAATAACCGTTGCTAACCGTTAGACCCCGCAGCAGCTACGCAGTAAAACCTTTATACCGTTATAAACAGGAAGTTTAAACGTCCGGTGATTCACCCCCTCTGCCCGGGCGCAGCAGGATAGCTTGCCGCAGCAGACGGCCGGAAACAACAGCGAAGAAATGCGACTTCAGAAGCGTTGTGCAGCTGCATGTTGTCCGTGCTGAACTGCCAGGAAACTAAAATGCGCAGACCGTCAAGGCAGCCAAACTTCTTAAATGCCCCGAATAGGATTGATTGATGGAAATAGCCGTTACCTAACCGTTAGCAACCTTTACACCCGCATAAACAGTACATCTCAAAACATCCTGCTAAATTCTTCCCCCTTAATTTTAACATTCCTAAAGAATTCCTTTTCCGGAACAAAACAATAATGTCCTAATTTAGTCCCATGCACAAATCCAGGCCATGGCACACAGTAAAAAATCCATTTACAGCGCACTGATCGCGAATCTGCTGATTGCAGTCATCAAGTTTTTCGCCGGCGCTTTCAGCAACAGCGCTTCGATGATCTCGGAAGGAATCCACTCACTCGTGGATACGGTCAACCAGCTGCTTTTGCTGTTCGGCATCCGGCAAAGTCAGAAAGCGCCCGATGCGCAACGGCCCTTCGGATATGGAAAAGAACTGTATTTCTGGTCATTCATTGTATCGATCATGATCTTCGGCCTCGGCGGCGGAATCTCTATTTACCAGGGCTACATCCACATCCGGCACCCGGAACCTTTGGGCGATCCGACCTGGAACTATGTTGTACTCGGCAGCTCAATCGTCTTTGAAGGTTTTTCACTGATGATCGCGATCCGGGAATTCAACCAGGCACGCGGTACGCTGAACTGGTGGAAAGCCGTGCGCAAAAGCAAAGACCCGTCGAATTTCCTCGTATTGTTTGAAGACGGTGCCGCTGTGCTTGGACTGACGATTGTCGGCATTTGTATGTTTCTCAGTCATTGGCTTGAATTACCGGTACTCGACGGGGTTGCCTCTTTACTTGTCGGATTGCTGCTCGTAGCCGTTTCCCTCCTGCTCGCGATCGAAAGTCGCAGCCTGCTGATGGGCGAAGGACTTTCGCCGGTGACGAATGACAAGATCATTACTGCGGCAGAAAAAGATCCGGCCGTGCTGAAAGTGTTGTACGTTTTCTCTACGTATCAATCGCCGAATGACGTATTGCTGATGTTGATCATTGCTTTCAATGACGATCTCGACACCGAAGAGATCAACGAGGCGATTACGCGGATCCGGTTGAATATCAAGATCGAATTTAAATTTGTGCGCTTTGTCGTGATCCAGCCGGAGTTTTACGATACGGACACGGGCTATTTTGCCTGAAATCAGACCCGGTGTCCGGGATCGCGCGCTGCAAGTCTTTTAAAATCATTGCCGGTCGGATTTTCGAAAATACGCAGCTCAAAATAGTGTGCGATCGCAAAAATATGATCGAAAATATCAGCCATTACAACCTCATACTCGTCCCAAACCTTTGTCTTCGTGAAACAGTATACTTCCAGCGGAATCCCGGTTTCTGAAGGCGACAGCTGGCGTACCATCGCGATCATGTCGTGGTTGATCTGTGGATTGTGGTGCAGGTAATATTCAATGTACCTCCTGAAAAGGCCGATATTCGTTTGCCGGCGCGCATTGATTGGATCATCGTCGGGACTGAAACCATGCGTTTGGTTGTAAGCCGCGATTTCCTGCTGCCGCTCCTCGATGAAATTGCGCAAAATGCGGATATTGCGTAGTTTTTCGATCAAAGCTGTTGACGCAAAACCGATGGAATCGATCTGGATGCTGACCGCACGCTTGATCCTGCGGCCATCTGACTCCTGCATGCCGCGCCAGTTCTTGAAAGAATCGGAAATGAAGGAATAAGTAGGGATCGTTGTGATCGTTTTGTCGAAGTTCTGGACCTTCACCGTCGCCAGGTTAATCTCCGTCACAATGCCGTCGGCACCAAACTTATCCATGGTGATCCAGTCGCCAATGCGGATGAGATCATTGGTCGCCATCTGCACACTGCCGACAAAACCGAGGATCGTATCTTTGAAAACGAGTACGAGGATCGCCGTCATCGCACCGAGCGAAGTCAGGAAGAAAACCGGCGTGCGATTGGTCACAATCGACAGCATCAGGATAATCAGGATACCGGATGAAATAATCTTCACAACCTGGAAATAGGACTGGATCGGCTTGTCTTTGTACAGCTCTTTTTCCTGAACGATATCGCGCAGGGCATTGGCTGTCCGGTTGATCGAAACGAGGATGGAAAAAATAATCAGTACCAATACAATGCGCGACCAGTAGCCTTCCATCGTCGGATAGCGGTAAAAGGCAATAGATAGAAAATATTCGAGGAACATCAGCGGCACCAACTGGGCCAGCGAACGGAAAACCTTGTTGCGCAACAAATGATCGTCCCAGGTAACTTTGCTCCTGTCGACCCCCATGTGCAGCACGCGCAGCATCACGGATTTCGAAAAATACCACATCAATACAGAAGAAAAGATCAGCAGCACGGTCATCCCCGTCGCCCAGTAGACCGCATGCGCATCGTAGGAAGCCTGGTTGAAGTAAGCGTGCCCGTACTGGTCCTGGTGGTCATAAAAATGCTTAATCCAATTGACAATTGCGTCTTTCATCTCTGGTTTGTTTTCAAACAAAAATAAGTAGATTTGGACAAACAAGCTGTTTTCACGATGGATTTGATCTTATTACACGGAGCGCTGGGAAGCCGGCAGGATTTTGAAGCACTGACAAGCGCGCTGAACGGTAGATTCCGGGTGCACACACTGAATTTTGACGGCCACGGCGGAAAAGCACCCGCCGAAGCATTTACGATGGATTTGTTTGTCCGCAATCTGCTGGATTACTGCGATGCGAACCAAATCAGCCAGGCGGCGATCTTTGGCTACAGCATGGGCGGCTATGTCGCTTTGCATTTTGCACATCAATTTCCGGAGCGCGTTTCTAAAATCATGACACTGGGCACGAAGCTCCACTGGTCGCAGGAAATCGCCGCGCAGGAAGTCAAACAGCTCAACCCGGAGAAGATCGTAGAGAAGGTGCCCAAGTTCGCCGCTTTACTGGCAGATCAGCACGGAACCGGAAACTGGAGATCTGTCGTTAGTTACACTGCTGCCATGATGCTGGAATTGGGAAATCAACCTGTGCTTTCTGAAAAACAATTCAGGGAAATCCAAACGCCCGTATATTTGTTGCGCGCTGCAGAAGATATTTTGGTGACACAACGGGAAACAGATATTGTTGGCGAATGGCTTCAAAATACAAAAACAACCATCCTGGCGGAAGCCAAACATCCTTTACCTACCGTGAATACAGCAATGCTCGCACAATTGATACAGGACTGGTTTTAGTAGGAATTCCCCGCCTTTCAATCCCGCGAGGTGCGGATCAGCTGTGAACGGTAATTCGATAATAAATTGAGCTTCGATACAAAACCGATGAATTTTCCTTCGGCAACTACAGGCAGGTACCACGACATGGTTTCATCGAATTTCTTCATGATGCCGTGCACACTTTCATTCGGCGAAACAATCGTACCGGGCTTGCGCATCAGGTCCTTGACAGCCAGCTCATTGTACAACGAAGTTTTGAACATGATCTCCCGGATGTCGTCGAGGAAGATCAGTCCGACCAATTGGTGCTCTAAATTCAGCACCGGGAAAATTGTTTTCGTGGAATGTGCCACCAATTCCGTCAATTCGCCGAGCGATGCCTGCAAAGGCACTTGTTGAAAATCTGTTTCCAGGATGCGCTCCGTTTTCAGCGACGACAGGATCGTTGTGTCTTTGTTCAGCGTCAGCACCTCCCCTTTTTTAGCAAGCTTCTGGGCATCCATCGACATCGGCTCCAGGCTCCTGACCGTCGCATAGCTCAACGCCGAAACGATCATCAGCGGGATCATCAGCTCATAGCCGCCCGTAATTTCTGCAATGAGGAAGATACCGGTCAACGGTGCATGGAAAATCCCTGTCAGCATGCCGGCCATCGCAACCAATGTGAAATTGCTGATCGGCAGTGCAGTCAAGCCCGTCAGGTTGACCAATCTTGAAAAAATGTAGCCGAGGTAGGCGCCGACAAACAAAGAAGGCGCGAAATTACCACCGTTCCCCCCACTGTTGATCGTCACCGATGCCGCAATTGCCTTGACAAACATGACTGCGCCAAGGAACAATAAAATCACCCATTCATGGTCCAGAAAAAACCTGAAAATGCTGTTTTTGAACAATTCCTGCGGATTGGTTGTCGACAATACCTGGATGCTCTCATACCCTTCCCCGAAAAGCGGTGGAAAGATGAAGATCAGCACGGCCAGCACAATGCCGCCGCGGATCGCTTTGCTGTAGGGTTTTCGTTTACTCGCCTGCAATGCGTGCTCTACACGTGTGAACATCCGCGAATAATAGACCGACAGGAAACCCGCCAAAATACCCAGCAGGGCATAAAATGGCACATTGTAATAGTCAAAAGGCTCCACGAGCTTGAAAGACAACAAAATGCCTTCGCCGAGGATGATCTTCGAACACAAAGCACCTACCGCCGCGGCAATGATCAAGGGAATAAAAGCAGAAATACTGGCATCTACCAACAACACCTCCAGTGCGAAAAGCACCCCTGCGATCGGCGCGTTGAAAGCAGCGGCAATTCCCGCAGCGGCACCACAGGCCAACAGCAGTACACGGTCTTTGTAGATCAGGTGATAGGTCTTCGCATAATTCGATCCGATCGACGAGCCTGTTGTCACAATCGGCGATTCCAATCCGGCCGAACCTCCAAATCCAACCGTAATAGCACTCGTCGCAATGTGCGAGTACATCTGGTCGCGCGGCAGGAAACCGGATTTTTTGACAATCGAACGAATGATATTGGCCGTTCCGCGCCCGAGCTTGCCGTTGAAAAAGCGCCGAACGACGAAGGTCGTCAGCAAAATGCCTATCATCGGGAAAATCAGGTAAAAATAATACTGGAAAGGCAGGTTGTACTTATACGTAATGAGCTTGTGTATGTAGAATACAAAAGTTTTCAGCAATACAGCGGCCAAACCGGCTGTGAGTCCAACCAGCATGCTCGAAAAGATCAGGAACTGGCGTTCGTTGGTTTTCGCCCGCACCCAGTTGATCAGCAATTCTATATATGAAAATAAGTTCATGAACAACTTCCGTTTTGGCTTCCACAGGGAAGCACAAAAATTTATGAAAAGCTAAATATAGCAGGATTTTCCGGTTTGAAGGTCGAAGATTTGTTAAACAGAGTTGGAAAATGTTGAAATTTTAAAGTAAAATCTTTTCGTTCCCAACAAGGAGCTTTCAACAGATATATCCGAAAACACCAACGATTAAAAGCGTTCCAATCCATTCAACAAAAACATTATGCAAAAAATATAAAATCAATTATCTAATTCCTTAGCTTTGATCTAATTCTAATTTATCTTTTATGAAATACTTGTATCTTTTACTCTTTCTGAGTACCTGGGCGGGAAGCCTGGATGCGCAGATTTATGTCAAGCCCCTGTTGTTGGGGCCGGTTACGAACAACTGTTACGCACAGGCCGTCGTGGAAGGTCACAATCTCAGTACAACGGCTCAGATCACTGATCCGAATTATTATCTGATCATTTCCGATGGCGATACGGTCAGCAACCTGTGCGCCTATGACTATGCCGCCTATTCTTCTTCTTTGTACATCTACGCAAATTACTTTGGAAACATTGTATCATTAGCCAGCAGCAATGTAATTACTCCAAGGTATAATTATGAGATCACGGATGTCGTGCTTCCTACTTCTTATCCGAATGCAGCAGATGGTTCCTACCTCGTTCATTTTGATTCTATCCTCGATCCGAATGAAGTCTGGGTCGCCTCTTCCCTTTCCGGTGTCATACCTGCCACCTGGCTGAACGACACCACCGTATTCGTTGAGAATGCATCGTACAGGATGAACTATTTGTATTTTGGAAATGTCTTATCTGGCTGGGAAAACATCTCTACAGTTGGTTTTTACATCGGCGATCCCGACGAATTCGAAAAACCCAAACTCAATGCCTGGATCGACTATTCGTCCACGGTCTTGGGCTGTACGGGCTATGCACAGGTGTACACACAATTCCTGGAAGATTCCGTTGTTTTTGACTGGGGTATTCCAAATGCACCCAACAGCTATTACATCGACAGTTTGTGCGAAGGCGATTATACAGTTACCGTCAGCGACAACTCAGGTGATACAGTACGCTTGAATTTTACCATTCAACAATATCACCTGTCGGGATATCCATGGGTCACACAAGCGACTTTTGGCTGTACAGGCAGCGTTGAGATCCAAACTAGCTTTGCAGAAGGACCGGTTACTTATGACTGGGGATTCCCGGGTGCAGATGAAGGTCCGTTCCAGGACAGTCTTTGTCCGGGTGATTACTCGGTGCTCATTACCGACAGTGTAGGCTATGAAAGCTACGTTTATTTCAGCGTTTACGATCATACGCCGCCGCTGATGATGGATGTAAGCTACACACCCGGCGTGCGTACATGTACGGGAACAGCGACTGCAACCGCTTACAATGCTTATGGTCCTGTAACCTATCAATGGTATTTATCAGGGAATCCCATCGGTACTAATGAGGCTTTTCAGGACAGTCTGTGCCCGGGCAATTATTTTGTCATGATCACGGATAGTGCACAGCGCTCCTATTATTTTTCTTTCCCGATCCAGTCGCTGGCCCTTGATGGATATGTATCTGTAGATCAAGCCACCTTTGGATGTACAGGAAAAGCCACCGTATATGACTATTATGCAGATGGTCCGCTGAGCTACCAGTGGAGCGTTTCGGGAGCTGCAGATACGGCTGTGCTGGAAAATCTTTGTCCGGGTGATTACTGGGTCATCATTTCAGACAGCACACAATCCGCACAATTGTCTTTCACAGTGGTGGATGCAACACCGCCATTGTATGCTTATGTAGATTATAGTTACAACACGAGAAATTGCGATGCAACAGCCAACGTAACTGTTTCAAATGCGTACGGACCGGTAACCTACGAATGGAGCTTTGCAGGTGCGGATGCAGGGCCTTACCAGGACAGTCTTTGTCCGGGCAGCTACTGGGTCATGGTCACTGACAGCGCTCAGCGAACGTATTACTATCCTTTCTATGTCCAGGACGGGCATCTGGATGCATACATTGATATGTATCCTTCCTATTCAGAATGCAGTGGCTATGTAGCGGTTTACGCGTATAACAACATTGGTCCCGTAAGTTACACCTGGAGCTTTGCCGGATCATCTTATAGCAACTACATCTCGGGGGTTTGTCCCGGTACGCATTCTGTGATGATTACGGATGACTCAGATACAATTTACCGTACCTTCACAATTGAAGACCAGAGGCCTCCTTTATATATGTATGTACTAACATCAGAATCTATGGACAGCAGCTGTGGCGGATCTGCTTCTGCATACGTTTATAACAGGACCGGAGCGGTACAATACATCTGGAGTGTTCCCGGCGCTGCAAACGAGCCGCTTTTAGACAGCCTTTGCCCCGGAGCATACACGTTGGCAGTTACAGACGAATCGGGAGACACTGTTCGTTACTCATTCACTATTTTCGATCCGACACTGGTACTGACAGCCAGTATCACAACAACCAATGTAACCGATGGCAATTGTAACGGTACTGCGCAAATATCTATTTCAGGAAATGAAGGAGATGTTGAATTTTTCTGGTCAAATTCAGGACCTAGTCAGGATTCGTCCAAAACCAATCTGTGTCCGGGATACTACTACGTAGAGATCGGCGATATATCCGGAGATTATATTTATCTTTCTTTCAATATTTACGACTCAACCCCGGTCCCACTCACTGTAACTAAAACGGTTTACCCCGGATCAGGCGAATGTGATGGAGTTGTAAATATCAACTATGCCGATGCAAATGGGCCAGTTAGTTTTCTTTGGGATGTGCCTGGTGCAGCTGATACCGCTTACATCGATAGTATTTGTCCGGGAACTTATACTGTAGCCGTTACCGACGGAGATGACACCGTATACATTGGATTCACAATCCCTGACAATATCATGGACGCTGAAATCATTCTTGTCGAACCCGCAATCATTGAATGTAGCGGAGCCATCAGGGTGGAGACGCATGATGCCGTAGCGCCTGTTGTTTACGACTGGAGCATCCCGGGAGCGGTCAATGAGCCTTTTATCGACAGCCTTTGTCCAGGCAATTATTCAGTGCTGATCACCGATGCCTCAGGCGATAGCGTATACCTGGAATTTACAATCGATTATATAGACAGTACAACCTTGCAGGATTCGTTGTTTTATGCGCTGTATCCGGAAAATTATATAGACTGTTTCATGGATCCCGAATTACCATTTGATTCAACAGGTCATTACTGGCAATTGATTTATTCCGGATATGGATATGGATACGAATATAATTTTTTTGTGAAAGTTTACGGTGTAACGACGAACCTTTTCCAGAATGGACACTTTTTAAGTGTTTATGACTCAGTTCAATTTAGCAATTATTATGGCTGGCTGCTATACAGCCGAACGGTCACCTGCATCGACATGTCTTCCCAGCTGGCTTCAGAAGCACCTGAAAAAGGTGGCGGGCAACAACTATTAACTACCGGGCAGTTGTCGCCTTCGGACGAAATACGGATCTATCCAAATCCATCGAGCGACTACCTGCATGTCGACCTGAGCGGAGCTGTGCACATTGATATGTTCGATGCGTACGGAAAACTGATACGCAACAGCACATCGGCAAGTACGTACATCGGCGATCTCGCGGAAGGCGTTTATTTCCTACAGATCAATGGCGGAAAGGAACTATACCGTTTTGTGAAGATCAATTGATCTAAAAACCGACTGACGCAAACAGGCCGTCCTTCCCGGGACGGCCTGTTTTGATTTGTGACGCCAGTGCAAATGAAGCTTTAGAATCACCCACGCTGTGGACGTTAACTTTTTTTCTGAAATACCAGGGCCGCTCCTTTGGGCGAATATCCTTACATTCGAAAAAGATCCTAACGGCATTTACTCACTTTTGACAAATTACTTATGCAGGCATTTCTCGATCATCTGTACCGCGAATTCCATTTCCCACTTGAAAATCCGATCCTCAGTTTCTCACTGGTGCTTTTAATCATCCTTCTTTCTCCCTTGTTGCTTCGGAAAATCAACATTCCCGGCATTATAGGCCTGATTATTTCCGGTGTCGTTATCGGTCCGCATTGTTTGGGAATCCTCGAAAAAGATGCTGCTGTAGATCTTTTCTCGACCATTGGATTGCTCTACATCATGTTCATCGCCGGTTTGGAGCTCGATCTCAACGAATTCAGCAAAAACCGCAATAAAAGCCTTCTGTTCGGTCTTTTCACGTTCGCCGTTCCCCTGTGCATCGGCTATCCCGTATGTCGCTATTTCCTGCACTATGGGTTCGAAGCCAGCTTTCTCACTGCCAGCATGTTTGCAACACATACACTCGTCGCTTATCCGATCGTAAGTAAGCTCGGCATCTCTAAAAATCAATCCGTTGCTATTACGGTAGGCGGCACCATCCTGACCGATACAGCGGTGCTGATTATCCTCGCTGTTGTCAAAGGCTCACATGAAAGCAGCCTGTCGCCGGCATTCTGGCTCAAGTTGGGGATTTCGCTTACGATTTTTACGCTCGTGATGTTCCTGATCATTCCACGCATTGCGAAATGGTTTTTCCGCAAGCTGGAAAGCGAAAAACAATCGCATTATATCTTTGTCTTATCCGTTGTGTTTTTTTCGGGATTCATGGCGGAGCTCGCAGGCGTTGAACCGATTATCGGCGCTTTCGTGGCAGGTCTCGCGCTCAACAAGCTCATCCCGCATTCTTCGGCGCTGATGAACCGGATCGACTTCATCGGCAACAGCCTGTTCATTCCATTCTTCCTGATTAGTGTAGGTATGCTGGTCGACGTACAAGTAATCTTCAGCGGCTACAACGCCTGGATTATTGCCGGCGCCCTGACCTTTATTGCCATCACCGGTAAATGGATCGCCGCCTTTTTCACACAACTGGCTTTCAGCTATTCACGCACACAACGACAGCTTATCTTCGGACTCAGCAGCGCCCATGCAGCGGCTACGCTGGCAATTATCCTCGTGGGGTTCAAAGCGGGAATCCTAGATAAGAATATCCTCAACGGAACGATCATCCTGATTCTGGTTACCTGCGTGATCGCATCGCTTGCAACCGAAAAAGCGGCCCGCAAAATAATCCTGGAACAGGAAAACGACGCTTTCGACGTCACTACCTATTTTGACAACCAGGAACACATCATGATCCCGATCACCACGCGCGAGAACACGACCAAAATGCTCGACCTCGCGATATTGATGAAAGAAAAAAAGTCGCAGAAACCGCTAACCCTCCTTTCGATCGTTCCCAACGACCAGGAAGCCGAGGAGAATATCCTGCGGGCTAAAAACAAACTGGACGTGCTGATCCAGCATGCATCGGCTTCAGAAACAAATGTACAATTGCTGGCCGCCATCGATCACAACCTCGAGGGTGCAATTAGCCGTACTTCGCGCGAAATCATGGCCAATATCATTCTGACCAAATGGCCTGAAAAAACCGGGATACTGGATAAAATTATCGGTGACCGCATGGATGGCTTTGTAACGAATGTAGAGAAAACGAGCTTCATTTGCGATCTCACAGGTCCGCTGATCGCTAATAAGCGCATGATACTCATTTGTCCGCCACACGTAACCAAGGAAACAGGTTTCAACACCTGGTTTTCCAAAATAACCCAGCTCGCACAGGAGCTCAGCATCCCAATCCTTTGTTTCTGTACGGAACGCTCCCAGGCCAATATCCTGAAAGTACTGGAAAATAACCGCACAACAGCGCGCTTTGCATTTGAGGCTTTTGAAGATTGGAACGATTTTCAGTCATTGACAGGCAAAGTCCGTGCAGATGATCTGGTGATCGTATCTTCTGCCAGAAGCGGCTCCATCTCTTACATGCCGGTACTGGATCATATTCCAGCCAAGCTTGAAAAGTATTTCCCGGATAATTCAAAGATCCTGATCTTCCCGAAACAGGAAGAAACACATCATTTTTCGGAAGGCTACGAAGAAATCGATCTCGGACCACTCAACCAGGGATTCAATAAAGTACAACGGCTGGGCCGGGAAATCGGCAGTATCTTTAAAAAAGACGGCGACGGGAAACAGGAGAAATAAAAGCAATGAAAGTCCGGAGCCCGGAGCATCATTCCGTCTCTACCAACACATACTGATAAGGGTCGTATTTGACTTTGTTGTCGGCATCATGCGCATAAGCCGGACCGTCTACAATGGCTGAAACAATCACCACATTGATCCTGTCTGCGTATTCGCTATGCTGCTGAAACCACGTAATGAGGTCATATTTCATGTTCTCCGCGCGAATCTGCGTCAGTTTTGTATTCGTTTTGAATTTACGTGTCGGTACTGTCGAAGCGGAAGCATGGATTTTCACCGTGATCGAGCGCCGACCAGATTTGAGCTGCGCTTCGACTTGCTTTGCAAAATCGGTCAGCTCATTTTTAGATAGCAACTTGTTGTCGTTGTATTCAAAAAAATGTTTGAAATCGAGCTGCTTGTAATCTTTCACCGGCACAGTTGCCAGATTGACAGTATCTGCTTCGACAGGTGCATCTCCGGTTTTAGAAGGCGCAACAACCGCTGTCATATTTTCCGGGTTCAACAGGATCTGGCGGTTCACTTCTGCATATTTGCGGTCGCAATCGGTTTCAAAAGTCTCGCTGTAGAAAGGCGTTGTTCCATCTGGCTGGTAAAAGACCAATTCATAGGTGCGACAAGGATCCAGCATGCTGAAGAAAGAACCGTCACGCGGTTTCGCATAGCCTGTACGCTCGAGCTGATTTCCGCAGTTCAGGCAATTGACTTTGAAAGAAAGTCCTGCCGGCACAGGTGCCTGGTCAGTTGTGATGATGTTACCTTTCAGCAAGGCGATGTGCTCAAGACCTACGTAATCATTTTGCACTTCGTAGATGTCTTTTTCTCCGCTTCCATCGTTCCTGAAGGAAGTAAAGTAAGCTTTCAGCCCATCGGCAGTTGTTGTATAATACAAATCATCGCTGCAGGAATTGACGGGATATCCGAGATGTACAGCATCCGACCATTCATTGTCATCATTGCGCACAGCGACGAAAATATCGAAACCGCCCATGCTTTGCGGTCCGTTGCTCGAGAAGTAAAGCGTTTTATTGTCAATTGCAATGAACGGCGCATCCTCATCGAAAGGCGTATTGATGCGGGAGCCGAGATTTTGCGGCGCGCTCCAGGTACCATCTGCCATTTTCACAACGCGGTAGATATCACGTCCACCATAACCTCCGGGACGGTCGGAAACGAAATACATATTGTTCCCGTCGGGCGTTACAGTGCAATGGGTTTCCCAGGCTGGCGTATTGACTTCCTTGATCGCGATCGGCGTAATCTCCGAAAAAGCGTTTGTCGAAAAGTCGGAGTAGTAAATGTCACCACCGCCCGAAATATCCTGGTACACGTAAACCCTTTTTTCGTCGGGACTGATCGCAAGTGTCGCTTCATTCTGTCCGTTCACACAAAAAGCCAGGCGCTCCGGGGTTTCCCAGCCACCATGCACATTGCGGTAGCTGACATATACATCTTCCGGGTACAGGTTGTAGCGCGGATCGATGACATCGCTGTCCTGACCCGATAACCAGGGCCTGCGCGATGTAAAATACAGCGCTGTGCCGTCGAGTGAGATCACGGGCGAATATTCCGGATATGGAGAGTTCACAATTTTACCAACATTCTTCACGACCGTTTTCCCCGGATTTTTTAACAATTGTTCTGCCACGGCACATTGCGCCAACCCGTTTCTGGCCTGTGCCACGAGCCTGTTTTTGGCGTCGGCTTTCTCGATGAAAAGACTGTACTGAATTTTAGCCTGTTCGATCCGTTCACCGAGGTGATAAGCACGCGCCAGCTGGTAATGCGCATTGACGGAAGCTTCCTGCTCGCGGACAGAGAAAACATCGTAGTATTTATCCGTTGCCCTGACCGCATTTTCGAGATATGGTATCGCATGTGCATAGTCGCGGGTGGATTCCAGCAACAGAAATCCTTTCCGGTAATTGTAATTGCTGCTTTCCGGATTATAGGTCAACAGTTTGTCGACCAGCGGAGTCGCATGGAAGTAATATTCGTCGATAATCATCCTTGTGCTCTCGTGCAACAACGTTTCTTCTCCCGCATGGCTAACCAACTCGGCGACTTGCTGATCTGTATATTGTGAACGGGCGGTAAAAACCAGTAAGGATGTAAAAAAAAGAACGTACAGATACCTCATAACTTGGTATTTAGATTACAAAAATGCATAGTATTTAATCGAATATATTGAATAATTACACACGTATATTCTTAAAAAATCATATTTTTTTAACGGAAGATTGCTACAACCTATATGCATGCTGGATCAGGTCCATTTTTCAACTATAAAAAACAACATTACATTTTCGTTAAATTTCTTTAAAATCCCTACTTTTGGCGTGTTACAAGGGCTTATAAAATCGTTCTTCAAATACTAAAAATACATCTATGGAACAGCATCCGCACATGCAGACAGCGAGCATCATCGCAGATAAAATCAACGAGCGCACGCGCGAATTAAGGAACAGGATCATCTACCATCCGGTCTACAAAGACTTGCAAACGATGGAAGACCTGAAGCACTTCATGGAGTTCCATATTTTCGCCGTTTGGGATTTTATGTCCCTGCTGAAAAGCCTGCAAAACAACCTCACCTGTACAAGTGTTCCCTGGTTCCCGGTCGGCAATCCCGATACGCGCTTCCTGATCAACGAGATCGTCGCCGGTGAAGAGTCCGACATCGACCAGCACGGTCAGCGCATGAGCCATTTTGAATTGTATCTCCGTGCGATGGAGGAAGCCGGTGCAGATCAGCAGTCAATACAGACTTTCACTACCGCATTACAGGCTGGGCAATCCCTCGAAGAAGCCTTCATCACTGCACGTGTAGAACCGGAAGCAGCAGCTTTCGTACGTTTTACATTTGAGATCATCAACAGCGGGAAAGCCCATTTGCAGTCCGCCATTTTTACCTTCGGACGCGAAGACCTCATTCCGAATATGTTCCTGGCGATGATCCGCGACCTGAACCGGGCATTTCCGGGTCAGACAGACACTTTCCGCTATTACCTCGAGCGCCATATTGAAGTCGACGGCGATCACCACAGTCACCTCGCCCTCGAAATGACCGCACACCTTTGTGGGGATGACGAAAACCTTTGGCAGGAAGCGGAAGCGGCGATTGTACAGGCGCTGGAACAAAGAATCGCTTTGTGGGACGGCGCGCACCGGATGATATTGGCAAGGAAGTAATTGTTGGTTAGGCAATGGATATTCAGCGGGTAAACATAGCCGTTGCATAACCGTTAGCAACGCTTATGACCCAGTAAACACTAATGTTACAAAAATTGGTACGGCTCCCCGGAGTTCAATTTACTGCCAGGGCGCAGCAGCGTAGCTTGCCGCAGTGGATGGCCGGAAACAACAGTGGAGAAACGCGACTTCAGAAGCGTCGTGCAGGTGCATGTTTTCCGTGCCTGGCCATCAGGGAACTAAAGTGCGCAGACCGTTCCGATAGCCAGCGGAAGGCAGCCAAATCCATTTAAAATGCCCTGTTGAAAATAGCCGTTATTAACCGTTAAAAACCTTTAAGCCCCTTTAAATACAGGTACCCCAAGTTTTAACCGGGCGAATTCCAACATCCCAAACAGTATCGCACATATTTCCAATATCCACCAGGATCATTTCCGAATAATCCTTAAATTCCGGATAAAACTGCCGTAAAATCGTATTTTTGTAAAGCACCAAAATGCATGGTTATGAAAAAAAACAAGATAATATTTTTGTCCCTGCTGCTCCTTTCAGGCCTGCAGGCGATCGCGCAACCTTTTAGTTTACCCAAACTGAACTACGCTTACAATGCCCTCGAACCTTCGATCGACGCAGCTACAATGGAGATTCACCACAGCAAGCACCACCAGGCTTATGTGACGAACCTCAACAAGGCGCTTGTCGGCACGAAATCAGAAAACACCAGCCTCGAAGACCTGCTCCTTACCGCGGGAAGACGCAGTGAAACGGTACGCAACAATGCAGGCGGACATTACAATCACTCCCTGTTCTGGGAAATTCTCGCCCCTGCTTCCGCATCTAAGCCTTCCGCCGAATTGCTGAAAGCGATCGAAGCCAGTTTTACAAGTCTCGACTCACTCAAAAAACTCATGAACCAGGCGGCGACAACCCGTTTTGGTTCCGGCTGGGCCTGGCTGATTGTAACTCCTGACCAGAAGCTCGTTGTGTGCTCGACTGCCAACCAGGACAATCCGATCATGGACATTTCGAAAGACCGTGGCATTCCGATTATTGGTATCGACGTATGGGAACATGCTTATTACCTGAAATATCAGAACAAACGTGGGGATTACCTCGGAGCAATCTGGAACGTGCTGGACTGGAATGCCGTTTCCAAAAAATATACCGAAGCGCTGAAAAGCCCGCTGCTCAAGGTCATCGAAAAAGATTCCTGGCAGGCTCTGAAGGATTTTCACATGGTGATGGGACAAACTTTCCACCCGGCAGAAGAAGGCAACATGGCACCGATCCGCGCACGTAGCCAGGAATTGCAGGACAAGGCTATCGCGCTGAAAAATTCAAAAATCCCGGCTTCTTTTGATACCCCCGAAATCCGCAAGGCAATCGACGACCTTGTAAAAGGCGCAACGGAGATCAATAAGCTGAATACGAAAAAAACCAAAGATGCGATCCTGAAGGAAAAGCTCATCAAGCTACACGATACGTTCCATATTATCCAGGGACTCTGCTCAAGCCATTGATAGCACACAAATAACAAATATCCAGCCCGGGGAATGCTCCGGGCTTTTTGATGCAATCAGGTTTTGGAAGAAATTCAGGACGCCGACTTCGCGCAGTTCGCACAAATCCCGGTAGCAGTCAATTGCAGGCTTTTCATCGAATAGCCTTGTGGAATTGGAACCACAACCTCGTGCTGGATGCATTCGACCTTTTCGCAGTTCGTGCATTGAAAATGGAGGTGATTGTGTGCGTGGTGAGAGGTACAGTCGTGGCAAAGTGCATAATAGGATTTGCCGTTTTCACCGAGAATGCGGTGGATCAATCCATCTTCCTCAAAACTTTTCAGGATGCGGTAAATCGTGACACGGTCCATCGAATCCTGCATCGCCTGCTCGATCATCTCGTGGCTCATGGCCTGCGTATTTTCCCTGAAATAATGAAGGACCCTTTTCTTGGATTCCGTTTGTCGCCTTTTTACCATCGTACTTTGTCTCCCTGGACTCCTGCAAAATTAAAACTTTTTTGCCAGTTCCCTGCTGATCTGCTGTAAATAAAGACGCTGCGGCTTTATACCTTTCCACTTTTTACCGACTTTTTCCTTAATTTGCAACATGAACTTTTCCCGACACATGTATTTTGGCCTCCTCTTCCTGCTGCTGCACACATTTTCCGCAGGCATTTTTGCGCAAAATCAGACAACACTTGCAGACAGTCTAAAAAATGCTGCAATTCCCGCAGGACTTGAGATACCGGCATTGAAAAGCGGGGAAAAAATAATCCGGCATGCAGGCTACACATGCGTATATGCCGAACCGCACGAACAGGCTGCCTGGGTTGCCTACGAGCTCACGCAGGCCGAAACCGTGAAAGCCTTTGAACGCACCGACCAGTTTGTCACAGATCCGCTCGTGAGCACGGGAACCGCCGACAATAAGGACTATGAAAAATCGGGCTACGATCGCGGACACCTTGCTCCTGCCGCCGATATGGGCTGGTCGCAGACTGCGGTCGTCGAATCGTTTTACTTTAGCAATATGAGTCCGCAGGAACCCGGATTTAACCGCGGCATCTGGAAGAAGCTCGAAGAGCAGACCCGCAGCTGGGCGGTCGAAAATGGCGCGTTGTACATCGTCACGGGCCCGGTATTGACCCAGGGACTGCCTGCAATCGGACCAAACGCCGTTTCCGTACCCGCTTATTACTACAAAGTATTGCTCGATTATAGCGCTCCGCAGATTAAAACCATTGCTTTCATTTTGCCTAATGCCGCGTCTGATGAGTCTCTCTTTCATTTTGCCGTTCCTGTCGACAGTGTCGAAACGCTGACGGGGATCGATTTTTTTCCGCTATTGCCGGACGCCGAAGAAACTGTGCTGGAGAAATCACTTTGTACTGAATGCTGGAACTGGAAAGTCGTAAAACCGGCAGCATCTGCTAAAGCCGAAACCAATGGAAAACCTGCGAAAAAATCAGCAGTTGTTTGCAAGGCTCAGACAAAAGCAGGCAAACGATGCAAACAGAAAACCTCTTTCGCGAATGGCAGATGTTACCAGCATGGCGGCCAATAAATGCCAGAATCAGTTAACTTTCGGTATGCATTTTAAACTGACAATACTATTTACAGGCTTTCTCTTTCAGCAGGTAAGCGCACAACATGTCTATTTTGGCGAACGTCAACCCCAAAGTCAACACGCCGCAATTTACTTCGATTGCGAAGGCAGTATTTATCCCGATTATTTCATTGCAGATTCAGCGCTCCAGGCCTGTGACGCAAAGCTGAGCAGCTGGTACGCCCAACATCCAAAAGATTTCCGGAAAATTGCGGCGCGCTATCATTGTTCTTTCGCAGATTTCACCCTGCAAAACGCCTCTACCCTACAGGATTCAATCTCCGCAGAAATTTGCAGGGACCTCAATCGGCAGCAAACAGGCAATATGACCTTCCTGATCCACGGCTTCCGGAAGAATTTCACGACAGCAAACCGGGATGTGTCTTCCCCGGAAGAATTTATCCTGACAGAACGGGCCATCGCACAGCTTGATACTTCACAGCAGTATCAGTTTGTCGAAGTTTACTGGGACGCCCAATACGATTGCTGCTTTTCGCGCAATCAAAAACGCAATGCCCTGCTGTTTGAGCTCTTTGTACAGGCTCAGCAAAACGCACTTCCGGTTGGCAACAGCCTGCGGCGTATACTTTCGGGGATACAGTCCGAAAAAATCAATGTTGTTGCACACAGCCTCGGCGCCAAAGTCGCTGCGGCGGCACTGTTCGATTTCGCCGGGCCTTCCGCCAATCCTACCCCGCAACAGCATACGGTTAACCTGTGCCTGATCGCCCCTGCCATCGCCGGAGAAGAGATTTTTCGCCGGTATGCAGAACGTCAGGGTAAAAAAGACTTGTCAGCCCAAGACAATTACCGCCTATTGATCCTGTACAACGAAAATGACTTCGTCCTGCGCAAAAAAGACAACAAGACCGGCTTGTTCGGTCCCGGCGTGTACCGCTACGGTAATACCTCGCTCGGATGCAATTACCGCGGAGAAGCTGAAAAACTGGAATCCTATTTCCAGGAACATTTCCCTGGATCTTTTATCCGACTGGAAAACCTGTCAGCAATCGGCAAATGTCATTCGCTGCGCTGCTATTGCGTCAATGCTTACCTGCAACCCGTCGTCGATTTCATCCGCTGACAGCCATTTTCAGACCTTGCAAACTAATAATCCCGTCATTTTGTCAGCTAAGTCCCTTTGGTATGTGATTTGACAAAAGATTTTGTACATTTATTCAAAATTTAAAAGCAAATGAAAAAATCTTATATCATTCTGGGTTCGATCGTCTTATTGGTCATCATCCTGTTTTTCTCCTACCGCGGAACGTATAACAATGCGATCAAGCTACAGGAAAATGTAGACGAGCAATGGGGAAATGTAGGTGCGGCTTACCAACGTCGTGCGGATCTCGTACCACAGCTTGTGGCAACAGTCAAAGGTGCTGCGGAAAACGAAAAATCCATTTTGCAGGGTGTTACTGAAGCACGCGCTGGAATCGTCAATGCACAAACACCGGAAGATTTCGAGCTCGCCGGCAGAAAGATCAACACAGCGATCAACCTCGCTTTTGAAGCCTACCCACAAATCCGTTCAACGCAAAACTTCTCTGACCTGCAGGCACAGCTGGAAGGTACAGAGAACAGGATTGTCAAAGCGCGTGGCGACTACAACGAATCCGTTAAAAAATACAACTCACACATCCGCGGTTTCTTCAACAGCATGTTCCTGAACAAAGAAACATTCCCTAAAAAAGAACCGTTCAAGGCCGCAGCCGGATCAGAAGTTGCACCTACTGTAAAATTCTAATTTTCCAGGGGCGGTTGTGAAATCGCCCCTTTTTTAATTGTCCTTCCCGATGAGTGCAAAAACATTTTTCACAGAATCCCAGCGAAACGCGATCCAGCAAGCCATTGCAGATGCAGAACTGAATACTTCAGGCGAAATCCGTGTGCATGTCGATACGAATTGTCCGAACGATGCGATGGAGCAGGCTGTGGCTGTATTCGAATCTCTGAAAATGCATGAAACGGCACTTCGCAATGGCGTTCTTTTTTACCTGGCGACAGCCGACAAAAAGTTCGCGATCCTCGGAGATCAGGGTATCAATGAGGCGGTTCCCGCAGATTTCTGGGATTCGATCCGCGATGCCATGACGGTTCATTTCAAACAGCATGATTTTGCGCAGGGCCTTTGCGAAGGAATTGCGCGTGCCGGTGAAAAACTGAAAGCACACTTCCCGTTCCACGAAGCGGATACGAACGAATTGAGCAACGACATCTCCTTCCGGGAAGACTGATCGCTGTCCACTAAAAAAACACCTCCCCAAATTATGCAGGCAATGCTTCAAAAATATTTTACGTTCATTTTCTTAGGCTTATTTACTGCACTCAGCGGATTAGCGCAAAAAGGCGGCATTCCACCGGCTCCAAATCCACCGAGACTTGTCAATAACCTTTCTTCCGAATTCCCGGACTTCCTGTCTTCGGAAGAAGAAAACAAGCTCGAAAAGAAACTGGAAGATTTTGCAAATCAGACCTCGAACCAGATCGTGATTGTGATCGTCGATGACCTCGGGGATTATGAACCGTGGGATTTTGCGACAGCACTCGGTGAATCCTGGAAGGTCGGACACGAATCCGAAGACAACGGGATTGTCATCCTCATCAAGCCAACCGGCGGAAAAGGACAGCGCAAATACCACATTGCGGTTGGCCGCGGACTGGAAGCTGTAATTCCCGACGCAACTTGTCGCCGCATTGAAGAAGCAGAGCTCGTTCCGAATTTCAAGGACGGTAATTTTTACGTCGGTCTCGATCAGACGACCGATGTGCTGATATCGCTGGCCAAAGGCGAATTCAATTCCGATAAATATGCAGCCAAACACAAATCCAAAGGAAATACGCTGAAGGGCGTGTTGATCATGCTGGGGATTATCTTCTTCATTATTATTCTCGTCCGCAAAGGAAACGGCAGAGGCGGCGGCGGATTCACAATGGGCTCCGGCGGTATGTTTTTCGGCGGTGGCTTCGGCGGTAGGTCTTCGGGCGGCGGTTTTGGAGGAGGTTCAGGCGGCGGATTCGGTGGTTTTGGCGGAGGAAGCTTCGGCGGAGGCGGCTCCGGCGGAAGCTGGTAACAGATTTGCTTATCAAGTGTCGGCGCTGACCGGCGAGCGGTAACGCGCCTAAAATGTATGAGATGAAAACATTTTTCAGAGTAGTTATTGCCCTTGTTATCATGTTCCTGGTTTCCATTGTCGCGATTCGGCTTTTCGGCAGGAACAAAAAAATGCATGCGCCTCCCAATCAGAATACGACGATCTACACGCCGCGCAATACGCAACTACATTTCCCACTGCAAATTTCCATCAACGACATACAAGCGCTCGCGAACCGGAAAATCCCCTTGCAGATCCTCAACAAGCGCATTCCTGTCCACAACGGAAAAGATACGCTGATCCTGAAGATCACACGCCAGGGAAATATCCGGCTGTCCACGCGCGATCAATGGATCTATACCGCAGTTCCGCTCAGGCTGGAAGCGCAGTTTATCAAAAAAATCATCGGCGACAAAGGGATTACTTTGTTTAAAAAAGAACCTTTGGTATTGTACATTACCGCGCAGTTCAAATCGGCATTATCCCTCGATGAATTGCTGAAGATCAAAACCCAAAGCACCTTGCTCGACATCGACTGGCGTCAGAATCCAAGCATCACGTTTGCGGGGATCAAATTCGACCTGAAAGAAAAGATCACCGAACAATTCATGGAGCGCGCTCCGCAGATTACCGACCAGATCGACCGCATTATTTATACCCGCGTAGACCTCCGCAAGCCGGTGATGCGCATCTGGAACAACCTCCAAAGGCCACTTCATGCGAGTAAAAAGCAGCAAGACCTGTTCATCCGCATCCATCCGAAGTCACTCGAAATACACCTTGCCAACAGCATCAACGATTCACTCAAGATCAACCTGTTGTTTGAATCAAAGATCTTCGCGATGTTTGCTGAAGATACCGCCTCTGTGGAACGCGTCAAATTTCCACGGAAGGTGAAGATCAACAGTACGCCCAAGGCCAGTCCGATCAGTTACCTGTACATTCATTTCCTGTTTCCGCTGGAAAAGCTCAATAAGCTTGTGCGACAGCAATTGATTGGCAAAAAGGTCAGCGTACAGGGTTACGAGCTCGTGATCCGCGACCTGAAGATCACGAACAGCCGCAGCAATATCTTCGTCAAGATCAAACATTCGGGGAGCTTTACGGGAGAAGTTATTGTGAAAGGTTTCCCGCGCCTGTCCGCAGACAAAAAAGAGATACTGATCGAAAACCTGGAATATGAGAACAAGGTCGACGATGTACTTGTAAAGACAGCGGAAGATGTCCTCCATACGGAAATCCTGAACCTCGTGCGACAATATGTGCGGATGGACATTGCCGAAATGGTGGAAGCGATCCCGGACATGGCGCAGGGCGCAATAGATAAAAGCAAACTGGCCAAAAAGGCAGACATCAGCCTGCACAGGCTCGAATTGCAGGATATCGAAGTTTACCTGACCAAAAACAACATCCAGTTCCTGATCTCAGGGCGCAGTTATTTTGAGATGGCCCTGAAAAAGGAAAGCTTCAAAATGAAAAAGTAAGCTTTTTCTGAAATGTACAACCGCAAATAGGGATTAGTCCTGTTGCTTTTCCAGAGGATTTGAGGGAATTGTTGGCGCAACAGGCGTTTCCTCCTGGTGAACAGCAGGTGCAGGGATGGCTACAGGTGTTTCGGCAGCGGGTGGTAAAGGCTGTGTTTCCGGCTCAGGCTGGTCCATTTTGCGCGGGGCTTCGAAATGAATCGCCTGCTCCATTTCCACGAAAGCGTTGTGAACCGGGCGCTGAACGTGCTCAGCGGTTTCTTCGATCACCCTGTTCAGGTTCAGCTGATCCAGGTTCAGGTCTTTTTTAATATCCATGCCTGATTTTTTGATCTCGTCCTGCAGATCCTGCGAAGCATCCTTAATCTGGCGCATGGTCCTTCCCAGCGTACGTGCCAGGCTGGGAATACTTTTGGAACCAAAGAAAATCAGAATAAATAAAAGGATTAAAAGCACCTCTGAACCAGAAACATCACTCAAAAATAAAACCATGGCACATTGAATATGACTGCAAAATTACAAATTACCTGAGACTAATCGCTGTTTTTTACGGGAATATCGCACAGCGGGTACAGGCTTCAACTTCAATCATTCCGCTTCCTTTGGCACTTTGAACAAAATTCCCTATTTTTGCGCCACTTAATTAAAAAAGCAACATGGCAAATACAGCGGATATCAGAAACGGTCTTTGTATCAAGCACAATGATAAATTGTATCAGATCATTGAGTTTCAACACGTGAAACCAGGAAAAGGTCCTGCTTTTGTACGTACGAAACTGAGAAATATCGAAACAGGAAAAGTAATCGACAATACTTTTTCCGCAGGACACAAGATCGAGATCGTCCGCATCGAAAACAGGGAATACCAGTACCTCTACCAGGAAGGAACGGATTTCATCTTCATGAACAACGAAAGCTTCGAGCAGGTGAACATCCCGATGAAAATGGTTGAAAAGCCAGGTTTTCTCGTGGAAGGTATGATCTGCAACATTTTATACCACGCAGAAGAAGAAATGCCGCTCGTTGTTGAATTGCCGATGTACATCGTTTCTGAGGTTACTTACACAGAACCTGGAATCAAAGGCGATACAGCTACCAACACGATGAAACCGGCGACAATTGCAACAGGCGCAGAAGTACGCGTGCCTTTGTTCATTGACAACGGAGAAATCATCAAAATCGATACCCGCACGGGAATTTACGTGGAACGCGTAAAGAACTGATCCGCATACTTTACATTTACAGGAGGGAAATCGATCGGTTTCCCTTTTTTATGCTTTAAACAACCGCCCATGCTCAGCAAACGCATCCCGCTCTCCACACATGAAGTTCAGATCGCACCTGTTTTTCCGAAAAAGACATTCCGGGACGATGTTTTTGTGCTGTTCCTGCACGAAGCCCTCGGCTCTATCGGTCAATGGCGGAATTTTCCGCAGTTGCTGTGCGATGCGCTGGGCACGCCGGGGTTTATGTACGAAAGGCAGGGACATGGCGGATCTGATACGCTGAACGCGCCGCGCGATAAAAACTATTTGCACGATTACGCCATGCTGGAATTGCCTGAAGTGATCCGGACGCTGATTCCGGCTGGTAAAAAAGTACTGCTTGTCGGCCATTCAGACGGCGGGTCGATTGCCTTGCTTTATGCAGCGAGGTTCCCGAAACTCGTCGCAGGAATTGTAACCATGGCTGCACACGTGCTTGTTGAACCCGAAACGCTCGCAGGTATCCATCCCGCCATCGAAGCCTACCGCAGCGGGAAACTGTCCGGCTTGCACAAATACCACCACGATAAAACGGAAGCACTCTTTTTTGCCTGGGCCGATACGTGGCTGGATCCCGATTTCCGCGCCTGGAACATCGAGGCAGAGATCAGCAGTATCTCCTGCCCTGCCCTGATCATTCAGGGAAAAAATGACCAGTATGGAACATCTTGGCAAGTAGAGATCATTGTCCGCGCGATTCCCGGTAGTCAATCCCATATCCTCGGCGACTGCAACCACCATCCGCACCTGGAGAAAACTGTTGAGATCGTGAACCTGATCAGTCAGTGGTGGAACAATGCGGGCGGAATACAGCCAGATTAAGGTATTCATTCCGCAAGTAATTTGAGGTCCTATAAAAATCAGTCCATGCTGCTTTCAACAGAGGTCGATCTTACAGCTGAATCCGGCCAGAAATGGGGTGTGAATTTCATAGTCATTCAATGATTGGGTAGTGTTTACTGGGGCATAAGCGTTGCTAACGGTTAAAAACCTTTAATTTCCAAAGCCGATTCCCATTCAACAACCCACCCTCTTTTTCCTATAGCGCATACAGGTTTTACAACTGAGTTTTGGATAATCCAAATAATTTGTATAACTATGTTGTACAAATCGTTATGCCTGAATAAGAAGAGTAAGGGTGACTAACGGATATAGCTATCTGTCCTCCTGCTCATGGGATTTGTTGCTTCCGCTTGCTAAAACACAGTATGCCTTATGCGCTGGATTGAAAAAATAGTTCTGTTATGCCTTTTTTCCGGAGTGTCACCACATACCTCCGAACTCGCTGCACAGCAACTGAAATTCGAGCATTTTGACACCCGGGAAGGATTGCCGTCTTCAGAAGTGTACAATGTATTCCAGGACCATCAAGGATACATCTGGGCTTTTACAGAATATGGAATTGTTCGCCACAACGGGAAAATTTTTGTGCCTGTATGCAGAAATATCCCTTTCGCGGAAAGCGTTGTATATGCGGTGGCTGCATCTCCGGCAGGAACCATGTATTTCGCCAATTCTGAAGGACATATTTACAAAATATCCGGCGATCAGGCTTTCCTGATCGCCGGCATCGCCCCGGCCCTTTTATTAATGCCCGGTACACCGCAATTCATTTACAAGCTAACGATAGACGACAGCGAAAACATTCACTTTTCGACTTTGTATCACAGTTATGTATTTGATCAAAAGCTTCGGAAATTGCGAGTATCCAAACCCACTGCACAGTCTGCCGGAAGTCTCTGTTTTCAGGAAACCGGGAACCAATTTGTCATCAACAGGCCGATCACCGACCAAAAATATGCGTATCAGCAATTGCAGGTAAAAAACCGGAGGGGCGAAGTGACCCATGTGTGGAAAGAGCAGATCGACAGGGTGAAAAGAAATCACCTGGTGAAAACAAGCTTTGGCCTTTATTTCTCAACAGATAAGTCAATTACCTTACTGGGTAAAACAGGTCCGGAAAAGACAATTGATCTGCATGGAATTATCACCATTACAGCTGCACAGAACGGTCATATCTGGGCGGCCACGCATACCCATGGCGTATACGAGCTTGACCCCAATCTGCAAATCCTGCACAATTACCTGCAAGGCACAAGTGTTAGCGCAATCCTGTTCGACAACCAGTCGGGAGTCTGGATCTCGACGATTGAAAAAGGCATTTATTACTGCCGGGACCAGCATCATCTTTTTTATGACAACCTGCCCGATCTCGCCGTGCAGATCACAATGCTGAAAAAATCAGGCGAACACCTGCTGATCGGTACATCCACAGGAAAACTATTCATCAGTGAAGACCACCAGCTGAGAAATATCCCGCTGGACCCTTCCATTTATTGTGTCACGGATATCGTGAACTGGAACGGTGGTTATGTCCTAGGTTCCAAAATTACGGTAACATTTCTCGACAGCCAATTTCGTCAGCTCCAAAAACAACTTTGGATGCCCAGCTTAAAAATAGCAGGTTATGCATTTGCAACAAACGGAGATACGCTTGTCGCTATTGGCTCGTCGTTCCTGAATGTCATTACTCCCGATAAAGTAGTGTTCCCAGACGTGATTGTCCATCAGAAAACCAGAAGTATACTGCGCCGGGGAAACATGTATTTTATCGGCACATCAAAAGGTGTGTTCACTTATGAAAATGGTCAAATCGCGCAGCCTGCTTACCTGGCCCATCTCAAAAAACGGCACATTTCCTGTCTGCGCGCAGACCGGCACGGAAATACCTGGATCTGCACGAAGGGCTATGGCATGTACATGCTGGATCCGGACAACCAACTAACCCGACTGAGGTGTTTCCCGGGAACGGTAATCAATGACCTCCAATTTTTACAGGACGACGTGGTGATGCTTTCGACAAACAAAGGTATTTTCATCAATCATGTCAGCCACATCAACCGCCATTCCAGCTGGCTACAGGTGTGGAACGAGGAAGCGCTCTCTGCCGTAATGCATCAGGGGAAAATATACATCGCGACCAAAGAAGGCCTGGTTTCGATGGCCTATGACCAATTGTTTGAGCCGGAACATACGCGATTTTACCTTGTATCGCTGACGGATAAGCAGGGCAAACTTCCTACGCAGAACATCCACCTGGAACACTGGCAGAATGACCTTTTTTTCGACTTCGATTTCCTCGCTTATAAATTCGATCGCAAACATTTGAAATATGTACTTTCTGGTCCATCTCCAGACGAGGCGATTACAGACCATACGCAACTCCATTTCCAAAATCTTAGTCCAGGCGATTATCAGCTAGTCGTGCGCCCGCATGTCGGTTTTGTTAGTCTCGACAAACAGACGATCACAATCCGCTTCAGCATCGCACCGGCTTTCTGGCAGACCAATTTCTTCATGATCGCTGTATTTATCGTGCTCGCACTCGTTGTGGCGCTGATTACCTTCTTCTTCTTTTCCAGGATCCGACAAAAAGAAAGGGCCCGCAACGAAAACCGGAAATTACTGGCCCAATACAAACTCACCGCGCTGAAAGCGCAGATCAATCCGCACTTTATTTCCAATTCGCTTTCGGCGATCCAGCAGCTGATCCTTCAAAATGAAACAGACAAAGCGACCCAATACCTCGCCCGCTACAGCCTGCTTATGCGGCATGTGCTTACCTATTCCGATAAAAATGTAACCCGGCTTGCCGACGAAGTACAGATCATCGACCTCAATGTCGAGTTGGAACAATTGCGCTTCAGTAACCAGTTCGACTACGAAAAACAGATCGATCCGACCATAGATCTGCACGAAACCTATGTTCCCCCGCTGATCACACAACCATTCATCGAAAATGCGATCTGGCACGGGCTATTACCGCTTCGCGCAACACGGGCCCCCAAACTGACCTTAAAAATCAGCCGGTCTGCAGAAACACTCGTGATCTCGATCATCGACAATGGAGTTGGCCGGAAGAAAATTCCGGAGCAAAACCATCCGGAACGGGAATCGAGGGGGATTTCGCTGATCCTCAACCGCATTGAAAATATCAACAGGCTATACGCCGATGAGCAAGCCGAAATCCGGTATACGGATCTCGTGGACGAACAGCAAATGCCGGTTGGTACACGTGTAGACATCGTATTCCCGTTTAAAATCTTAATTGAGTTGTATCATGAAAAAGACAAGGAGCGTAATTATTGACGACGAGATCGCCAATCGCCAGGTACTCGAAAGCCTGCTGCAAAAACATTGTCCGACCATAGAGATTGTGGGCATGGCCGGATCCGCAGATGCCGGTTATGCACTCATCCGGGAAACAGCACCTGATCTCGTATTCCTGGACATCAAAATGCCCGAAAAAACTGGTCTTGACATGCTTCGGATGTTCGAAAAGCTCCCTTTTCACATTATCTTCGTGACGGCTTTTGATCAGTATGCGATCAACGCTTTTGAGTTCAGCGCCGTCGATTATGTCCTGAAACCGATCGACCACAGCAAGTTGATTGCAGCTGTAGCAAAACTCGAAAACAGGATGTGGCAGGAGACAGGCAGCAACGTCATTCATCTGCTCCATTCGATGGATGAAAAAAACAAGCTGGTCAACAAAATCCTGCTCCACCAGCACGGAAAAGTACAGGTCGTGGAAATCGAGAACATCGTTTACATCCAGGCCCTGCGTGCTTATGCAGAAGTGGTGACAACGGACCAGCACAAAATGATCTCGAGCAAAAATCTCAACAATTACGAAGAACTGCTCTCGCCTTTCGGCCATTTTATCCGGGTCAACAAAAGCGTACTCATCAACAGTAACCACATTCAATCCTATTCCAAAGGTGAAACCTGTTTCATCACGCTAAAAAATACACCGGTGGAGATCGAAGTTTCCCGCCGGAAGAAAACAAGCATCATCCAGTACCTGAAACACCGGCTGACAACAGCTGCCATACCGGAGAAGTTATTGCAGCCCTGAATTTGCACAACACAAAGAAGGCCGGCAAAAATGGCCGGCCTTCCGCTAACTGATAAACTAACTATTAAACTATTAATCCAAAAAAATCCTTAGTGCGCATCGGGCTCGAATTGGAGCGCGATGGAATTCATGCAGTACCGCTTACCGGTTGGCGCGGGACCGTCGTCGAACAAATGTCCGAGGTGACCCTCACAGCGACCGCAGACAACTTCTGTGCGTTGCATGCCGTGCGTATTGTCTGCATGGTAAATTACACTGTTCGGGCGCAAAGTCTCGAAGAAGCTTGGCCATCCACAGGTACTTGAAAATTTGGAATCAGACCGGAACAGCTTGTTGCCGCAGGCCGCGCAGAAAT
>Ga0247806_10000179_pt1 | contig 43621 bp, 69 predicted proteins | sample UWRJL059202B1_FD_179935 | JGI IMG/M metagenome (GOLD analysis project Ga0247806, IMG submission 179935) | Plant litter microbial communities from Arlington Agricultural Research Station in Wisconsin, United States - UWRJ-L059-202B-1 | ecosystem: Environmental > Terrestrial > Plant litter >... | reverse complement strand
TGAGAGTGGTTTCTTATTATTGCGAAAGACAATCGAGTTGCGAGAGTGGCACGGTTCATGGATCGACACGAATGAGAAAAATCACGCGAGTAAGGCGACGACCGTGCTTTCAGTCACCTCCCTCCATCCTCCGTGGCAAAAAGATTCCTTACCGGGGGTGTGTCCATCACTAAATCAAGTCACTTGCCTAAAATAAATCCGTATCTGGCATGAATATTGTTTCCATTCTCATATACATTAGCCTTCTCATTCTCATTTCTTGGAATTAGCATACTCGCATGATTGACGAGTCTGTATTCTCCCTCCCCCACAGAGCTATCGTGCTCTACTTCGCGCTTCGTGAGCTTGGCCCTATGTCACCGGACGAGATCGCCAAGCGACTTGGCTGGTCTAGAGCGTCCACCTACAGGGCTATCCGTGAGCTACGCGAGAGCCCATTCGCACCCTCTAAGACCGATCACACTATCGAAGTGTCATACACGGTCACAAAGCAGACGCGCCAGCTACAAGTGGCATGAGATCATCAGAAGCCCTGGCCTTGCGTGATGCCATGCTAGATCATGGTATGCCAGCCTACGCGTCTACAATACTCCACTGCCTCATACGCCATAGCGAGAGCCGCTGGCGCTGCACCATAGGGCTACGGGCCATTGGCAGGGAGTGCGCCATGTCCGTAAACAGCGTCCAGAAACACGCCCGATGGATGGAAGACGCCTTCATTATCCGGCGAACGGTTCACGAAAAAGAGCGGTGCGAATACATTATCGAAGCGCCTCGCGTGTGGAAAACGGAGCGTTTTCGCGTCGATAAACGGCGATTTAAAACGCCAAAATTACTGAAATCTGTATCAAACGACGGGACAGATGCTGTATCAAACTACACGACAGAAGTGTGTCAAATTGTGAAACAGAAAGCGTGATACAGATGGAAGCAGCTTTTCAGAGTAATCTGTATCAAATTGTGAGACACGTATTAAAGGCACGCGCCAGCGTCACTTATTTCCTATGAGTAAGTCAAAGAAGCCAGAAACGAACGAATCCAAGATCGAAAAATTGCGTAAATTGGTGAAGAAAATGGAGAAGCAAAAAGGCGGTCTTTCCCCTTGGGAAAATCAAGCACTAGAGCTTTTTCGGGGAGTCCTTGCGTTGCACGACCAACCACTGCCATGAGCGACCCCATCTACGAGCAACTCAAACTCGGAGCACGCATCGCCAACGCAAAGAACGGACTGTGTATGATCGTCCGAGAGAGCAGTATTGGCGGAACAGTGACCTTTAAACCCATGCAGATCGGTGGATGAACGCACACAGACTGACACGAAGGGTATTGATTATGAATAAACAGAGGTTCAAGAACGCAAGGGAACGAATCCTCATACGAATCGGTATCCGAGTGTCCAGAAGGGACAGATTCGCCATATCTCGTGAGCAAAGACCGGCTACGCGCCTGGAAATGGCGCATTTTGAGCACATGGTGATGCTTTGCGCCGAACGTCACCACTATTGGAGACTGTGCGGCAAGCGGTAAAGTCCCCGGAAACACGACAGACGGCCTTCTACGGGCATCCTGGCGCAAAGAAACGGCATCCCTGTCACGAGCGATACGGAGCTTTCTGATAATCGAAACCTCCCTCTCCCGAATCACGGTTGATCCTCGCCTGGGGTAACGGGTGAGCGATGGGAGATTGTGAGGCGGCTAGGGGGATTGGCTGCGCCAAATGCGCCCTGCGGGCTAGGGAGATGGAGGGGGGTAGCGACGCCTCAGGATGTAGGAGATTTGATCTTCTACAGAAGTCACCGCTAGAGTCTCGTTCGATAAGCTGTGAATCACAGTGTGACAGTCGAAACAAAGTCGGATCGTCTTGCTGTTGTAGCGCACGGAAACAGGGATCGGATGGTGGCGGTTGCTCTCATACGTCCACAGTTCGCACGCTTCACATTTATGCGGCTCTTGAGTGGCGAATTTCGCGTTAAACTTTGGGAGCGGTCTATATGGTTCTCTGGCGCTTTGCTCTTTCGGGATTTCGTCCAAAGCAGGCCATTGGAATTGCGGTCGGTTTCTTGCCGCATGTCGCAAATCACCCTCGACTTCATGCTTTGGAACTCGGCGCAGTTTCTCCAATACCTTCGGAGCGATATTCTCCACCGCAGGCCAATGATTCTGGCGCTGAACATCACCAATCGACTTGATGCCATAAAGCACGATCAATCCACCTCGCGAGATGTAGCCTACGCCATTCGGCAGAAGCTCGCGAAATGGAGGCGGATTCTTGAAGTCGATGTAGTAGTGCGCCATGCGCTACATGAGACGAGCGAAAATAAATCTTGTCAACTTCTTAACGCCCCTCCCCCTCAGAATCCCCGCGAAGTGCTGCAATGGCGTTGCCCCATCGTTCGCACTCTTCGCAGATATGCCCGTTGTCGCAGTCGCACTTACCTGTGAACTCCGTCATAGCCTCCAGCGCCTTCTTGTTGGCCGACTCCAACCTCTCCACCCGTCGCGTGACCTCAGATCCGCAGTCGGTGGCTATGGCTGCGTTTGCTGCCTTCATTTGTTTTCCCGTTACTCCTACCAACACCGTGTCGGTGTCGTGCAACTCGTCCAGAATTTGGGCGAAAGGTTTTAACGCCTCATCCTTCGCCCCGCAAGCCGCTTGGCACTTCGCGAGGTCAACGGATAGACGCGCAGCTTCATTCTCGGCGGCATTGGTGCGTTCCAGCATTGTTCCGAACTTGGCTTTTGCATTATCGTATCCCATGCCTTCAATACCGGCTTCATTCAATGCCGCCACGAGCGGGTAAATGTGCTCAGACCAGTTGATGGACTGGAACGCTATAATGCTGTTCCGAATCTCGTTAATCTTGCTCAAGGCAGTTTTCGCTTCCGCCAACTCCCGCGTGAGTCGCTCGTTTTCGGACTGGATGTCTGATTGGTTCACAGCTTTGCTAGTGCCTCCTGCTCAATTTGTGCGCGCCGTTGGCGAATCTCTTCCTGTTTCGCTTCGTGCTTCCTCCGCTCTTCATCCTTGGCATTGGTCACGAACTCGATCAGTGAGCCGATGATTTCGATGCAACGCACCTCCATCTTATCGCGAAACGTCTCATTCAGCCACTTTCCCGACTGCCACACTGAAACAGCCTTTCCATTGATTGGCTGCGGATTCGGATTTCCTCCGCGACTCCATGAGTCTCGGCAAAAGTCCAAACTCCACCCATCGCCGTTGGTGATTTCGATTGAGCAGCCGTCCCAAGTTGTCCAGTCGTTCGTGAGCTTGATGGTGCCTTCAATGATGCCGCACGGATGATGGCAATGGGCGCTGCCACTCCACGCCTTCGGGTGCTTATACTTACGAGCGGAGGCGATGAGGTTGCAAAACAGATGTGCGCTTTTGAGGATGTCTTGAGGTGTGTTCATAGCTGCTAGTTGTGTCGGGTCGGTCATGGGGTCTCCTGTCGGGGTGCGTCGATGGCGCGGTCTATTTCAATCTTAAACCCCTCAAATTCGTTATCGTGGTCACAAGCTGCTTTGAGGTGGATGCGTGCCAATACCCTGCCGCTGCATTGCTGGATGAACTTCAGCCGTCGCTCGCTATCCTTCCGCGCCTCATCGCGCTCACGTGTCACGCGGGCCAGAGCCTCGGTCTGGGCGGATAGTTCGCGCTCAATCCGATTGATGTAGCTCAAAACCTCGGAATGTTGCTGGTGAGTCACAATTCCAGACCCCTCAGTAGCGATATAGAGTCGCTTTTGGATGAACTCGTTCACTCCTTGAGTCCTCGGCGTATCGCTCGGCTTGTCGGGTGCGGGGGTCATGGCTTTGTCTCTTTGGGCTTCTGTTCCATCTCGTCGTATGCGGACCATGTTGTCGGCCTTGGGCATGGCTCTGCGGGGTATGGTGCTCCAAGAAACGGGGTGTCACCGATCTTGTATTTCAATTCACAAGTGTGACGGGCTCCACCGATCCTAGAGAATCGATATGCCTTGCATCGGTCACAGCTTGCGCGGCGATGGGTTATCTTCGGCTTGCTCATAAGCTCAGCCTTTCTTCTCGGTCGGTTGCGGGGTGAGGGCTGCGAGGGCTGTCTCCTTTGCAAAGAAAACGAAGGTGTCGTTGTCGTCGCCAAGGCTCATAAACGCATCTGGCGACTGATCGCGTATTTGCTCCAGCGCCACACGTGCGCGCTCCAGTTCGTCGCGGGCGGTGTCGCGCTCGGCGTCGTAAATCTCCACAAGGCAGGTCGCGCAAACATAGCCGTAGCCGTGCTTGTCATTGCGCCATGGGGTGTGCTTGTGCTTTCCACACTTCCCGCAGTTCGTGGCTTGATGATGAATAAAGTTCTCTGGCCGGAACTTATCGGTCAGCGCATCCCTCTCCCGCTTCACGTCCTCCAGTTGCGCACGGAGGTCGTCGCGATCCTTGATGGTCAGCCTCGTCAATGCAAACAGGCTTATTACTCCGTCTTTGACCAACTTAGCGTCGCCGCCGAAACAGCTTAGAATATTTGCAAGCTCGGCCTTGTCTGCGTCACGCGAAGCCTGGAGGGTGGCGAGTTCGCGTTCTAGTTGGCGTATCTCTCCAGTAAGCCCTCCTTCTGGGTTATTTGGATTGCCGAATATGCGATATTTACAGACCATCGCATCCGTTCTCGGCGTCGGTTCCGGTTGTTCGGGTGTCATGGCTGGGCCTTTCGTGCTGTGATGATTTGCTCAATCTTCGGGGAGAGGTCGTGGCCATATTCCGCCATTGCTTCATCCTGCGCTTTATGGACCGAACCAGCGACCATGCAAACTCGGCTAACTCGATACAGCCTCAAAAGAAGCTGTGTGGTTGCCTCCCCGTCCCGTTTCGCTGCGGCCAGTTCTGAGGTGAGGCGGGCGTCCTGCTTCTCGAAAATCCGCTTGGCGATGTCGTTTAGTTTGGCGCGGTTGACCGTAACAAAGTCGTTCGGATCTAACTCGGCCTCTTCTAATTCTTGCGCCAGAGCATGGGCAATGTCCTCGATTCGATCCTCGTAAAACGAATCCTTGGCTATTAACGAATCTCGCTCGTCGCGTTCTTGCTTCAGCCGCTCAATCTCGGCAGCTTGACGGGCGTTCTCGGCGCGGGTGGCGGTGAGGGCGAGCGCGGCTTTCGGTGCGAAGGTTCGGGCGAAGGCGATGAAGTCGGCGTTGCTCTTTACCGTCTCGGAATCTCCAAGCGGCATTGCAACTATGTCCTCACCGTGAAGCGCCCATGTGTCGTCGCGAACGGATGGAAAAGCTGGTTGCTCGCCGGGGCCGCCAGGATTGGTTGCGCGGTGCCACGGCCCCGGTGTCGCCTTCTCGTGAAGCGCGATAACCTTCGCGCACTCCTCCGCTGTCGGCCTCTCCCCTGCGGACGATTCGGCAGGCTGTTGGGGCTGGTTGCAGCCGCAAATTCCTTCAAGGGCCTGATGGTCAGGGCAGAAGCGAGTTCCGCGACCAATCACGGTCGCCTCCTGTCTCGTGGCTTCCGGCTCAGGGTCGGGGGTGGTGGGTTCGTCGTCGGTCATTTCGTCGTCAGGTTCTTTGCGGGCTTCTTGATCCATCCAGTGGTCATATTCAGACTGCGGATTCTTCGTCGCCCATGTTCGTCTTCGCATATTTGGTTTCCCACTCTTTGATTGTTTGTTTCTTCGCGTTCTCCTGCATCTTCACCAAGTCTGCAATCTCTGGCCGTTTATCCAGTTCGGCTTTTAGTGTCGCCTCAATCCAATCCTCCGCGCACGTCAATCCTTCGATCTTCGCAAGCAACTTCGCTTGAGAGAAAATCTCCCACGAGATGCGAATGGAGGCTACGCGCACCATATCAAATCCCCCAAGTCACTTGCAGCCCCATCGCTTGCGCAATCAGCGTTGCGGTGACGTAGTTCGCGGTATCCATGTCAAGTTCCTGCACGCACGCGGATCGCGTTGGGATATACGCGGTGATATTGTCGCCGTTGCGGAACAGTTCGCAGGTGTCGTGATTCACGTATGCGGCCACGAATGGGATTGGTGATGTGATGGGCATGGCGTTATGCGCTAATGAGTTGATCGAAGGTAGCCAGTTTTATGACAACCTTTGCGGATGGCCCATGACCGCGCTTAACGGTGAAATGAGTTTTAACCCCGCTCGAAGTAGGCCGGGAATGAATATTGGAAATCTTGAGTGTTTTATCCGACTCAATCATTTGGCGAACGGTGATTTGCATGTCGTCACTCTACACCCTCACGCACCGCGCACAAGATTTATTTTCCAGAGTAAATCACAGAAATTCACTCAATCTCTGCCGCAAATCCCAGACGAACCTAGAAACATGGATGCTCGCCTTCCGGTGAAGTTCATCCTTGTTCCAGATCGTCTCAAGAATCCGCAACACCGATTGCATCTTCGCATGATCCTCGATCAGTTCGTAGGCGTATCCGAGCTTCTCTTTGTCAATGCGGCGAGTTCGTTGCTTGTCGTGACTCGCCACAAGTCCGCGCATGATTTCCTGCGTGGATACAATCTCCATCGCGTCGGCAAGCTGCTGCCGTAGTCGCGCAATCTCGGCGTCCCGCTCGTCTGGTTCGGGGGATTCCATTCATGGCTACCAACCAACGGCTGCGCGAGTTGAATCAAGCCACGGGCGCGACAGTTCGCGGCGTTGCGGATGCGGCCTTTCTTTCGTCCATGGAATATCGTTTTTGATCCTGTGAATCTCAGCCTCGCGCTTGAGTTCATCGGGTGTCATGGCGAGAGTTGTGGCGTTTAATGATGTTGGGTAGTTCATAAGGGTAGAGGTTAACCAATCCGCATCGGCATCAGAACAACCATGATGCCATCTTCTTGAATCACGACCGCTGACATCTCATTTGCCATTTCCAGCGTCACTTCATCCTCAGAAAGCGCCTTCATCGCATCGCGCAAGAATTGCGGATTCATCGCAAACTCAATATTGTCGCTTCCTTTCTTCACGGGCGCAGAATCTTCATTGAGATTCATAAACTCTTCCGCTCCGGATTTACCGCTGGCTCCGGTCGCTGTCATAGTCTTGCCATCGCAAACCAGCTTTACCGCGCTCGATTGCTCGCTCGTCTGAATCTCGGCGTATTCCACAATGGCCGTCAACTCGGCGCGGTTCATCGTAATATTGAGCGGCCTGTCTTTCGGGATGGCGTTGTCGAAGTTTGGCGGATTGCCTTCAATTAGTTTCGTGGAAAATTCACGATCGCCGGTTTTGATCGTCAGCGACTCGGGAGACATCAGAAGCGTGACATCTCCATCCGTAGAAAGCGCGACCATCGTCGGAACGGATTCCTTTGGGACGATAAACGCGCCGTCGCTCGCGAAGTCGATGCCGGAGTCGCACAGGATTGCGCGCCGTCCGTCCGTCGATTGGATGAACAGCTTCCCGGTGCGCGAGACAAGGAACACGGAGTTAAGGATTGCTCGGCTCTTGTCGGATGATGCGTGCGCAAGTGACTTGGTGAGAAGCGATGCGAATTTAGCCGCTGGAATCGTCACGGACTGACCGCCGATGGTCTTGATCGGTTGCGGCATATCTTCCATACCAAGGCCAAGCAGCTTCGTTACGGCACCACCAGATCGAACCGTTATTTGATGCTCCGTAATCTTCTCTCCGGTCGGAAGTGTTTTAGGAATTGCGATATGCTCAATAGAGCACTCGGGAGCGCGCATCTTTGAGAGCGAGTCGTGGAGCTTTGTCGCCGGAATCGTCGTCGATCCTGGCTCTTTCACCTTGCACGGAAGCACGATGGAGAGATGTTTTTCCATGTCGGTGCCTGTAAGCGTCACCGATTCGCCTTCCGCGCCGATGGCAACGTTGCCGAGGATGGGATGCGTCGTGCTCGGCTTGGCGATGGGCTTGAGTGTTGCGAGGGCTGAGAGAAGGGTCTTAGTGGGTATTTGGAGTTTCATGGATGGTTATTCAGAGAGTGCTTCGATTGGAGTTTCATCGCGGAACAGTTCAATTTCGTCGATGTTGCGATGGTCTTTAGCCGCCGCTAGATTCTTGAGTGCTTGCTTGTAGTATGCAGGTTTCAATTCCGCGCCGATAGCCTTGCGTCCGTTAATCAGCGCGCCGTATGCCTCGCTGCCAACGCCGAGATACGGCGTGAGAAGTGTTTCGCCGGGATTACTCCCAAGGACAACACACCGCTCAATTACGTCTAGCTGAAGGGGATGCACATGGCGTTCGTCGTCGGGGTCTTTGGATTCGCGATAAGGCAACACGCGGTCAATCCGAACATCGTCCCAAAAGGCACTAGCATATTGCCGCCAGATCCAATGAGAGTAACGATTCTGAATCTGATTTCCTTTCCATCCTCGGAATTGCTGAATCTCGTGCGGCATGATGCGCTCGCCTGCATAACTCATCAGTCCCTCGGCGTGAGTGACAGGAACGGTGTTCTTTCCTTTATTGCGGAACATCAGAACGTAATCCGCGCTCGCCACGTCACACAACGTCGAGTCTGCGACTAGTTGCGCGTGTGCCAGCCCCTTCGCCATTGTGCGATTACGCACGCCAAGCGGTTCTTTCCATACGTGGTAACGGGCACAATAGCTAAAGCCGTGCTTCTCGTGAAGCCGGATAATGTCTCCGGGAAAGTCATCCAAACCGCCGCCGACGTTCGCGCCAGCCTTGGGAATGTCCATGCAATGCACGTAACTCAGCCGACCTGGTTTTAGAAGTCGCGCCATTTGCTTGATCGCAAATTCGTAGTGTTCAAAAAACTCTTCCGGCGTTCGGCAGTTTGACATATCCCGTTCGCTGCTACTGTAATTATACAATCCCCGAAATGGCGGAGAATGAACCGCAATGTCGATAGACTTCGGCTTGAGGTCTTGCATTACTTCAACGCAATCGCCGTTATAGATAGCGAAAGTGTTTGTGAGATGTTGGTCGATTACAGCCATGATGGGAGTTCGGTTTGCTTTGTGAAGCGGTTGTCTGTGTTTAGTTTCAGTTCGTTGTTCATCAGATCGACAAGATTGCCAAACATGATTTCTGCCTGCGCGGATTTGCGCTGTAGATTCTTTAATATGGACGCTTCGCCCTCGGAGGTTACTACGTCGATAGTCACGGCATCCTTTTGTCCGAAACGCCAGAAGCGGCGAATCGACTGATACCACTGTTCAAAGCTATGCGATGCGAAGTAGGTGGAATGGTGGCACATCTGGAGATTGAGTCCGAATCCCAAAATCGTCGGCTTCGTAACGAGCTTCTTTATCTCGCCATTCTGGAAAGCGGTGATGGTTTCCTCCTTCTTTTCATCCTCGTCCTGGCCAGTCAATTCCACAGCGCCATCGATCAATTTCGTAAGCAACACGGATTCGTCGTTGAGGTTGCACCATGATACAACCGCGTTATCGTCTGCATTGGAAATCTCGGCAGCTTTCTCGCATCGCTCATCCAGGGTTCTGCGACGTTCCTCGCGCTGCTCTGCCAGTCCTTGAGCCGCGCAACTGAAAAGGAATCCTTCTTGCTGCCTGCGCGCTATCACTACGTGCTGATTGGTGATAAGTTCGGGAAGCTGAAAGTCTCCATCGTTAAATCCCAAGTCGCTTGGCTTACGAACCGCCCGTGCCCATGAGCAAACCCAGCGCCAGAAATCATGCTCGGCGTGGCCGCGAAAGCGGAACTTACTGCCGAACGGATTCTTATTGAATCGACCATGATTACTTCCGCCGTGCGCGTGCGCCCCATCCGATGCCTTGAAAAACATCTTGAGCATATCCATGTAACCAAGTTCCCCCAACGCTTCCGAGCTTGTGCCGAGTTCGATATAATCGTTCGGTGCGGCGGTTGCCGTGCAAAGCAGTCGATACTTAATCTTGCGCATGAACTCCGTGATAGCCTCCTTTGTCATGCCGTCGAAGTTCTTGAGGATCGAAGATTCATCACAGACAACGCCAGCGAAGTCTTTCGAGTCGAAGTAATGCAACCGTTCGTAGTTTGTCACGATGACTTTCGCTCCTTTTGGAAACTTGCCGTCTGATGATTTGAAACATTCCACTCCAAACTTCTCGCCCTCGCGCACGGTCTGACCAGTAACGCCAAGCGGAGTAAGATTCAGCACTGGCTTGTTAGTATGTCGGATTACGTTCTCTGCCCATACCAGCGCCATCGGCGTCTTGCCGAGTCCGCAATCTGCGAACTTCGCACCACGTCCCTTGGTGATCGACCATTGGCAGAGAGCTTTCTGGAAGTCGAAAAGAAAGTCGGGCATCCATAGCGGCTCAAAGCCAGAGTTGCGCCCGATTTGGGATTTGTCGTGAAGGAACTTTTCGTAGTTAGTCATGCCGTTGCTTTCTCTGGTTTATATCGTCCGATGATTCGGGACGCTTGGGATTTGGTGAGTTGCTCTTTTCTAAAATCTCTCTTCGCGAGCACGTATAGAAACCGATACTGCGCCTCGCTAGCACCGTCTCCGAACTTGCGAGACTTCAAAATGTCGTCTATATACACGCCGCCGCGTTTCTTCTGCGCCTGCGAGTTGGCTACCTTCTCGGCAAACTTGCGCATTTCCTCGTCTTTGTCCTCCATGCGCTTCGCCTTGAGACGCTCTTCCAGTTGCGCCAAGTCGATTGTTGATCCTGGCTTGCGCGCTTTGTCGATAGCCTCGCGCTCGTCGGCGTCGTCGGTCAATAGCACCGATGGAGTGGCGAGATTGTGACTGCCGTTCTCCCAAAAGACGTTCAGCACCTTACATACTGGCTTATTACTCGCGGCAATCGCGGCTTTGCGTGCGTCTGCCGTGTCGTAATCGTCCACCTTGGCAGTCGGGCGTGTGCCTCTGCCGAGTCGCTGCTTATACATCGGAGTCGAGGCGATGGGGCGAAATAGGCCAATCAGGTTAATATCCGGCTGATTGTAGCCAACTGAGAGCAGGTCGCTATTGCACAGAATGGCCGTTTCCTGACCTTTGAACCATTCCAACAACTCACTTGTGCGGGCGGGCGTCATGTAGGAAGAGTCGATATGCTCCGCGTTCAATCCTCGCGCTTTGAGCATATCCGCAAACTGAGCCGATACGCGGCAGTTCGGGAGGAAGAATAGACCCTTGCGCCCCTGGGATTCTTCGGTAGCCAGTTCCGCCAGTCTCGGCAGATACTTTCCAGAATCGAATACCTCCTCGTTCTCCTTGATGATCGCATGACTCATCAGCTTTTCGTCGAGGGTTACAGGGCAATCAAGTTCATAGAAATCAAACGGCACAAGCCATCCATCGTCAATACCTCCCACGGTAACAATGCCAGTCTCTTTGTCCGTCCAATTATTGAGCGGCATCCTGTAAACAATTTCCTCGAATCCGTCCCATAAACCGCGCTTGTCGTGACGCTCGGCGGTCGCTGTGACGCCAACATGAAAGGCGTTTCGGAAGTGATCGAGAATGACGCGGAAGGTTTTCGCCGCGCTGCCGTGAACCTCATCAGTCACAACCAACTTGAAATGATCGACAGGGAATCGCTCCAGCCATTTGCCTTGCAATGATTGGACGCTGGCAACTACGGCCTGCGCCGTAAGCGATGCGCGCTCGTCGGCTTGTTCACGATAGGCGAATAGTCCATTCAGTTTCAGTTCCTCAAGCGCCTGAGTTACTAGCACGTCACGATTTACGAGAATCAAGACCCTCCCGCCTTTCGCTGTGACCATAAGTGCAATCAGGACGAAGATAACGGTTTTTCCCAGGCCGGTCGCCAGTTCTATCAGCACGCGCCGTAGTCCGCGTCGGAATCCTTCGCGAATAGCGTTATGCGCATCTGTCTGATAGTAGCGAGCAACTTTCATTTAGATTCCCAGATACTGAATGTATCAGTGCTGTCTGTTCGCTTGGTTGCGTAAATAGCTGTCTGCCTGCTTTCGGTAAACGATAGTCGGCAATAATGCTTTCTTCCTGCCGTCTCACTGACTCTTCCGCCGTCAATAACCTGAGAGACAAGCGCAATGGCCTGCTCATCGGTTAATTGGTCGTGGTCGATATTAATTATGATTCTGCGCTTCATCGGTCGGGATGCTTCTTTTCCGAACTCCAAACTCCGTTGCCGAAGTAATTCAGATGGGCTGTCGCTATGCTTTCCGAATCATCGAAACAACTCTTAGAACCATACCGCCCGCATTTCCGCTCCTTTGCAGTGTTCGCTCCGCGAGTAATCTGACAGGCGCGATGAAACACTTTATCGAAATTGGCAGTCAATCTTTTGAGTTTCCTCAATATGAAAGACTTTTGTGCCAGTGTAAGACGTGAGCGCATTTCGTGTCCGATGTAGATTTTGGATAGGTCAGTTTCTATACGAAACGGGCCAAACTCGCAGGCGAATACGTCTCCGGCTTAACAATTTTACCATCTCCGCGCCGAGCAATAAATTTGCCTGCGCTTGATACAAAAATAAGTCCGTTTGGCTTAGGGGCATCCCAGAGTTTCGTCATATTCGACCGATGCACTTCATCAAACGCATCCTTGAAACACTCGGCGAATCCGTAGTGATACACCGCTCGTGAGAGATGCTGTTGCAGACCAATCAGACACGTCAGCGTCTGCATCTGTAGGTTGCTTTCGGCGGCCATCTCCATCTGATCGACAAGACCAAGCATTGCGGCCAAATGTCCGCGCTCGTCGTGAATCTTCCGCAACTCGATTGTGTGGCGATGGTTCTCAAATAGCGACCGATAGCCCCAGGCGAGCACCGCGCCGGATAGCACGTATTGGGAATCACACAGAGCGTCGAGTTGATCGACTCGCGTAGTTGCGTCGTGGAGTTCGTGCAACTCTTCCCGTAAAAGACGCGGGCGCAATTCGTTCGTCGGCTTGTCGCTAAGATCGGGCGCGACTGGTTCCGGCTGGCGATACTGAAAAGCGCGATGGAAAGCGGCGACTTGGTTGAGGAAATGTGGAATCATTTCGCGTCCTCGGTTACGGTGCAGGGATACCACGTTTTCCGGTCGGTGGAGTGCTCCCATGATGGGCTGTTTTCCCAATCGTAAAAATGCATTTCTCCCAAGCAGGAAAACATAATCACGCCCTTTTCATGAAAGCCGACAATCATTGAGGGATATTTGTCGTTAACGCCTCCGCGAATCCAGCAAACCGGCCCCGGCACGTCATCCGGACTATTCCACTGGCGCGTCGTTGACTCGGGCTTCGGGCGGTATTCAAGACGATCCAGCATATCAATTGTCGCGCAGCGATCCATATCCGACCATCCATTATCGTGAACGAAATTTCGGAACTGGATAGGTTTACCCTGCGCATGGGCTTCGATAGCTGCGGCAGTGAGTATGAGAGATTCAGGAGTAGGTGTCATAAGTAGTCGATATTAGTTGTGTAGTTTGCTCCGCATTTGCACGTCCACATGATGCGCACTGGTCGCTTGGATTCCGGCAACTGCGATGCGGGATAGCGCGTGATTGCGCGAACGGGGTCGCAGTTATGCGGTTGCGGCTTCACGCGCCTTTTTGATGTGCTCATTCAGTTCGGAGGCGAGTGATGCGCGTTGTTTCCAGATCCATTGCAACGCCGGATTCTCGAATCCCTCAAGCGTCTCGCGTGGCGTTTTGTCGTCTTTCGCCTTCGATACCACGAGCGCACACAGGGCTTTCTCGTAGTCGGTCGGATTCTCGCCTTCGGGAATCGCGCTCAACATTGCACCGCGAATCTTCGCAATGATGCCGAGCTTCTCTTGCTCTGGCGTGATGTCGCGGACGGGAATCGTCTCGACCTTCGGCGTGGCCGTCTTAAGCCATGCGGCAATGTCGCGTCCGGTCTGTTCGGTGATTTGAAACACACGATCCACAGGGAAAAGCCCGGTGCGGTCCTTGGACGCCATAGCGGTGTGATCCATACCAATATCAAACACCGTGGAAAACTCGTATTCCAGATTCTCCCGCATGATCGGCGCGAGCCCCATCTTCTTGATAACCTTCTTTCCGTTCTCTTCGGTCTGAAGATAGTCCATCTTGCTCCGCATGCAGAAGATAACGTGAATCTTCGATTGCAGCACCGCTTCGATAACTGGATCGAATTTGCCATCGGCTTGCTTCCAGTTCGTGTAGCTGTTCCCCTTGCCGTGAGAGTCGAGTTGATCCTTGAACGCCAGGATTCCCTTCCAAAAGTGCGATGCGCTGTCGATAATCACCGCACCATATCCCGCACTCACAGCAGCCTCAACGCCGCTTTTGAAATGTTCAGACAGAAACGGCGGAGCAATCGGCATCACGTCGAAATCGAACTTGTCCGAATACAAGCTGGCGCTGTCGTTTTCGGTGTCGAGAAAGGCAACGCGCTTGCCGGTTCCCTCAACGAGTCCCATCGCGATACGAAGGGCGCTGAATGTTTTTCCGCTGCCGGTCGGGCCGGTGATTGCGTCCTTTAGAAAGACCTGCGAGCGGGATGCTTTTTGGAATGGGTTCTGAGTCATTGGTAAATAAGAGTAAGAGTGCCTGTTGCCACGGTCAGGCTCCGCTAAAATGTCCTTACCCCCTTTCGGAGAATTACAGCGGCAGATTTGCGTCGATGATCCGGTCTGCGAGTTCGTCAACTTCGTCGTCGGTGAACGTGTTACCGGAATCTTCCGCCCATTTCAGAAGCACGGTGACGAGCGCCTTTTTTGCGTCCTTCGCTTTGACGGGAGATTGCGCGGCGTCTTTCGTAAACAACGCAGGCTCGCTATCGTCGGTCGGAAGCGTTGCGGGCGGTTCGGGTGCTTTCTCGTCCTGCGCGGCCTCCTGGGTGCCTTTCTGCTCAACGGCGGGCTCTTCCTTAGTTTCCTTGCCAGCGGCGACGAGCTTCTTTTGTGGCGTGAAGTCAGCCTTGACCGCATCGAAATGTTGCTTGGTCGCGCACTCCTTGCCGTCATCCTTGGCTTTGCGAACTGCGGCCTTGATGATCTTAAGAGCCTTTCCCTCGTCGTCTTTCGCAAGCGACTTGGCGCTAATAACGACCCCGCTGGAAACCTCGCCGGATTCCAAAAGCTCCCCGATTTCGGGCGACGACTCCGCGAGAAGGATACACTGCCGGACATGCTCGCCGGTGTAGGACGGTTTGAGAGCCGCGCCGATTTCCTCCAGCGACATCGGTTCGCGCTTCCAGACTTGCGCCACTTCTTCGCCAACCTTGGCATCCTTGGCAGCTTTCGCCGTGGCTTCCTCGTCCAGTTCGCCGTCACGCAACTTGGCGTAGAGCTTGCCTTGTGCGACGCGGGACACTGGATGGCCCTGGTTGTTGCTGAACACAAGATCCAGCATATCCGCGAGCGAGTTTGCTTCGTGCGGGGACGGCATCGCATACACTTCTTTCCAGCCGCGAGCGAGAGCAGCGCGGAGAGTCGCGTGATTGCGGGTGAATTTCTTGTTGCCGACGGTGACGTATTTGATCGGGAACAGCGTCGGGTCGTCGTTTTGAGCTTCCATCGCTTTCTCGACTTCTTTCGAGTTGGCGGTGAGTTCCTTGTCACTGCGGACGATATTGTAGCCGTCCTGGAATTGGAGTGAGCCGATTGGTATGAGTTTATGGGACATGATGTGTGTTGGGTTTAGGTTGAAAGAGTCCGGTCAGTTCGTGGGCCGGAACACGGATGCAATCCGCCTATGCAACTAAGCTGGCTTTGCTTTCGCAGGGAGCCACGAGGGTATTCATCTCGCCGTGATACTAGCGACGATCTCAAAATCCATCGTCCACCGTTCGTAAACGGATCGGATAGCCTTGCGGTTATCTTCCACGAATCGGGCAAATCCGCGTTCGTTGGCGAAAGCGATGTGAGCAACGGCTGGCTCTTGGCGCATGTTGAGGATGCCGTGCTCTTTGGTGATGGAGAGGGTCATGGCTTTTTGGCGGTTTCCATAATCGCTTTTTCCAAATGAGATGTTGCGAAAACCCAACCAATTTCCAATGCTGTATAGATCGCTCCGGCGATAGCGCCGACAACAATAATCGGGAGCATTAGAAGTGCAAAGTAGTGGCCAGATTTCATGGCTTGAGTTCCCTCCGGTAGTAGCCTTGAGGAAAAGCATCTCCGGCGTTCGCTTCGATTTTGTTTCCGAATCCGACAAGCGGATGCCACGCTCCGAGGTATCGAGCTTGGTCGCCTTCTTCCGTCGTCTCCCCGACTTGAAGCAGCCGATACCGCTTGCCGTTCTCTTCCATGATTAGAGGTTGTTCGGTCATTCTGTGCGGAAGATGTTTTCGGACACGCGATGAAGGTTGAATCCGCGACCGCTCAAAACACGCTCGGCTTCGTCGGATTGTTCGCGAGATTTACGAGGGGAATCCCAATCTGCGATAACCGTTACCGCGCCGAGTGCTCCACGCTTAACGTGCAAACCTTCACGAGCGGTTGGGACTGGAGTAAAACCTTCCCGGCGAAGTATTGCGGAAACTGATTGAGGAGTCGCTTGCATGGAAACCGTTATCTCACCCCGTCCGATTGTGCGCAAGATTTATTTTCGCAATCCACGCAAATATTTCTTTCTACAGAGAAACCGCGCCCAAAATTCCCGCTCTCCACTGCGCGTAGTAGTGCGCCCGACACTTCCCTTTCGCATACGAGGCGCATTTGCAACGCGGTTCATTACACCGCTTTTGCTCACTACGCACGGTGAACAATTCAGCCTTGCTCTTGATCGCCTTCTCAAGAATGGCGCTATGCTCTGGCGAGACGAACCGATTGCCCAAAAAGATCCGTCGCACCGTGGATTGATGCACGCCGAGAAGTTGCGCGAGACGGGATTGCGCCCCGTATTTCATCTTCCCATTTTGGACAACTCGCTTGCGTATTTCGGCTACTGCGTTCATAGATGTCGCACTGTAAATATATATTGCTACTGGCACAAGATATATTTAGCGTCACGAAATGCTTATTCACGGAATAGATCCTGGCACTACGGAAAGCGCAATTGTGACTTGGGATGGTGTAAGAGTTCGCTATGGCGTGATAATGGAAAACGAGATGTTGCTTTCGATTCTTCGTCAATCGGACTACACGAACGGAATCGTAGCTATCGAATCAATCGCGAGTTACGGCATGGCCGTTGGCCGCGAGACTTTCGAGACGTGCGAATGGTGCGGTCGCTTTCGCGAAGCGGCAGAGAATCGGAAAGCGAAGATCGTTAAAGTCTATCGCCGCGAAGTGAAGATCCATTACTGCGGGACGATGAAAGCGAAAGACGCAAACGTGCGCCAAGCTCTAATCGACAAACTCGGCGTCGTTGGAACAAAAGCAAAACCCGGCCCTCTTCACGGCATTGCGAGTCACCTATGGAGCGCGCTCGCCGTGGCGGATTACGCGCTTACACAGCAAGCCCAAAAAGACGCGCAATCAAAAGGATAAGCGCGATACAAACAAAGCAAGTCAGGATGATCCAGACAGGCTGAGGAATCACGATGCCGCTCCACTTAACGAGAGCGATAATTCCCCAGATAACGATAGCGGCAATCGCCACCCATACGAGGAGGCCGATGAGTGACGATGTGGAGGGAAGTGCGGCGAGAAATAGAAGGGTGTTCATAGGATTACAAGGTAGCTTGGAAATGCATCGCATCATACCCCCAAAATGCGCCTGCCGAAATCCATCCTTCTTTCGCAAAGCACTCCATGATTTCAAGCGGCATATCCGCCTGCATCGGCCACGAATCGCGGAACGTATTGTCGTCGGCGTCCAAGTCGATTGCGGCCCCGAACGCATGGAGCGAATACGTTGAACCTCCGCGCTTGAGTCGGAAGTTGAACACGCCTCCGTAATCTTCGGCTTCCTCCATCACTTCCCGATTGGCTTGGAACTTGTCACCGATGGAAAGCAGCACACGCCGCAATGATTGCGCGCACTTGGCGTTCACTCGGGTCTTTGTCACGCGCTGCCCATCATAGAGCATCGGATAGGGAAATTCGATTGTGACGAGCCGTGATTCGTCCCCTGGTTGTCCGTAGAACGCTCTCAGGCTGGCTTGGTCGGGATTGGGCCACGGATTAGGATGGGGCATCATTGCGCGCAAATGGCGCTGACAGGCTGCGATACTCAATCTACCCCATATGCCGTCATCGGTCACTCCGATGCGACGTTGCATTGCTTTGATTTCGTCGGGACTCATCGCAATTCCTTAATGGCTTTCCAATCGGATTCCGAAGGCGTGAATCCCGTTTCGATGGAGCGCGTTTTTCCGTCCGTGGAATACTTAATGACGCAGCCGGAAAAGCTGGCGAGGATGAGGATCGCGAGGATGATTTTCATGGATTATGACGGCTGGAATTGGACGCTTTGAAGGTAGCGTAAACGCCGAGGAACAACATTACGAATCGCGTGAACAAGCCGACGCTAGGCCGATGTTCAATCGGGGTAATCTCAACGAGCGTTGCCACCCATCCGCTTTGCTGCTCTGGCGGGACGGTCGCAAGCCAGTTGATGAATCCGGCGATGCCAGCGCCACCGGATGCGAGTAATGCCTGTAATTTATTGGTCATAGCTTTTTCTGTTTTCGATTCGGTTGAGTGTCTGTGTGTTCGCCTCAAGCGCCCGCGTATTATTGAGTAATGCGGACATCATTGCCTCGCTTTTCTCAGTAACGTATTTCAGTTGTGATTGCCGAACTTCCGTAATCTCCCCGCGCATCATCTCTCGCTCTTTACGCATGTCGATATAGAGAAATCCAATCGCAATCATGCCAATCATCAGCAACGCAAAAAACCACCAATGCAGATCCTTTTTAGCCGCTTTATCGAACACATTGAACCGATCCATAAGAGCCGACTCAGGGGCATTGTATGCTGCGAAATTAGGCGGTTGGGGGCTGTCTGGCATACGTAGATAAATACCTATTGTAAAGGGATTTGAAAAACAAGTCTGGCCTTTCCTGTGCATCAGTCTTTAGCCAAAAATCAGACGCTCCAGCCATAATACATCGGCGTCTCGTGTAAACATCAGAATCTCCAGTAAGGACGACAATCGGTATTTTGACTTCATCAGCGTGATCGTAAATCCACTGAATCATATCATTTGCCCCCATCGGTGGAACTATTAGATCAAGAATAAGGGCATCGTATTCTGTTTCTTTTATACGCTCCAATCCCTGCGCCAATGTGCTCGCAACATCCATTTCAAGGCGACCCCTAAACACTGGCTCAACGACATCATGAAATCGTTTCCAGACAATCCGAATCCCCTCTTCATCATCCACTAAAAGAATACGCTCCATAATTAAGCCTACACGTAGCAAACTGTGATGTTGTCCCCGAGACTTGTGACAATGGTAAGGCCTACCGTGAAATTCACATTGTAGGCCAAAGTTTGGCATCCTTGCAGTAACGCAAGCGGATTGGTAATCGTGGCGATCTTCGTTCCCGTCGCTGTCGTATTGTCGTAAATCGTAATTACACCCAGAGATACCGGAGTATTTATCGTAAGACACTTCAAAATTCCAGCGCCCGATTTAACTACCGTAGTCGCAGCGCCTGCAATGTTGCGATATGATCCCGATGAGGAACTGTTTCCCATCGGGATGGAAACCATTGGATACCCATAGGTGCCATCACCTAAATCAACCAACTTCATCAGCGTCCCAAAAGGACCGAAAGGAAAAGAAATATCAGCCATAAATTTAATCCCAGGTTACAGTAAATGCGGCAGCGGTTGCGGTTGCGGAAAGAACGTAGGTAAGTCCGTTATAGAAATTGACGCCTTCAGGAGCTAAAACATGCGTCCCGATAGCTGCATCTTTCGTCATGTCAAAAATTGCAATGATTGTTCCGCTCGCGGCGGTATTGTCGTAAATCGTGAGAGTGCATCCCGCTCCTCCCGCTCGTCCGATAGTTACGCTATATAAAGTCCCTCCCCCGGCCTTTAGCGTCCGGGTTTCCGCTGTTGCGCTGTTGCAATAAAACAGCGGATTATTTACGGCATCTCCAAAATAAGACACCGAGAGCGCAATCGAATCGAGAGTGACATTTGCCGTTCCGCCTCCGCTATTGGCGTTGCTGGCATAGATCACGCCCACAACCGAACTCGTAAGGCTCGTTGTAGTTGGTCTCGCAACGTGAATTGCCACGTCATCAATTAGGAAGCGAATCGCGCTCGTGGTATAGCTAATTTCAAAGCCGTGGAAATTCGTATCGACCGTCCAACTTTGCGCGCTTTGTGTGCCGTTGCCGTTAAATGAACCATTGGAGACAACCGTATCGCTGCCGCCTTTTCGTGTGACGATTTGAAATGTAGTGCCAGACAGTCGGAAATAAAATCCGTTGTTGCTGTCAATCTGGATGCCGAACTCGCGCACGTTGTTCGCCGCTCCCGTGTCACCAAATCGCATGACTCCGCGATAGAGATTAGCCCGACCAGACAGATACCGAACCTTGCGAGTTGTAACGATGGACGCCGTAGAGTTTGCCGTTGCGCCCGTGGTAAGGCTCAGAACGCCATTGGACGCCGCGCCAGCGCCTGTTCCGGCGACTGATACCGTGTAGTAGGTGGAATCAATCGAACTTCCGAAGTTGCTCCCGAGGATTCGCTTAATGTTGGCAACGCGCAAATCGCGCAAGTTGCCAATCATGGCACTCTTGTTCGTTACCTTGTCGTAAAGATTGGAGAAGAAGGACATAGCTTAGAGGATGGTCCAGTAGCTACCGGACGAGACGACGGTGATGGTTGAGCCTGCGGGAAGTGTTTGCGTGAGTGAGCCGCTAATGAGTTGCGACGAAGTAGTATCGACGGTGATGGTTCCGCTGCCCGTATTCAAGATCGTAAACGTCTGCCCTGCGATGCTCGCCGCTGTTGGTAGCGTGACCGTAAACGAGTTGGCGGTGCAATCAATATACTGGTCGGAAGTCGTCGCGGTGTAGTTCGCCGTCTTGCTCGTGTAAGCCCCTTCGATGTCCTGCTTTGCTGCCAAAAGCGAGTTGACCTGCGCGCTCGTGTAGTAACTGGTCAGCGGGCTCGGCACGTAGGTTGCCGCGTTAATGGCATCCTTCAGAATCGTCACCAATCCGCTGTAGATGGTCAGCACTTCGCCGCTCGTGCGGGTGCGTTGAATCGTGCGCGTAAGCTGGAAACTGTCGCCCTGCGAGAGCGAGTAGATGTAAAGCCCTTGCGTGTTGTAATGAATCAGCCCGCTCTTTCCAGCCGGCCCTTGGAGATTGTAGTTGAGAGCCGAAAATGCGTTAGCGTCGTTATTGGCCAGCGTGCCCATAAACTCGACGTAGTATTTCCCGTTGTTGAACGAGGGCGCAATGTTGTCCGCCGTGCCGTCAACCGACTGGTATTTGACGCTCGGATGCCGCGCCAAAATCAAGCCAAGTTCTTCAGCGGTGATTCCCCAATTCACGACGCCGCAACTCGCGGTGACTCCACCAACCGCACCGCTGACCGTGTAGCTGCCGGTGTATGGCGTATTCGTAAAGCTGATTTCCTGGATCTTGTTCGCCGTTCCAGAGCCAGACTGAACCGTGGTTACGACGACATCCGCAGCGGGTAGTTCATCGGTTAAATCCGCAACGCACATCGGCGCTTGCCGCATTACGAAAGTGTAAACGTATTTGGACGATACGCTTCCTTCGCCACCCATCACGAAAAACGCATCGCTGATCGGATAGAGCAAAGAGGCATCTGCGACCGAAAAGAAACCGTCTACAACTTCACCATCGGTCACGCCCGAAATCGTGTAAGCCCCATCCTCGTTTTCTACAACCGTGCAAAGCGGCTCGCCTTCGGTCGTCAGTGCAACATTCAGCGCGGTCTGCAATGCCGCCGCCGTGACGTTGTATGCCACTCCATTGACCGCCGTTGCGCCGACAAGCAAATCTACGCTTCCGGCAGTCGGAGGCGTATCCACGAGGCCAATAGCCATCGTCAACTCGTCGGTCGGGTCGTAGTCGGGCGAATAGATCGGGCTGACTCCCGGCGTATTCTGAATGACCGGAGAAACGCTCACATCTTCCGCGTCATTACGAACCACATCAGGCGCGAGGGCTTGCCCAGGTTGCTCATAACTGACCGCCAAATAATCCGGCGTCTGCGTATTTGTGATTACGATAAATGGCGTCATGGAGCGGATTTCTACTTACTTGGTTTCCGACTTAAAAGCTATCACTTTTGGCTGGCACGTTTTGCATCCGCTCGTCACTCGCACCTTGACGCGGAAAACACCTTCCTGCGGTAACGCTTTGCCAATGTCGCAGAGCTTCTGACACACGCCCAAGCTCGGCCTGCCTCCGTAACGATTCAGCGCACAGACTCCCGCGTTCCAATGGATGCAATTCATAGCTCACGAAATGGTAACGCCGTCTTTCGGAGGCCCTGGATATCCGTCATCTTGAGAAAGTGTATAATGTCCGAATGGAGAAGTCGGGTCGGGGGAATCTTGGGAGAGAATCGCAGAGCCTACATCATTTGAAATATAGACCGTCCAGAGGCAGTTTGCATCTCTCTCTAATACAAACTCATTGATGATCCATCCTCCGCAAACAGTCCTAGTATCAAAAAACGACCATCTTCCGTAACTCTCTCTGTCCACTACTAATGGAGGGTCTATTGTTTCACAGTCAAACAAAGCAGCTATTGTAGATGGGTCATCTACGAGAGCAGGGCATCCGCATCCACAGATTACACCTCCTGCGCCGTCAGATCGTGAAGCATACCAAGTCGCCATATTACGGAGCGGGCGTGATCACTTCGTAGCCTATGGTGCGAATGGTTCTCTGGTTGCCCTCGTTATCGCATACGACAAACTCCTGCGTCTTGAGTTGGGACAAGTCGATTGTGATGGCGTTGTCCGCATATCGCACGCTTACCTCTCCCCATTCAGTCCCAGGCCACGGCATATCCACGCCCCACGGCAGGTTTACACGAAGGATAATCTCGTTCGCCCGCGCACGTCCACAAAAGGCCGCTTTGACTGGCTTGAGCTTTTTCTGGTTTTTCACGCTTGGATACCCCTCATGATTGGCCGCGTGATGAACGTAGATTTGCGCTCGTAAATCTTGCCCATGTAAATGCGCGCTTCCGAGTTCTGAGCGAGCACTCGCGTTGCTCCGCGGTTGTAATCCCCGAAGCGATAGACCTGTCCCGCACCAGCGACCAGCACGGGCGCAATCAGGGGTGGCAATGGTGCGTTCACGGAATACTCAAAGACATCTTCCGCTTGCACGGTTGAAGTAAAGTTTACCACGTTCGCTACAGTCAGCGTGGCGCTATCCGTTGGCGATTGGTTTGTGTAGGTGACGGTGCTCGGCTCTTTGCGCGTCTTTGGGATATTGGCGTAAACGAGTGAGTATTCGTAAAGGCGTTGCGTCGTGTCGGATGGGGGAATTAGATCGACTAGGAAGGCATTGCCGAGAAGTCCGAATTGCTTTACGGACATAGGAACTGGGACAACGAAGTAGTCCAAATCGACAATCATCTTCACGGTCGCAATGAATGTCGTTGAGTCCCCGCGATCAAAAAACGGATACTCATAGACTGCCGCTCCGTTCTGTTGCGGAACGGTGAAAAGACCATCATCTACTGTGCCGGGAACTGGCATGTTATTTTTCGGGTTCTAGGCGGGATTTAATATCCTTCAATAGTTCATTGCCTTCTTTCATTAAGGCTACGGGGTCGCGATTGTCTGGGCCTTTCCCGCGCAATGCTTCCTGTTGATTGGCGCGCTGTGCATTGCGCATATTCTCTTCTCGGCGCTGCTCAAGACGCGAGTTCTTATCGCCTCGCGCACCGTTCGCAAGTCGGTTGTCTAGGTCGGCATTTTGACGACGAGCTTTCGCCTCATCGCTTTCGCGCTGGCGTCCGGCAGTGCGCTCCATTCTACGCTCTCGTGCGGTCTTGTTTGATTCCTCAACATCGTAATCCGCATTGGCGGCGTTCTGTTGACGACGCAATAGCGCCTCGCCTTCGGTGTTGCCGTTGCGAATGGCTTCCTTGATCTTGCGGTCGTATTCCTGATTGGTTTCTTCGCGACGTGCGGAAGTGGAATTGCCGCGACGACGCAAATCTGTGACGGTCGATTCGCCTACTAATTCATCTACAATGCGGCGATTCTCGATAGCCTGCTTTTTCTTGCGCTCCAAATCCTCAAGATACAGGCGGTTGCCGTCGTCAATTTGCTTGCGTAAATCTTTCTGCTTTTGCTCGGCAAGTTCCTCGTCAAGTTTGCGCTCCGCTTTTGCGGCATCGGCTTTCTGCTTTAGCTTCTCGTCATCGAATCGCTTATTTTCATCTGCGATGGATTTCTGAAACTCAATTTCGTCTTGCTGTGCCTTGTATGCCTGCTCGTTGATTTCCTTACGGATTCGCTCTTGCTCTTCCAAGGCATACTTCTGCCGAATCATTTCTTCAGAAATCTGCATCTCATGCTTGAGCGCAACCGCCTTGATTCCGTTTCCAGAGTCAGCCGCCTTCGCAATCTTATCCTGCCATTCCAGTTGATTCTTGAGAATCTCAGCCTCTTCTTTTCGGCCAGCCAGTTGCAACTTCAGAACCTCAAGATTCTTCTGCTCGCGCACGCCAAGGCGCTGCATTGCATCCTCAATCGCTTTCGCCGCTTCCGCCCTGCGTGCTTCCTGCTCCGCTTCCGATGCATCAAAGCCGCTTCCGCCTAATAGGTGCGCGCTGCCGATGAATCGAAAGATACGCTCTCCGACTCCCTCATTATCCATCTTCTGAATCTCGGCATTGAGAGACTTAATTTTCCCCTCAAGCATCCCGACATCATCTACGGCACGCCCGAACGGGTTGCTATTTTTGATTGCCTGCAACTCTTCGTTCAGTTCCTTAGCGCGCTGCCGTGAGTCATAGATGCCCTTAGCGAGCGTTCCGCCAACGACCAGCGCCAATGCCGCAAGATTGCCAGTGACAACGAGCGCCTCTTTTCCAAGGGACGTTAGCTGAGAAATGGCGTGCTCTGTCGCCTTGTCAAACTCACTTGTTTCCAACCCGAGAGAGCCGATTGCGTCTGCACTCATTAGGAAAGCCCTCCCCTCGCTGGCTGCTTGGCGTTCAATTCGTCAAGGAATCGCGCTTTCACGTTGTCGGAAATCTCGTTGAAAAGGATGCCGCGATTGTCGAGACGATGGCAGCGGACAAGCTGGTAAATCTCGCGCAACGGAGTATGCAAAGTCTGGTCGCGAGTCCACCGAAACGGATCTCGCGCCATGCTATAGATCAACCACGCAATCCCGGTAACATACGGCACGCACTCGCCACCATCTCCGCGAGGCGAATCAAGAAACGTGTCGCGGATAAATTCGTCTATCGCAATCTCGGCTTCCGTCCATCGGTCGGCAAGTAACTTGGTCGTGTTCTCAATGAAGCAATCACGTTGCTCGCTATCGGTAGAAAATGACGACGAAAGCACCCATAAGAATTGGATGATTTGTCCATGCGATGGATTGCCACCAATCAGAAATGGAGACTGAATTAGATTCAATCGCGCCAACAGAAACGGCGTGACGTTCTGAATCTCAATCCCACAAATGCGCGGGTTTACGCCGAGAAACGCTTCCTCGCGGATTCGGCGCTCTTGCGCTAGAGCTTCATCGTAACCAGGGATGCAGGACTTTGGCACATCTCAGATTAGGTTCCCTGCGCAGCGGCAGCGATGGTCGTCACCGTGCTCGTGTTCTTTTTCTGGAGAGTCACGTTGAGCTTACGAAGCGCGGAAGGGTCGTTGGTGATTGCGGGCTCAGGAGGCATCACAATCCACGTCTCCGCACCGTAGTTGGCATCGAGAGTAAAGGTAGTCGTCTCGCCAAACTGCGGCCATCCTGCGAACGTCGCGGGTGCCTGTAGCGTGGTCGTCAACGACGTGAAGTCGGCGGTGTATCGGGATCGTCCCGGTTCGCCATCGGTCAGCCGATCACGAGCGGTCTGAACCGGACGCGATACGGTGATGTTTTCCGCGATGAACGCGCCCGCAACGGAGAACGTCATCACGAGCGACCCGTAGCCGGGACTGCCGTCAATTACTGAGCCGGGAACAGCCATGTTAGATCGTGCCTCCTTGAACGGGTTTGAAGTTCATAGTCGTTGTCGAGGTTGCCACGCCGAGCACGGTCACAATATCGCCGGTTTCCAGATCCGCGAAAGTCTTAGTCAAACCGCCCGCGACATCGCTTTGGTAAATTGGGTCGCCGGAAAGCACCGTTCCGCCGAAAGTCAAAGCGGGGTCGGATTCGATGTAGTTGATTCGCTGACCAGCAGCACCGGCAGACGAGGCGATACCAGCGACAACAGCAGAGAGCGCGCTGGCATCAGCGTCGGCCAGCTTGAGCACGTAGTTTGCCGAGGAATCAATATAGACCGTTTGGCCTTGCGTGATGGTTGCGCCAGCGATGCCGCTTTTGATAATCGCGTTAGCGGAGGGAATTACCGAGGCCGGAGTGATCGAAATGTCGCTCATTTACGAGAGTCTTTATTCTTATTTCTGTGAGTTGGCAATTCTTATTTCTGACCAAGTGTTCTCATTATCAAGAAACCAGCGCCCAAGCACCATCCTTGATCGAAAGCATCCCCGTAAAGTTCATCTTCGTCTCGTCGCAATTCTCTTCATCACTCACCGACAACTCATCCGGCGCGCCGACTATTTCGATGATCGTATGCAACGGCCAATCCCAAACGAGATTCAGCTTATACTTCTGCAACGTCCCGCGCACCTTGCCGACAATCTCCGCGTGTTGACTTCCATTCGTCTCGCGGTTCGTCACAATCGTTGCGCTCAACTGATAATTCCACACGTTAAACGGTTGGAGCGATGCGTTCTCTTGACCAGGATTCAGAATCCACCGCTGCGAGTTGTTGCCCTGTGCGGTCAGAACAAGCTCAACGCGAGGCGTAATGTCTGTCACCGTCTCGCGCTTCTTGAGCACTTGCACGTTGCTCCCGACTACCGCTTCCAGGATGCGCTTTAGCTCGCCCTCAACGGAGTCGAGATTGTAGAGCATCCATGCTTCGTATTCAGTGGACGACGCAAGTAGTAAAGGGCTTCCATTCGCCAGCAAAAGGCTACCATTTCCGCTCGCTAGCGTTAGGAAGTTCTGCGGCATTACGGAACGATAACGGGATCGATCTTGATTGCGCCGTCTGCAATATAGAGAGCGCCGCCGCCAGATGGAGCGGAATCAGGAAACGCAGGGTTACTTCCATCCTTGAGCATGAACTTTGCATTGTCTGATTGACGAACAAGATCCAATTCGTCAACACGCCCAGGAAGTCCTGCAACGTAGCTTTTCAGCATCGCATGTTCCTGCTGAAGCTCCAGCAACTCAACACGGGTTGAATAATCTTCTTTCAGAAGCTCTTTTAGGATCGGGCGAATAATAGGAGACAGCGCCGATATTACGGAATCAGGGATTTCGATGTTCATATTTTATGGTGGCGGAAGGACTTTTACAAAGTCGGAGTCAACAGACATTGCGCCAACGCCGCCTGGAATTTCCGCGTTACCGCCTGTTTTGTCCATTTTGGCAGTGTTTACACCCTCGGCGTAAAGCTGCGCTTCCGAAGCAGCCAAAGCGGCGGCGGCGGCAACAGTAGCCGCGCTGTCTGCGGTTAGTTGCGCTGAAAGAGCATCTGAAGCAACTGCCGCAACTGCATCGTCCACGTATTGCTGGGTTACTCCTCCCAAAGCAGCCGCCAATACTTGCTTCGTCACCGAATAATCCACGCCATTCCGAACGAGATAAAACAAGTCACCGTCAGCAAGTGAGACGGCGGCGGGCAATTGTTCCAGTTCTTGAGATGCCATAGATGGTAGTTATGCGGATTGACGAGCGAGGGAAATCTTGCGTTTCACCTTATCATTCACGCGCTTGATAAAGCTAGGATAATTCTTTGCCGTTGCCTGCTTGAGAATAGCTTTGCCGTTGCCCTTCCAATACTTGCCTGCAACGTCGAGAAACGTATTCACGATCACCACCGAAAGCACGCGCATCCCTCCGCGCCATTGCCCGTATGCCTTCGTTGGTTCTTTCTTCGGATTGTGCCGCGAGTGACTGGAGATAATCGCCGCCGATACACTCAACGATAGCCCAAGCGAGTTGGCAACCTGCCACCATGAACGCTGATACAGAAACCGCGCCTGTTTCCGCTCGTTGATGAACGTCGCTTCAATGGTCGCCATCCGGCGCTGGCGTTCTTGGTCTAGCATCGCGAAAGCCGCGAACACTTCATCCGGCAAATGCCAGTTGCCGTTATACCATTTGCCTTGCGTGTAAATCCACGGTTCGCCGTTCTCATTCACGCGCAAAGACGGATCGATCAATTCATGCGCCGATGGGATAAAATCAACTCGCTTGCGATACTGCTTCCGCTGATTAGCGACGATCAACGCTTCATTGCGCACTGGCGTTGCCGCGATGCAATCCTTGAGCGTGTCGCGGGCGAATCGCTCAAGCTCGGAACGGAACTCGCTCGCCTGACAAGATTGCTTGAGATTGCCGAGACGCTTTCGGAGTGTGCCGATGGCGGTATCGAGTCTCAATCCTGTCGCCATAGGTTACTGATGCTTTCCGATAAAGAGCCGGATGCTTGGTTGTGTCGCGTCGTCCGTCTCGATTCGCAAAACATCATACGTGATATTATTGATCGTGACAATAGGGCGCTTGGTCTGCGGATTGCCCTGCATGACGGCATACAGTCCGCTCGCAACGCAATCGGAGCGAAGCGTGTCGATAATCGCATCGGCTATGTCTCCATATGCGTTCTGCGTCATGTTGAAACGCTTCTGCACCGGAGTCTTGATGCAATCGTAGGTTCCCGCGTTGAACGAATACTGAGCGTAGAACTCGGATTCCTGCACTTCGTAGTGCCAGAGTTCTTCCATCTCTTCCGTCCACGTATTCCCACCCGACGACGAGGGAACGTAAAGCGTGCCGGTGTATTGGTTGCCGTCGCCGCCGTATTGCACGCCCGAGCGCACGTTGCCGACTGCGGGACTGGTAAGCGTGCCTAGTTCGCCTTCGCCGTTATCGACATTTAGACGGACATCATAGGGCGATGGAAATGAACCGCCGCCACCAGAGACGATTAGACCATGCGATAATGCGGCTACGGCTTGAGCGTTACTCATGGCGTCGTGACTCTTCCGGTTGACGTGACTTCCTGTGTTACCCCATCGGAAAGCGTCATCGTGCTTCCGACCAAGGACGCGGAGTCGTAGGTTGCCGCTTGGATCTTCACGAGCGCGGTGTTCGCGGTCGCAAGATTGGTTGCGCTGGCGCGGCTGGAGATTGTCGCGTCCAAGTTACTTGCGGTTAATCCGGTGACGGTCGTCACAGTATCCGCGAGGGTCACACGAGGGATCGTTGCGCCTGCCGCAAACGTGGAAGATGCGATACTTCCAGTGGCGAGACTGAAGCCGGTCTTGTCGCTGACGGTAACGCTCGTCGCGGTCGCCCATGAACCAGCGCCGTGTGCCGAGTTGAGCGCGGTCTGTAGCGCATCAAATGTCGTAGTGGTTCCGGTAATGGCGTATCCGGTCTTGTCGTTATTGGTTCCGATAGTCACAGGCGCGGTGACACTCGCCACGGCAGACGCAGCAACAGCAGTGCCGATGCTCGTTTTCATCGTCGCGGTGAAGTCTCCCGCGCTTGGGGCGTTTGTCAGGTTTGTAACGGTCGTAATCGTGCCTGCGGTGATGTTCGTGGGGCTGGCAACCGTAGCGGGGAATGTAGCCGCAAGGAAGCCGGTCGGCGGTGCCGTCCAGACTGCCGTAGAAAGCGCCGTGGCACTCGGAGCCAAGGAAGTGAGCGCCGACCCCGTAGCGCCAATCCTGGCGTAAGCATCGCCCGTCTGCGGAGTGTTGCCGGTATAGGTCGTGAGGGTCGAGACGGTATAAGCGAGCGTCGTGCCGGAACTGCTCAGAATCGGCAATCCGCCGTTGGCGTTTGCGGCAGCGTTTGGAATGGCCGTGAGTCCGAGGCGAACCGCATCCTGCATATCGTAGGCGACAATTTCATGTTGAACGTCGCAGGGGTCTGCGGTGCCTGCGGTCGCGTGAAGAATCAGAGGGCCGAGCGTATTCGTATCGCTCGCGTTGCCAGCCACAGCATACCAGCCGTTTGCAATCTCTGTGACAGCGCCGGAGGGAGACGCGAAAGAGCCGCCGTTCTTACTCAGTGTCACAGTCGGAGACAATCCAGTTGCGCCCGTGATATGGTCGCTTGCGAGCACCATCAGAAAGACGAGAGGTTGCGCTGTGGATGATTGCTTGAGGATGCGCATAAATTAGACGGTTCTGGAACGAGACATACCGCTAGAGCTTCCACCGCCGCTCCATGTCGTATCCGTAACGACGGTTCCTGCGGTGTAAGTGAATTTGGCGAGATCCGCGATAAACACGCTGTTGATCGTTACGGTTCCGCCTGTGGCGTTAATACGAAATGGCAGGATCATTCGTCCGTTACTCGCGGCCTGGACGGTTCCGGTAGCGCCAATAATCAAGATGGTAGTGCCGGAAATGTTGCCCGAAGTGATGCCGATTGTCATGCCAGCCATCGCGGTGAATTGAGATCCGTTCATCACAATTACAGACGAGGTATTTCCGATGGTCAGTAATCCGTTGACTGTCCACGCATCTGCGACCGTGAATGTATTAGACGAAAGCACGCTCATCGCGTTTGGCCACACCTTCCCGTTGCTGGTTAGCGTTCCCCCTCCGTTCGTTATCAGCAATCCAGACCCCGCTATAGTCATGTTTGCGCCGAGGGTGCATGAACCTCCAACCGTCAACTGGTTGGTCATGGTCAGCGTGCCAGTGTATCCGCTCGTGACGTTGAGAGATAGGCACGCCCGCGCCGAGGTATCTGTGGTGATGCCCTGTGATCCACTATTGGAGTCAAGGGTTACATCGTCGGCAGATGTTGGGGCGCTCGCCCCGCTTGATCCGCCAGAAGTGGCAGACCAGTTCGTCGTGCTCGTCCAGTTACCATTTCCGCCTGTGACTAGAAATCGTGCTGCCATTGCGAGTTATTACACACGAAAGCCGCCAAGGAAACAAGTCACTTGGCGGCTTTCGGACTCTTATTTACCTAAAGGTTACTTCTTCTCAAATTGCGCTTTGAACTCATCCTTGGTGCCTTCCCAGAAGTGTTCGTCGTTGCGCAGTTTGTGCGTCTTGCCGAGAGGATCGGACTCGACAACCGCCAGTCCAAATTCCTCCCCGGTGCCATTCTGAGTATACGAACCCTTGTAATCTTCCGGCTTTGGCATGACCAACGCGGGTTCGTTTTTCGTGGATGGAGTCAACGGGAGTGAGCGAGTAACTGGCTCGTCGTGTCCGGTCTTAGCGTGAGCTTCGGATGTAGCTTTATCTTTATTCATACGAGTAGATCGTTACTGAAGTTCAATTTAGCTGTATTGCGTGGCGATCAAATCACCAGCATTTCCGTTGGCGATGTAGGGATTCGCGCTAGTCTTAGTGCGGACGATGTTCGATTCCACCGTTTCATCGCGGTAGGTTTCCACAGCCCAGCCGCTGTTTGGGGTGTAGTTCTCCCAGAATACCATAGCGCCAGCGCCGTCCACCGTGGACAGGCCAGGGAAGTTTTCCTGAGCACCTTCCTGAGCGCCACCGATAAAGCTCGGACCAGTGCGACCAACCCAGATGTAGGTATTCGCCCACATCTTCGTGTAGCTCGGAGTTCCACCATCGACGCCAGTATTGTAACGGCTGCGACCGATGAGGATCTTAGTGATGCCTTCTGGAGCAAACACAGCCAGAAGCGAATCCGTGGTAACTGCTCCAGTCTGAACAGGCGAGAAACCATTGACGCTAACAACCGCGCTCTTGATGAGGGTCATCTGCCGGATGCGCTGCCAAACGAGCGTCGGAATGATGATCGTATTCGGCTGCTCGCCTTTGTCGCGAACGCGCTCAATCGAGGCAAAGATATCCAGAATAGGATTGGATGTCGCGAGGTTCGCGGCGGTGTAAGCGACCGTCGAGTTAGTGGCCGCGCCGAAGTTTGTCGTGTTGAAGATCGCATTAGCAACGAGGTATTCGTTGGTCATGTCGAGGTTCATCGCGCCAGTGCGGGAAGCGAGAGCTTCGATAGAGAAGTATCCAGCGAAGTCCATTTCGACTTCATCGGGAATCTTCACTTCACGCTTACGGATAACGACAGTAAACGTGTCGTCACCGATGGTCAGGTTCATGCGCTCGATATTCGCACCGGGCTGAGTGATGTATTTGTCAGTCAGGATGCGGCCAATCTGAGCGCCTTGGACGGTCGCTTTCAGAATGTGAGACGTGCGACGATTGACACCGTAGGGAGGCAATACCTGATTCCAGATGTTACCCGCATTGAGCGAGGAACCCTGAACGATTGCGCCGACGATTTCGTTGCGCGGAAGGGCGGATGAGTTGGCGTATGCGGGCATGTTGGGATTTGGTTAAATCAGGACTTAGATGGAAGCAGGGCTGCTCACGATGATCTCAAACAGAACACCGTCGCCGGTTGCGGCTTGCTTGGCGCGTCCGAGCCAGAGGGCATTGGTCGCAGTCGTGGAGCACTTGCCGTTAGCGGCGGTGTAAACATCGTCACCGACAGCGATTGCTTCGGAAGCGATGCCAACCTGAGTGCCCTGGCCGTTCCACGGCTTGTAGGTGCCGCTGCCGCCGGATGCGGAAACAGTATATTGAGCGAACCCCTGGCCAACATCACCGATGCCAGCGAGTCCGTAAGTGCCATCGGACGCAATCAAAAGACGTGCGCCACGCGAGGGAGTAACGCCGGAAGTAGCCGTAAAGCTAATCGCGAAGTCACCAATAGTTGTGCAGAGTTCGGCCATTGTCGTAGTAGGTTAGGATTTGAAAACGTTGCGAGCCTTCATGTATTCGTTGTAAAGCTCAGGGTGATCTTTCTGGGCGCGGAGGAAGGCGACATCCTGCGTTGCGCCAGTCGCCTTGTGCGCGGCAACTTTGCCAAGGAAGGCGTGTTCGGTGACTTGGTTTCCACCGATAGCTTGCACAAGTCCTACCTGTCCGATCTGTGTGGCAAGTTCGGCCTTAGCGAGAAGGGCGATGCTTTTCTTTTCGTCGTCGGGAATTACGACCTTATGCGCTGCAAGAGCGGCGGTCACAATCGCGCTAACTTCGTCCTTAGTGATGGAAGCCGGAACGGCGGGTTTGAAGTCAGCAAGGGCAGCGGTGATGCTCTCTTTGACGATGGATTGAATCTCTTCTTTGGTCATGTCGGTATCGGGTTGGATTTGGGAAAGCATCGCGGAACACGCGGCAGCGGAAGCAACAAGATCAGCCGCATCAAACGAAAGCGGAACCGCGAGCTTGCGGGAACCGTCCTTGATTGGATTGTATTGGAATACAGCAGAGAAAGCCGCGCTAGCCGGATCGGTCTTTGCCGTCCACATCGCCAGCCTTCCGTATTCATTCGGCATCGTATGCAAGTCGCTTGCGAGGTCGCCATCTTCGTCAATGCGGATATTCTTATGAACGCCGAGACGAGCATGAAGCGCATCCTTAGAGTCGCCATGCCAATCATGCGACCAGTGCGCCGGAATGGATCGGTTGCCAGCGTGTGCCAAAAGTCCTTGAATAAGTTCCGCCGTAACCTCGAAAGAATCGGGCTGTCCATCGCCCCGCTTGAAGTGTGCCGTCTTACCGACCTGCATCAATTTACAGCCGGTGATTACGCCCGTAGCTTCATCAATAGCCGAGTTTGCTAGGCTTTGGGATTTGAGAATTGCTCGTGGCACATCGCGCTTTTCTCACAGTCCATTCTCATAAACAAGAAAAATCTTTCTCATTCTCAATTTTGTTTTCTCATTCTTGTTTTTGATAGACAAGTCGATTGCGGTCTGATTGACTCGCTCCATTCCAAGTCAGCGTAAGAACTGATTGACCACATGCGAAAAATATATATTGTCACACCGACTAGCCGCCTAGGCGGGCCATCGTGCTCGGCAGACCATATGCATCGCATCTGTTGTCTGTTTCTTACCCTAGGCGGCATTTCTTTGTCCGCATGGCTTGGAATCCCGAAACGGATAGGGACATAGCAGCCGAAACTTACGCGGCTCCCGTGAAGCGGATGCTGCGGTCACAAACGAGCGAGGACAAAAGACTTCCCGTTTGCGCGAGTGGTAAAACAATCAGTCTATCCGTGCGGTAGATTGAAGTTTTACTTCTCTCTTCTGTTTTCTCTTTTTGTAGGCTTTTTCTCTTTATCGTTCTCTCTTCCTTTTAACTATTATCTCGGAAGGACGGTGCGGAGCGTGGGGGCAAGAGAGCGAGCGAAGCCGAGCGATACGCCTTGCGGTGCGGAGTCTCAGGGATTACAATTCTTTTGAAGTTTGAATTGAGGGGAATTGGCTGGCAGTTAGAACAGAGGCGGGCGTTAAGTGCGCATAAACTCGCCACACGAGCCATTGAATAGGGAGGGCGCAACTTCCTACCGGAGTAATTAACCGGCCCCTCAATTCAGATTTCATTGCGTCCACTTCGCGACGTGGTATTTTCGCCGCATATGAAAATACTTCTTGTTCTCCTATTTCTCGCAAGCAACTCACTTGCTCAATCCATCGTTGAGAAGGCGCTACAAGCTCGCATCTATGGCGATGCCGGAATCAAGCCCGAGGTGACAGCGACATCACTACCGTATCACATCGAAGCGGCGTTTCGGTCGCAGATGCGCGATCCTGATTCAATTGTGATCGAGTCATGGACGATGCCGGAGCTAAAGACAACCATGAGCGGCGGTCACAAAATCGGATGGTGGAGCATGGAAATCCAGGCTCGCGGGATTAACGGCTACGGAGGGCCAAGTGCGGGTCGATTCGTAGTGACGATCAAGAATGGCCGCGTTGACGGCGTGAGAGCGCGTTAAGCGGTAAGTTGAAACCGCGTAGGCGTCAGGTCAATGACGTGCAGCGACTTCGTAACCTTGCCTTTCAACGCTTTCGCAAGGTAGTGGTGGCCGTCCACGATTCGCCCGTTGTTCACGAGGATATGCTTCTCTTGGTTCGCGTGGACTTCCTCGGAGCAGCTTCCGTTTGAGCAATAGCGGAGATTCTTCTGTGCGGATTCCAGATTGTGCGCGTCTGCCATGCGCTCCAACTCGCTTGCAACCATGCCGTATTTAACAGCGCGCAACGCGTTTGTGTGTCCGTTTGTGCCGAGAATCCGAGCGATTTCCGCGCGCGTTCCTTCTGGCAAATCTCCTACGAAAATATCGCCCATATATGCGGCCATGATTGCCTTTTGAGTCGGCTCCGTTTCGGATGTTGGCGCTTCCTGAGTGTTCGCCGGTTGCGGATTGTCGGTCAACTGCATCACGTCATTTGTCGTGATCTGGATTGAGCATCCTGCATCCTTGAGTCGCTTATTCGCGGCGTCCGTATCCATCGCCACCATTTCAGCGGCTTGCACTTTGGCGCGGCGAACAACGTCCCAATTTCGATTCGTCTCCGCTGCGATTTCCTGCGGGGACTGGATACCAGCACGAAGCATCTGGATATTCTCCTTTGCATCATAGAAAGCGTCAACCGTGGGGCTGATTGGCAGCATGAAGCGCCCGCGCATGATGTTTGGATTATCGGACGGCAAATCACCCTTCGCGATGCCTTCCAAAATAGATACGGTGCGAATGATGTTGAGTTTCGGACGATGAATCGTGTTTTGAATCCGCGCAAACTCCTTAGAAACCTTGTTCACGTCCAATCGACTTGGAGCACCGCCCACCTTCTCGGGCGAGACAAGGAACGAATACGTAAGGCCGAGCGCCAAAGCTACGCGCTGATCGGAAAACTCGCATCCCGCAATCAATTCTGGCCCAGGGCTGTCCGCGCTCGTTGCTTGCACCTTATCGCCGGTAAAGAAGTATTCCACCAACGGACCATCGTGGATGCGCTCGCGGGCAAATGCGCGACCATCGTTGTCGTATTCCTGATCGGCTACTTCGCCTTCGTAGCGCAACTCATCAGGCTGTCCGCGCTCGTTGAATACGGCATACGCGGTCTTGCTCTGGCGCAATGCCGCGTCCATGCCGATTTGGAAAAGCCGCTCGCCTTTTTCCATGTGGATAATCGCATTTGCGAACTTTGTGACACCGCGCATCCCTCGGAACGAAGCGGGATCTTGAAAGTAAAGCACGTCGGCTGATGGAAAGATTCGCGGGTTGTTATACCACGATTCAATCCGGTCATAAATTTTGTAGGCGATGCACTCACCACCACGGAAATAACGACCGGCGAAATACGTCACATCGTTGCCGCTGACTTCTTGAATCTGGAACCGTCCCGATGGAGCGATCAGTGTCGCGAGTCCCGTCGTGCGCGGCATCGTGTAAAGATACGGTTCGCCAAGCTGATCGGCGCTAAACTCCATCAGTTTGAGATTACCCATGTCATCGCGATACCACGCCATGCCGGAATCTCCGCGCACAGGAAGCTCAATATCGGCAGTGCGCAGAAACGCATCTTGCATGGAGCAATTCGTGCCCATCTTTGACCAGACGCCTTCCGTGCCGTCGTTGCCTTGCAAATACACCTTTAGAAACTCATCCAGCTTCGCGTCTCCGGTGTCGGGAATGTAGCTGATTTGGGACGAGCAATAATTCACGCGCTGCGCAAGATACGCGGCGGAAATCGGACTGTTCTTTGCCACATCTTCAGCGGTGAACATCATCCCAACGCGCTGCATTTGGGCGATAGTCGAATTGCTATTCGTGCCCATGCGCGTGCCTACGGTATGCGTTGGACCTGTCGTAGCAGCTTTGTATCCGGCCAACTTGGCAAGCACCCGCTGACTGAACGCTTTCAGCGCAACGCCAACCGTAAGAGGCTGAGTAATGGAAGGCAGCGCGGTCATACGTAGCGCCTCCGAATGGGGTATTGGCAATTCATCACTTGGTAAACCTTCTGATTTCGTGGCGCTCGTGTGCCGTTTTGCTGTTCTGCGTAAATGACTTCCGCCAAGACTTGATCGGGCGGCATCGGATATTCCTTCGATCCAGACTTTGCGCCGCCACTGATCGAAGTTCGCTGACCGCCGTTCATTCGCGCAATCGCACCAGCGCGAAGGTCGTCTAATTCAGATTGCGACAATCCGACGAACAATCCTTTGGGTGAATACGCGGGCATAATTACTCCCGCTTATATCGTCTATTTGCCTCCGAAGCAATCCAATTCACGCGCCTTGCGTTCGGCAATCTTGAGAATCCTCTCGTGTAGGTCGCGTTCTGTAATGATGCGATACCACCAATGCGGCTTCATGATGCGGCGTCCTTCGTGTTTCGGTGTGGGGAGTTTCGGCTCAGGGGTCATACCTTCGCTTCGCCACTGATTCGCACCTTGGCCGCACGTAGCTCTGTGCGAATTAGAGAAATTATCGGGTGATTCAGCGTCCGTTCCTCGCCGCTGGCAACTCGCTTGATTTGATCAACGTCCACGCCGCCCGCTTTGATGTCGCGGTTGAGTTTTGTGGCGATGGATTGGTAGAGTTTTTCGTAGTTCATGCGAATCCCATATTTGACTCGATCATCACCCATGTATTTTCCATATGACGCTGATACGTTTCTCCGTGAAGCGGGCCGTAGAAACAGACGCGCCAGTCGCAGTCAGGATCGAGCGCAGCAATCTTTTCCATATCGCCAATCGTTTTTGGTTCATTCCCTGCGTTATAATCCGCTTCTCCATCATAAATATGTTCGCCGTCTTTCGTGCAATCGGCGGAACCAAATCCGACAGCGATTTGCATATCGAGGCTGGCGACAACAGACGGAACGGGACAGCAAAGGCATCCTTGGTGGACGCCTGATTTTTCGATAGGTGGTAATTTTGTGAAGCTCATACTGTGATTTCTGCGGGTGTTGTTTCTGAGGTTTTAGCCAGAGGATAGCAAGATGCACGCATAGCTCCCACTAACGCCATTACTTCCGTATCCCACGGATGATCGACGGTCTTAACTTTGCGCCAAATCACCGTTTCCAAATTCGTTTTCTTGTTCTTTTCCACTACCGGAATAAACGCCGGAAAGCCATCGGTGTATTCCTTCGGCATGTCGCGAGCGATACCGAAGTAGCGACCCGTTACGCCGGATTGCAGCGCATAGAGCAACGGGTAAAGTTGTTCGTTACCCATGACGATCTTAAGGCACCATCCTTGCGGCAGGCTGCCCCGTAGATCGGTCTTGAGCTTGTCGGGCTGCCTTGCCCCTACATTGCCGTTAGCGCGCTCTGGCTGGCTATAGGGCATTGGGACAGTGACCTTGCGCTCATCCTTGGTTCCCTTATCGACGGTGATCGTGTGGTATTGCTGAAGGCTGCTTCCTTGGATGGCATACCATTTGTAAATCGAGCACTGATAAAACACGGTGCGATCATCGTAGCCGCAATCGACGTAAACATTCCGCGACTCCACGCCGAGTTCCAGTTGCATGGCGCGGAGTTGCGCCCATGTGTCGAGACGCCGGAACGCGATGCGCCGAGAGTTGCCGACACCGTTCTCCCATTCGGTGCAGTTCGCCCAGAGATGCGAGCCTTCTCCTTTCTTGCCTGCTTGGTAATCCACCGTGATAATGCGCGTTGTTTCTGGAACGACCCACGGCTGGCCTAGAGCGTAGTTCGTGTCGCCGGATTTCTCGCCAAGGTCGGGAAGTTTCGGGGTGTATGATTGGCAAAGACGTTTCTTCACGAAGTTTTCGTGAGGCTCAAGATTGCCGAGCTTCGCCGCTTCGATTGCTTCGCGGTATTTGTTCAACTGCTCAATCCAGGGCGTTTGCCAGAAAGCGAAACAGTTCCACCGAAACGACTCGTTTTCTACCAAGTGACTTGGATTCATCGTCACATAATCGCCATTCTCATGGAGCGAATAGCGAGAGCGAGAATTATCCTCGTAGGTCTTTTGGCAATGCGGGCATACGAAAAGAATCGTGTCGTTGAATGGCGTGAAAATGCGCTCCCCGTTGTAGTGCTCGCGGGCATCTTCCTCCCATAGCGGCCAAGTCAGCTTGTCGCATTGGACGCATCGGACGTTGAACTCATTCTGACCGCCCATGTAAAAAAACCTGTCCACTTCCTTGCCTGCGTCTGCCGCTGTCGAGTTATGGAGCGCGTGCCGGTTCCATCGTTTCGACATGCGTTCCTCAAGTGCCGCCAGCGCGCCTTCCGTGTATTCCTCTACGTGAGATTCATCCGTGAAGAGGTATGTGCATTGGCGTCCTTGTTGGGCGTTCTCTCCTGGCCCTTGAATCTCAAGCCATTGGTGCGGCCATTGGAAAAGCGAGTTGGTGACAGCGTGCTTGTCGTTGCTCATGGAGTCCCGCAACGAAGGGATGCGGCTTATCCATTTCTTGCCGCGAGTCTTTGACCAAACTGCGGCGTCGTCTTTGGATGAACCGATGAGATAGCAGTTGCCAGGGCATTGATCGAGACGATACGCCAGCGCGCATTGTAGGAAAACCGTTCCTAGCGCGCTACTCGCTTTGTATGTGACCGTGCGCTTGATTCGGATGTCTGAGAGCGACAGAAGCGGCTTCTCAAGCATCCGATACTTTGACGAATCGAAGCGACCCGTAATCGGGGACGATTCATCGAAGCTGATTTTCTGACGGCAGAAGTCGAGGGCGTTCATACGTGCTTCCAATTCTCTCGCCGCAGAATAAATCCAACCATTGGCTGACTTATTCCGTATTGCTTTGCTAATCGCCTTTGAGAAATACCTACGCTTGAGCGTATTTCTAAAACATCTGATTCAGTAATTTTAGCCATACCATGAATTGACCCGCGCCGTCTTTTTTCTGGTTTGGTATGCGATCCGTTTTTAATACCCAAAGCAACACCTCTCCTGCCCTTTCTGTCCATATCTTCTATGTTTTGTTTGTGAGTTCCTAAAAACAAATGACGAGGATTTACACAGGCTCGATTGTCGCATTTATGGCAAACTTCTAAATCATCCGTAATTACTTTTTCGGGGTAAGCGATTATCCATGACATTCGATGCGCCTTGCGCCATTTGCCGTCAAAATAAATAATGCCATATCCTTTATCTGTTTTGCATCCATTCCATTTCCAGCAATCAAACGGCTCTCCAATCTCAACGCGCTTCCAGAATTTAAACTCAAGACTAAAGCGACTTTTCATAACAATCTAAACACCAAGATGCGAACTTCTCGTGATCTACGCCATTGCGGAGCGCGTTAATCTCGCACTCCCGAATCTGCTCCGCGTATCTTGCGTAGAAATCTTGCTCGTCCTTGCAATGGATGGCATCTTGCGCAATCGAGATGATAAACGATTCGCGACCCATCCGTTGAAATCGCCAGGATTGGACGAGAAGGGATTCAACTTCAGCGCGGAGAATTTTCTCGCCTTCTCGCTTCGATGAATCGACAGCCTTATAGTAGTCACGAACTTGAGCAGTTAATTCAAACCATAGCTTATAAGCCACAATAAGCTGCCGCTCTAATTCCGATAACTGAACGTTAAGCGATTTTCTTTCTTCATCGCTTGAGTTCGGTTGAATCAACTCCCGTATTGCTTCGATTTGCCCATTGAGAGCGTTCACCTTTTGCTCTGCGGCCTGCTCGTGAGATTCCAAGCGACCCGCCACGGCTGGCGCGCCTTTGTCTGCGATTAATTTAGCCATAAAAGGAAAGTGCAATCAGGGTGTTTCATGCTCGGGACAAAAGATAAACCCGATACTCACGCATCTCGCGTAAGATCATGCCCGTGATTGCACAGAGTGTTACATCGGGATGTCGTCGTCAGTCTGACCGGATTCCGGCTTTCCTTGGTATCCGGTGCCCGATGCGCCTTCGGGCTTTCCGCCGCCGAGAAGCTGAACACCGTTCACGATAAACTTGATCTTGCTCCGCTTCTGTCCGGTCGTCTTGTCGTCCCACTGGTCAAGATCGGCGCGGCACTCGACGTAAACCGATTTTCCTTTCTTAGCGTATTCCGTGATGATTTCAGCCGTGCGCCCGAAGGCCGTAAGATCCAAGAACGTGACCTTTTCACGCTTCTCGCCGCCTTTGGTCGTGTAGTTGTGATTGATCGCAATTCCGAAGTCGCAGACAGCTTCGCCAGATGGGAGAAACTTGGACTCTGGATCGCGGGTGACGTTTCCGATGAAGTGACAGACGTTGAGGGATGCCATGATTAGTAGTTTTAGATATGTAGTGCGATGGTGATTTTCTCGTGAAGCTCTCGCGCTTCAGCTTCAGTAAGTTCCAAATGAGTTCCTGCAATGTCCACGATTAGCACGGTGGACACTTCGCAAAGTGGTTTGGCTGGTTCTAATACTTTCTTGGGTTTCATTGATTTGTGGTTTTAGGTTTGTTGAGTGGATACGCCATATAGAACACGCGCAGACCGTCCTCGTGCGCTACGTCCTCAATGGTGACGGCATTATCGCTGATAAGCCCGCGCTCTTGAAGCCAATTCATGCCCGCAACAGGATCGAATCCGCGCTTATTGTTAAACAGCATTTCAAGCGGGTGCCGGTAGAGTTTGGCGCGGGCACTCATGGCTTTTGCGCTGCTAATTTCTCGCGCTTATCAATCTCGCGCTGGACATACCATATCGCCTTGCGGAGATCGGTAATTGCGTAGCCTTTTTCATCTGCTCGCCAGATATATTTCATCGCGTTCCCAAGATTGAATCCCATGTGTTCCGTCACTTGGATGCACTCAATTCCAGACGGATGAGACGTGTAGTGTTTCGGGTGGTTTACTTCGTCGCTCATTTGCGAGTTGCTTTCCAAATCATATAAAGTAACGCGAGCAAGATTCCAAAATACCCAAGCGCCACAAAAGACTTAATCGCGACGTAAATCCAAAACGCTACAGGATGTGCTTCCCTCATAAATAATCCTTCACCTTTCGCCGCGCATCTTTCGCACTGAGCGACACGCGGAACAGCGCCAGCAACTCGGTTGCCATCTCGCGCCGATGCTTGGCGACGATTTCACGAGCGCGACAGTTGAGGTATCGGAGGGTTGTCATTTGAAGCGCGTTCTTTGCAACGCCGAGTTCAAGAAATCAAGTGCCCCACACCCATGAACCACTCGCAATAGCGACTAGAACAAGCACGGCAAGTTGCGCAATCGCACCCATCACCCTATATGGCGTTTCGCTTTCCGGCTTCACGGCATCACCCTCCAAAGCGCGCAAATCCCGATAGCTAGGATAACCAGCAGGACGAACGTAATCTTACGCTGGCGTGCGTTGTATTCCCGCGCATATCCGAGGTCGCGGGATTCGTGACAGATGGGGCGTTTCATTTGTCGTATTTGTTCACTACGGCATAAGCTTTTTGAACCACGCAATTCGCTTCATGACTTCCTTTTTCTCCCCCGCAAAGACATTCGCTCCATGCGTAATCAGGAGGTGATGTTCGATGAATACTAGACGCATCATCAGCGAGATGTGTGAGAGCATTTAGCATGTCCTCTTTTGCTTCCCGCGTCACAATATCAGGAATACACCCCGACTGCTTGAGATACACGATGAGCGCGGCCATCTGCTCGGGATCGAACCACACGCAGCCTTTCGTTTCGGAGTTCTCCACGCAATAATCGAGGCCAGTGCGCGAGATGGAAAGCGACTTGCCTAGGTCGTGGACGTAGTTTTGTTCGCGAGGGTCGTTCATGGCTTGATGTCCTTAAGGAATTGGTGAATCGCATATCCTTTCGGGGTAAAAAGCGTCGGGATGTTCGCAGAAATAAAAAGCATCCCGATAAACAGAACCCCGAGGGCTGCAAATTTAGCGCCGTTCTGCTGATTGATTTTCCACAACCGAATTGCGTAGGCGCAGATCACTACCCCAAAAACAATCCACGCTACGGAATTAAAGAAATACCAAAGAGTATATTCAGTAATGGTGCCTTGAACGGCATCGCTGCCGAGCTGCGTGATTTTATCTACGGTGTTTTGTTCAATGGTTGGCATAAGAGTCCCACCATTCTGCATCCATTATTTGAATTGACAAGATTTATTTTCACAAGATGATTCTGGACATGAAGAAAGCCTCATGGATTGAGATTATCGTTATTGCTTCCATTGTGATTTTGATTGCGTTTGTTGTGATTTTGCCGATTTGGAACGCCTACGAAACAAGAGGAATGACCAGCGGGATCGTAGTGAAGAAAAAATACAACTCGTCGTCTGGAAAATTCCCAGAGTATTGGACGATTACAATTTCGGGAACGAACCGAGACGGCGAAATGAAGCAAAAAAATAAACGAGTTGACGGATACACATACCATCGCTTGGAGGTTGGGCAGGAAGTAAACCTAAACGATCTATGACCTTCACCGACCAGCAAATCACCGATGCCGTAAACGACGCCCTGACGTGGCGCGTTGGCTGGCCGTATATCGGCTGTTTTGACTTCCGTGGCGTTCCGCTCTTGGTCGCCTTTCGGATGGCTGACAGGATCAACTCGCTTTCCTTTTCTTCATCATGTTTGCGCCATACGGAAATCTAAAGCCAGAAACCAAGATCCTAGATTGGCCGAAGGATCGTCAGTTACCCAATATTGGCGAACGTGTCTGGGGTAAATATCTAGTCGCGGATATTGTCAGCGTGAACGAGTCGGAACATTCAGTTGAAGCGTATTGTGTCCCGCTCGTCTCCCATTAACCCCCAACCCATCTACCCCCCTCCATCTCCCTAGCCCGCAGGGCGCATTT